>Ga0315307_1000235_pt1 | contig 22777 bp, 16 predicted proteins | sample TDP2_MG_FD_203079 | JGI IMG/M metagenome (GOLD analysis project Ga0315307, IMG submission 203079) | Freshwater sediment microbial communities from Lake Towuti, South Sulawesi, Indonesia - TDP2 | ecosystem: Environmental > Aquatic > Freshwater > Lake > Sediment | place: Indonesia: South Sulawesi...
TGATCTTCGAGAGCATGGGTCTGGAGCTTCCCCTGACGACCCGACTGATGCTAAACTCCTCCCTGTACCTGCGCCAGTACTGGTACATCGCGATCGTCGTGGTGGTGGGAACTGTGGTGCTGCTGCGGCTTGCTGTTCGCACGGAGAAGGGCCGCTACGCGGTGGATGCCGCCAAGCTGAAGCTGCCCGTCTTCGGCGACCTGATCCTCAAGACCGCGGTGTCGCGGTTCGCCCGAACCTTCGGCACTCTGATCAGCAGCGGCGTGCCGGTGCTCCGCGCGCTGGAGATCGTGGCTGACACGGCCGGCAACTTGGTGGTCGCCGACACGGTCTCCCGGGCCCGCGTCAGCATCAAGGAAGGCGACAAGATCAGCACCCCACTGTTCGGCAGCAAGGTGTTTCCCGTAATGGTGACACAGATGATCGCAGTGGGAGAAGAGACCGGCCGCCTCGACCAGATGCTGGTCAAGGTCGCCAACTTCTACGACGAGGAGGTGGACGCGACCCTGAAGGCCCTCACCTCCCTGATCGAGCCGCTGATGATCGTCGGCCTGGGCGTGATCGTCGGCTTCATCGCGGTGTCAGTGATCTCACCCATCTACTCCCTGGTGGGATCGCTGGGGAAGTAACAGCCGCCATCTGGGGCAGCTTGGCAGACTCCCCGGTCTGCCGCAGAGGAAAGGAGGCGAGGGCTCAGGAGGCCCGGCGGCCCCTGAGCCCCGCGGCGACATGGAGAAGCTGAAGCGCAAGGCGCCGGATCGGCGCGAGGTGGACGCGGTGGTGCGGGAGTACCGCCGCACCGGTAACACCGCCCTGCGGGATCGCCTGATCTCCCAGCACCTCTATCTCGTGCAGACTGTGGCGCGCAAGTTCGCCGGCCTGGGAGAATCCGGCGAGGACCTGCTGCAAGAGGGGGCGATGGGCCTGATCAATGCGGTTGACCTGTACGACCCTGACCGGGGCGTGCAGTTCTCTACCTACGCCACCCACCTGGTCGAGGGGCAGATCAGGCATTACCTGCGGGACAAAGGGAAGCTCATCAAGCAGCCGGCCTGGGTCCAGGAGCTCACCACCAAGATCATCAAGGCCAGCGATGCCCTCACCCAGGAACTGGACCGGTCACCCACGCCCCAGGAGATCGCCGAGCGGGTGGGCACCACCCCGGAGAACGTGGTCCGCATGCTGGAGGCGCGGGAACGCAGCAGAGTGGCCTCCCTCGACGCGGCCGGCGGGGAGGATGACGGCCAGGCCCCGGCAGTGGATCCCGAGAAGCTGAGTGCCAACAGCCCGGATGATGCGCACCTTCCTATCGAGGATCGCATCTTCCTGCGCGATGCCATGTCCAGGCTGAAGGCCCTCGAGCGCAAGGTGGTCCATCACTTTTACTACCTCGATCTGAACCAGACGGAGATCGCCCGCAAGCTGGGCATCTCGGTCAACTACGCCTCCTACCTTCTGCGCGGCGCGATCGCGAAACTGAAGAAGACCGTAGAGGCCCAGGAGCAGGCGGCCGCGCGCCAGGCCGAGCCGAAGGAGCACACTCGAGCCGCCTCCGGCGCCTACTCCCTTTCCTTGCGACCCACCGTCACAGACCCGGCGACCAAGCTGGCGACAGAGGGCTATTTCCTGGAGCGCATCCAGCAGGAGGTCGAGCGAGCGCGCCGATACCCACAGCAGTTCGCCATCCTCCTCCTCTCGCCTGACCGAGAGGAGCTGTCCCCCGATGACTGTGCTGCGCTGGCCCGCCTGGTGCGCGGCAATGTGCGCAGCATAGACCTGGTGGCACGCTTGCGGGGGATGCGCTTCGGCCTGCTCCTCCCCCATACCGGGCGGGAGGCCGGCGTGCTGGCCGAGCGCATCATCCGGACCATCGCCACCCGCTTGGCAGAGGGCGACCAGTCGCTCACCGCCAGCATAGGGATCGCCGCCTTCCCCACCAACGGGCGCTCCAGCGAGGACCTGCTGTTCTTCGCCGAGGAGGCCCTCGCCGCGGCCCGCGGCCAGGGCGGCAACTGCTATGTGAGAGCGCAGTCGCCGGAGAAGAATGGGCGGGCGCCAGCCACGGCGTAGTCCCGGCGAGAGGCCTCCCGTAGATAGAGCCCTGCCGCACAACGGCAGGGCTTGTCACATCTCAGATCGGCCCAGGGACTATGGAATAACGTCTCCAGAGAGGGGATGACCGCGGCGGGCGAGGAGCGTCCCTCCAGGTCGTCTCACAGAACGGCAGCACGGGCGAATCCGCCAAGGGAGGTGAAAGACGAGGATGATGAGCCGAATGGTGAACCGGAAGCACAAGGGCTTCACCCTGATCGAGATGTTGATCGTGATCGTGGTGATCGCCATCTTGGCCCTGATCGTCATTCCGCGATTGCTGGGCGCAGGCCGCAAGGCCAAGGAAGCGACCCTGCGCGGTGACCTGCATCAGCTGCGGAATGCGATCCAGCAGTTCGAGGCAGACTGCGGCGACTATCCGCTTACCCTGGACCAACTCCAGACCAGACCGGCAGGTGGGGCTGGCGGCAACGGGATTGCCCTGGACGTCCAGGGCTGGCAGGGGCCGTATCTCCGCACCCCGGATGGCGGCCTGCCTGAGGACCCGTTCACTGGCGCCGCAGACTGGGTTTACGTTGCGGGCAGTGGCGACGTTCACAGCGCCTCCCTACTCACGGCGCTGAACGGCGAGGCGTACAACACCTGGTAATGCAGATCTGATCGCAGCTCCCGTTACTGGAAGTGCACTTTCGGGGATAGCAGAAGGAACCCCACCACCGGCGACTTCTGCTATCCCCGCGTTAGGCGGAGTGCCAACATGGGAAGGCAGCACAGGTCGAGCGGCTTCAGTCTCATTGAGCTTCTGGCGGTGGTCTTCATCCTGGGCGTCGGCCTGACCAGCGTGAGCATGCTGTTCGTCGCCGGCATCGTCTCTGGCAGCAAGTCCCAGCGCATGAGCATCGCCACTCATGCCGGCCAGAAGCAGATGGAGATGATCCGCAGCGCGGGGTTCGCAGGCTGCATGGTGGACCCGGACGTTTTCCCCACGAGCATGGGCTACACCATCCTCGAGCACCACCCGACCAAGGAAGGGAGGGTCGGCTTCCTGGTCGCGGAGCTACCCAATGGGCAGGGCGAGATCGAGATTCGACCCTACCACAGTGCGACTGGCTACTACCCCAACCTCAGGACGGTCACCATCACCATCACCTGGGGTGGCGGCGGAGTCACCAAGGGCCGGACCAAGTTGCAGACCTTCATTGCGAATCAGCCCTAGGCTCGACAAGGATCTCCCATGAGACGCATGCTCACTCGAGGTGCACCTGGATTCACATTCCCCGAAGCCCTCACGGCCGTGCTGGTGTTGTCGCTTGTCGTGGGAGCGGTGACCGAGATCTACAGCGGCTCCCTGCGGGCCTGGGCCCGCGGCTCTACCCAGGACCTGGCGCAGCAGAAGGTTGCCTGGGTGCTCCAGCGCATGGTGCCCGACCTCCGCGAAGGCCTCAGCGTCACTCCAGGGGCCGCTCCCTTTGACTCTCTGTACATCGCGATCCGGCTCCCCCACAAGGTCTACGACCCCAGCACCCATAGCTACCAGAACCAGATCGCGGTGAACGCCCAAGGGCAGCCCTACCTGGTCCCCGGGAACTACGCGGTGTTCTACCGGGGAGATGCCCAGGGCAATCTCGACCTCCACGGAACGAGGGTCTGGCGGCAGTTGGTGACGCCGGATGGCGATGTCCTCAAGCAGTATGTGATCGCTGACAGCGTGGTGGACAATCCCATTGATCCGTCCACCGGAAGCCCGAAGCTGATCTTCCGATACTGGCCGGACATCTACCACCTGCGCAGCGTTGAGGTGACCATCACAGTGCGGGAGAGACAAGGCAGCCGCGCCTCGACGGCCACCATGAACGGAGAACTGACCTTGCGCAACCTGTGAGCGAGGCCGGTGACCGCGAGAGAGGCGGCTGCTGGCACCAGATGCGCACATGAGGAGACTCGCGCAGCTTACCGGAGGAAGAGCCGCGCAGAAAGGGGAGGCTGGTGATGGCAACGATGTACCGGGCAATGCGTGGCGACACGAGCTGCCGAGGCAGCGTCTTCCTGCTGGCAATGGTCTCGCTTGTCACCCTCCTGCTTCTGGGCACATCGCTGGTTGAGGTGGCGATCAACGGTCTCAGCAGGGCCTCACGGGATGTCAAGCTGGAGGAAGCAGGCGACCTGGCCGAGGCGGGCGTGGACATGGCCATGGTGAAGCTGTACGAGGATTACGACAGCATCAACGAGACGCTCGACTCCACGGGGTATTACGCCAGTTCCTTCACTTTGCCCCAGGGCACGGTCAACTACACTGTCACTGCGCCCTACAGCGGCATCCCTGACACCTGCATGATCGTCTCCGAGGCGACCAGTTGGGCGAACAGACAGGTGCGAGTGCGCGTCCTCGCCTCCTACCGCCGGGATGTGAACCGGGTGTTCGAGGGCGCCATCTTCTCCGACAGCCCGCTGACGCTCAACGGGGCCGGCGGGGTCTACCCGGATGCCAGCGGCAAGGGCGGGGCCATCTACTCCAACGGCAACATCACCTTCAACGGCACCTCCTTCACCATGACTGACCAGGGCGCGATCTACACCACCGGGACCACGAACTGGGTGCCCCCCCAGGTGCCAGCCACCAGCGTCCACCAGCAGATCTCCCCCATCCCGATGCCGGTGATAGACCTCGAGTACTATCGCGGCATCGCCACCCATTACTACAGCAGCAGTCAGACCTTCAACAGCAGCAATATGGTGAACCTCAGTGGGGTGATCTTCGTGGAAGGTAACGTGAACATATCGGGGACCTACACGGGCCAGGCGCTGATCGTCGCGACCGGCAACATCAAGATCAGCGGCAACGTCACCGCGGGGGACCTCACCGCCGACGCCATCGCACTCATCTCACCCAAGGCCGTCAAGATCACCGGCAGCCCGCTGATACACGGCCTCATCTACTCGCACAGCGTCAGCCAAGATGCCACTATGCAGGTGGGCGGCAATGTGGAGATCTACGGAGCAGTGGTGTCCGACGTGGTCACCACCAACGGTGGCATCATCGTGAGATACCGCGATGTCTGGGCTGGCCTCCCGATCCCCGGCAAGGGCAAGACCCAGTGGGCTCGCTTCTCCTGGGAGCAGCACGCCTTCTAGCACATCTGAGGGCGAGGAGAGTTCGGATTGCGCATCCGGTCACTAGGCGACTCTTCCGATCCAGACGAGAGAAGGAAAGAGGTCCTCTGGACAGCCATTAGCTTCGTGGTCATCTTCGCGAGCTGGTTGGCGGTCGTGCTGGTCTTCGGCTACCAGCCGCTCATCTTTGGGATGACCTACGACGAGGTCGTGCTGACCCTGGGGCTGGGGCTGTTGGTGCTCTGCTCCATCCTCTACCTGGTCGGCAAGGAGCGGGAGCAGCGCTACACCAACCGCCGCTTGCTCGGCGAGCTGCACGCCACCGTCGCGAGCTTGGATGACCGCGTCCGCCAGCTCCACAATCTCTGCGATACCAGCGCCGAGCTGGCCGGCTCCCTGAGCATGGACAGCATCTCCCAGTGCGCGGTGGATTCGCTGGTGGAGAGCGGCCTGGCGGCAAGCGCCTGCCTGGTCCTGCTGGACGCCCAGACCGGGCACCCAATCTACACTCGCCGCTCTCACGCCGACAGTATGGGCCGCGAGGAGGCCGGGGAGGAGCCCTTTCCCCTCTGGGCCGGGCTGATGATCGGCTGGGATCGGGTCGCCGACCTGGAATCCCGGACCGAGGCCTGGCAGCACCTCCCCCACTTCATCGCCGCGCCGCTTCGGCTGAAGAGCGGCATGGCCGGCGTGCTGGCCGCTCGCCGCAACGAGGCCGAGGTGCCCTTCAGTCCCGACGACCTGAACATGCTCACCACGCTGGCCAACATGACCGCCAAGGCGATGGAGAGCGCCCAGCTCCATGCCGAGCTGCGCGATAGCTACCTGGCCACGGTGCGCTCTCTGGTGCGATCGCTCGATGCCCGTGACAACTACGCGGCCACTCACAGCCAGCGGGTGGCGAGCCTGGCGCTACGTATGGCTGAGCAGATGGGGCTCCCCGAAGAGGTCGCCAGGGACATCGAGGTCTTCGCTCCCCTGCATGATGTGGGCAAGATCGGTGTCCGCGATTCCATCCTGCTCAAGACCAGCGCCCTTTCGGAGGAGGAGAAGACCATCTGTCGCCAGCACTGCCTGATCGGCGAGCGCATCATCAGGCCGCTCAAGCCCAGCCGAGAGGCGCTCGCCCTGGTGCGGAACCATCACGAGAGCTGGGATGGACGGGGCTACCCGGACGGGCTCGCGGGCGAGGCCATCCCCGTCTCGGCGCGGATCGTGAAGGTGGCCGATTGCTACGATGCCCTCATCTCCGATCGGCCCTATGGGGCCGTGATGGGTGAAGAGGAGGCCCTGGCGCACTTCCGCCTCCTCGCCGGCACGCACTACGACCCCGCGGTGGTGGAAGCCCTGCACGCGGTGCTGCGAGAGGAGTGGCCGGAGGTTGTGCCATCTGTCCCGTCGCTGAGGGCCCGGCTGCGAGTTCCCCTCTCCGAGGTGGACATCGCCGCAGTCACCTGACCGGCCCTGGCCCTCGGGACGGCGAGAGAAAGATGACTCGAGGTCTTCACTACGTCGTCTCTTGCATCACCGTAACGGCGGCGATGCAAGAGACGACGCACAGAGGCCCCGCACGGCACCTCTGTGCACGGCGGTGCAGGATATCCTATAGCATTCACTGAGGGACAAGATATGACAGTTGCCGACCTTGACAACCCCCCCGGCGTCACCCGGACGCCAGGGAAGAGCGATAGTGAGCAGCTTGCAGAGATCCTGCAGGGCATGGTTGATGCTCAGATGATGGAGCGGGCGCAAGCCATCCATCAGACTCAGCGCCGCTGGCTCGGCAGCATCCTGGTCGAGCTGGGCGCCATCTCCCCCGAGGACATGGCCCAGGCGATAGGCCGAGCTCTGGGCCTGAAGGCGGTCAGTCTCAGGGATATGCCGCCGAACTTCGACGCGCTCCGGACCCTCCCGGAGTCCATGGCTCGTCGCTTCGCGGTGGCCCCAATCTCCCAGTTAGAGACCGCCTTGCACTTGGCGATGGTCAACCCCATGGACACACTCGCGTGTGACCTCATCCAGGCGCGGACTGGGATGCACCTCGAGCGGCTGGTGGCGACAGAGCGAGATGTCCGCTCGGCCATTGACCGCTTCTACGGACAACTGGCGCGCGAGCGCAGTCAGCTCGCCGGGACGGAGAAGGGCGAACACAAGGGGAGGCTCAAGGCTGCGGACGCCGCGGAGGCCGCGGAGATCGTACACATAGAGGAGCTCCTGCGACTGATGATGAAGCGGCGCGCCTCTGACCTCCACCTCAGCGCCAGCACCACCCCCACGCTGCGCGTGGACGGCGAGCTGATGCCGGCCAGCTCCGAGCGACTGAGCCCACGCAAGCTCCACGAGCTTGTCTACGCTATCTTGACGGACGAGCAGATCGCCTTCTTCGAGGAGAACTGGGAGCTGGACTTTGCCTACAGCGTCCCCGGGCTGTCCCGCTTCCGGGTAAATGTGCACCGGCAGCGAGGGACCCTTGGCGCAGTCTTCCGAGCGGTGCCGGTGGACCCGCCCTCCCTCGACGGGCTGGGCATGCCGGATGTGCTGAAGGCCCTGTGCATGCGGCCCCGCGGGCTGGTGCTGGTCACCGGCCCCACCGGGTCGGGGAAGTCAACCACCCAGGCAGCCATGATCCGCGAGATCAACACCACCCGTCGCTGCCATGTGGTGACTATCGAAGATCCTATCGAGTTCCTCCACCGCAACGAGAAGAGCATCGTGATCCAGCGGGAGGTGGGGAGCGACACCAAGACCTTCGCCACCGCGCTCCGCCACGTGCTGCGCCAGGACCCCGATGTGATCCTCATCGGCGAGATGCGCGACCTGGAGACGATCAGCGCTGCGCTCACCGCCGCTGAGACGGGCCATCTGGTGCTGGCGACGCTGCACACCACCAGTGCGGCGCAGACCGTAGACCGGGTCGTAGACGTGTTCCCGCCACACCAGCAGGAGCAAATCAAGGTGCAACTCTCCACAGTGCTGGAGGGCATCATCTCCCAGACACTCCTGCCGCTGGCTGATGGGAAGGGCCGCACCTGTGCACAAGAGATCCTGGTCGCCACCTCGGCGATCCGCAACCTGATCCGGGAGGGGAAGACACATCAGATGCCATCGGTGCTCCAGTCCAGCGCGGCTGATGGCATGCAGACCCTGGACCAGGCGCTCAAGGCCTTGGTCATGCAGGTGAAGGTCACGCCGCAGGCGGCGATGGCTGTAGCCAGCAACCCCCAGGACTTCCAGATGTTCCTGAGGATGAGATGATGGCAGGCCTGATGTGGATTGGAATGAGATGATGCCCGGCCTCAGGTGGATTGGGATGCGATGAAGGCCAGCATTGCCTGGTTCGGGAGGCAATGACGGCCGCTGGCAGCGGCCTCTCGGCCCGCCTGTCACCGCGCTCCGCCACTGCTAGCGGCGGAGCGCGGCGTTTCCTCTCAGGAAACGCCGGCCGCCCACTGCCGACCTATACCATCTCCCGCATCAGGGGTGTTACCCTGATGCAAGAGAATCCGTAGTGTAGCGCAGGGTCGCGCTAGCAACGTTGCCGGCCGCGTCGCGACACCTGATCTCGAGCTGGTGAGCGCCCGCGGGGAGCCGGGCCCGGTCGAGCAGGATCCCCTCTCGCTGGCCGTCGAAGAGCCCATCCTTCGCGGCCGCGGCCTGCCACTCGCCGCTGTCCACGCGGAACTCAGCGCTGGTGAGGTAACTGGCGCGGTCGAACGCCCCGATCTCCTCTGGAGCGGCCTCTGTGTCTTTGCGCGCGCGGCCCACGACCAGCTCGGGCGGGCTGTTGTCTACGGTGAATGGCAGGGATATCGCCTCCACCTCTTGCGCATCCGTCGGGTTCGCCGCGCGGTCGCTCGCCTTGAGCTTCACCCGATAGGCGCCGTCGGGCACCTTGCTCGTGTCCCATTCCAGGCTGGTGGTGGTGACAGCAGAAGGCGCGGTAGGCGACGGGGCTGCTTCCCGCTTCTCGGACGGCCCTTCCTCCTCTGGTTGCTCTGTCTCCTCTCCGCCCCGGCCTTCGGCAGGCGGCCGAGCTGCCGGCCCGAGCCCAGAGTCACCGTCGCTTCCGTCATCGCCGCCAAAGCCCGGCTCCTGCGCGCCGCCGCCAGAGAGAGTCGGCTTGCTAGGCGTCGGCCCTACGGGCTTGGGCGCGCCACGCTCGGCCGCCGGCCCGGCCGGCTCGGGCTTGGCGGGCCTCTCTGGCGTTGCTTTCTCTTGCCCCTGCGTCTCGGCCTCCTCCCCCTCCCCTCCCTTCTGCACCTTGACGGGTCCCTCGATCTTGGTCCAGGTGAGGCCGTTGTCACCGGAGTAGAAAAGGTCGTAAGAGAGCTTGTCGTTGTCTGGGTCCCGCCCGGACCAGCGAACCGTCTTCTTGCCGGCCCAGATCTCGCCACCCTTCGGAGATGAGATCGAGATCTCGGACGCGCGGTTCGCCGGAAGGTAGCTCACTTCCACGGCCTCGACACGAGGCCCATCCTTGCCGCCCTGCATGTCCACGCGGCACTGCAAGAACCGCGCCGTCGGGCTGCCCACGGTCGCACCCGGCCCCAGGGAGACAGCCTGCCAGTCGCTCCAGGTGCTATCGGGATGGCCGCTGTCTCCCGACCGTGTCAGGATGCTCACGGCCGCGCCGTCGGGGCAGTTGCCCTGCCATCTCACCGCTCCCCACCTGGCGCGTGCGCCCGCGTCCCGGACCGGTGAGATGAACGAGCCTCTCCTATCGGAGGTGGGATCGAGCTTGATGAGCTGGCCGGTATCGGCGGCCGCAAGGTAGATGGCTCCAGCGTTGTCAACTGCCATCCCCGCGACATACGCGCTCTTCGGGTTGTACAGCTCAGCCCAGCTACGGTCCGGCCAGATCCCATAGACCTTCGCCTCAGGCCCGGTCGCGGCGTAGACCACGCCATTCGGCCCGACTCTGAGGGCGAGCACATGCTTCGCTCGACCCTTGAACAGCTCGGTGACCGCGCCGACCTTGTCTATGCGGAGCACCCGCCCATCGGCCGATGTACCCACATAGATGCTCCCGGCCGCGTCCACGGCGATGCTCTGCAGCGACGACTTGTCTGCTTCGAAGATGGCGCGCCCGCCGCCGCCCGGGTCTATCGCATAGACCTTGCCGCGAGGCGCAGTCGCGAGGTAGAGCGCACCGTCCACACCCGAAGCGAGGGCCGTGATGTGACGGTCCGCGGCTGTGAATGCGAGTGACACGCTCCCGTCGGGCCCGACCCGGAAGAGCTTGCCCTCCGGTCCGGTGGCCGCCCACACCGCCCCGGGATCTGAGACCTCCAAGGCCCAGATGAGGGGAGCGTCCAGCCGGCAGAGGGCGGCTGGCTTCGCGCCCGACACAATCCGGTAGATCGTGCCACTGGGCACAGCCGCGGCGTAGACCGTCCCGTCCTTGGCCACGGTGATCGCCTGGACCGCCGCGTCGACGGTCTCCAGGACAACGGTGGTCGTGCCGTCGGCCGTGGTCCTGCGCAAGCTCCCATCTCCCCAGGAGCCCGTGTAGACCGAGCCATCAGGCGCGACTGCAACCGGCCAGAGGCACTGCGCGCTCACCCGCCCGACCACGGTTCCCCTGGGCGCGAGGGCCAGGCCGCCGCTGCTCATCACCGCGACCCCTTGCCTCTCTCCCTGAGACAGCTCCTTCTCAGCACTCAGCCGCCAGATGGTGGCCAGGCGACCGATTGCCTCTCCCCTTGGGGGCGAACTCACCGCGCCTTCGCCCGGGGCTGGAGGAGCGGCGATCTCGATCTCACCTACCGCGTTCACCTCCTCCCAGCTCGGCATCGGGGGCTCATCTTCTGGCGATACCTCCTCGTCTTCGGAGGCGGCCACTCGAGTGGCCCTCGGCGGCAGCAACAGGCCGAACCCAGAGAACAGACCCGCCAGGCCGGGCGGCATCTCCTCGCCCAGGAAGCCCTCTAGCTGGGGCGAAGGCGGACGACCTCCTTTGTCCTTCTCCTCACCCTCGACGGTGAGCGAGACCACGCCGTAGCCGGAGACAACCCAATCCATCGGCTCGCGCCGCTCGACATAGTCGCGCAGGGGCCGTACTCGCGTCCCGGGCACTGACCTGAGCACCTCGGTCACCGCGGGCGGCAGATCGCGCAGCACCAGTCCGCGCGCCTCCACCCCTACGGTGGGCAGCGCAAGCTGGACGACGAGTTCATCATTGGCCGGCCGCCCAAGCACCTGCTTGACCATCTGGGTGAGCGACTCGGGCCTCGGCTCCGTCACCTCCAGCCGGGCGCGAAGCCAGTCGGCCGAACGCCCTCCCGCGACCCCGATCTGCACCCGGCCCGGGGGGCAGGTCGGAGGGATCAGCACCTTCTCCGCGCGCGTCACCCGGCCCGCATCGGCCACCCTCAGCGTGGCCGTGAGCTGCACCTCCTCACCCGGCTTGACCGAGTGCCTGTCCACCGCTAGCTGCTCGAGGCGGGCGACGCGACGCTTCTTGCTCAGCTCCACTGCAATGCCCAAGCGCGCCAGCTTCGCTTCCCCGAAGTCGCTGTTCTGGAGGCTGTCGAGGATCTGGGACAGCTCCCCTGTGGCCGAGGCCACCGCCGCGGACGGCCCCAGCAGGAGCGCGAGGAGACCGGGCTCCTCCTCCACCGCGTAGGTGTTACGCCGGGTCATGCGAGGCAGACCCTCCGCCTCGACGGAGAACCGCACCCGGGTGGTCCCTTCGCTGGGCAAGCCCAGGCTGCGCATCGCCCCCACCATCGCGGCGGTCATGAGAATGCCGGTCATGGACCGGTTGCGCACTACCCGGATGTGGTAATCCCGCGAGACGCTGCGGTCGCGGTCCACCACGCCAATAGTGGTGCCCACCATCTTGGGCGGGGCCCCGAGTCGTCCCCCAGCACACCAGGGCCGGTCCTCGGTGAACCGCCCCAGCGTCTGCCCCCCTGAGGCCAGCTTGAAGGAGAGTTCGGCAGACGGCATCACGCCGTGAACATACGCTGCCACCAAGGGCACCTCGGTGCTGCCCAGGCTGGACATGGTGTGCCCGAAGGCGAGCACCACATCACCGCTCACATAGGTCACAGTGCCCACGGCGGTCATGTCGAAGTCACCGCTCACCAACCGCGCACCGACCGCGGCGCCGGGCTCCATGCGAGTCTTGATGTGCCCCATGGACCCGGCGCCGGCCACCGGCATCAGCCCGAGCGGCTCGAAGCCGCCCCGCAGCACCTGCAAGGCAGCGGGGTTCATCCCGCTGACGAGGAGCGGGGTAGTGATGGGGATGAGGTTCATGGAGCCGCTGCCGCGCGAGGCTGTCGCCGCTGCGCCGGCTGGACCGATGGTGGCTCGTTCGATCCGCTCGCCCCCTATCAGGAACGGCTGGGTGGCTCTCAGCGACCCCTCGCGCCGCACAGGTGACGAGCCCGGCTGGAAGGCCTCCAACATCTGGGCGATGGGCGTCACGCCGGCAATCGGTCGCTTGGCGAAGGGCCACGTGTAGGCCAGCGCGCCGATGAGCTTGCCGCCGATGTAGACCGGGCTGCCGCTCATGCCCGAGACGATCCCGAATCCCTTGGCCACCGGCGGCCCGGAGTCAATGCTGACCAGGATGATGTCGCCCCCGAAGTCCACCCGGCGAAGCACGCCGAGCACGGTCACGCGGAAGCTCTCGACGCGCGTTCCCGCGAAAACGCTCTTCCCGATGCCCTTCATGCCGGGGCGGATCTCGTCCGCAGAGAGCATCTTCGAGCGGGCGATCAGAGGCCGCTCGGCCTTCGCCGCGCTCTCCCGGACCACCAGCAGACACAGCGCAGTCGCCACTGCGACCGCGCAGGCACGCCCTACCCGTCTCATCGCCGGCCACCCCTCACTTCATCAGCGTCATCTTGAGGTTCATCAGCATCTTGGTCGTCATCTCCATGCCGGGCATCCCAGGCCCGGACGCAGACATCTTCATGTCCATCCCCACCGTGCCCTGGCCGCCCACGTCCACGCTGTTCTCGTAGTCGTAATACCACACGATCTGCCCCGAGAGCATAGCCTCGATTGACTGAGACTCGGAGTCACCTGTCTTGAAGGATATCGGCCCTTTCAGGCTCGTTCGGATCTTGGCGCACTTCCGGCCTTGATAGGTCGTCAGGTCCAGCAGGCGAGAGGTAAGGTTCAGCGTGATCTCGGGGCCGTCTGCCCCAGTGGGGATCTTGGCTTCCTCAGACCAGGTCTCGCCCACCTTCACATCGCCCTCCGGAAGAGCGCCGAAGCTGCTCAGGTTCGCCCAGTTCTGAGCGCTCATCACATCCTCAGGCGAAGCTCCACCTCCGGCATCCGCCTCGATGACCTCCACGACCCGCGCCCTCCGGTCCAGTTCGACTACGGTCTTCGCCTTTGGAATGTCCTGAGTCTGGGAGCCGTCATCTATCTTCATGGTCACCTTGCCGCCGGTCACGGCCGTCTCCAGCCGCACGCGATCAGGGGTCTCGGAGAGCGCCTTCACCGTGTAGAACGTGGTGCCGGTGATCTCCAGGCCCATGGTCTGCGGCATTCCCTCCATGCTCGCTACCGTGCGGCCAGCCAAGGTCACCTTGTGCTTCGTGACCACCCCCACCTTGGGCGCGTACCGCAGCACGATGGCGTGGGCCGGCAGAGCGGCCGTCAGCCAAAGACACAGCGCCAGTCCAACCACTTGGCCTTTCCTCATCTCCTCCTCCCCTAACTCCGAGCTGGTCGCGACGACCAGAGCGGGTCCGCTCAGACGATTGGGAGCTCGTCCGCTAGGGGCGAGCTGGTAAGCGTCTCTGCCCCCTGTGCAGTCACCAGCACCAGGTCCTCCAGCCGCACGCCCCCCACGCCTTCCAGGTAGATGCCGGGTTCGACAGTCACCACATTGCCGGCGACCAGCGTCGCCTCCTCTCCCTTCTTGAGCCGCGGGCCTTCATGCACCTCGACGCCGACCCCATGCCCCAGGCCGTGCCCGAAGGCCTCACCATAGCCAGCCTCCTCAATCACGCAACGGGCGGCCGCATCCACCTCCCCGCAGACCGCGCCTTCCTTGACCGCGTCCACACCCGCGCGCTGGGCTCGGTAGGCGAGAGCGTAGATCTCGCGCGCTTGCGCGGAGGCCGATCCCACCGCGAAGGTCCTCGTCATGTCCGAGCAGTAGCCGCCGCTCCGGGCCCCGATATCAACGACGACCAGATCTCCGGGTTCGAGCTGGCCGGCGGTCGTTTCGGCGTGGGGCAGCGCGCTCCGCGGCCCCGAGGCCACGATCAGCTCGAAGGGCACTCCCTCCGCCCCCTCCCGGCGCATGAGAAACTCTGTCTCCAGCGCGATCTGCCGCTCCACCGCCCCCGGACGCAGCAGCGACACCATGTGCTCAAGCGCTCGGTCTGCCAGCCGGGCCGCGGCGCGCATGTGCTCCACCTCGGCCGGCGACTTCACGGCCCTCAGGGCCTCGACCAGTCCGGGCGCCGCCACTAGCTCTGCCTCACCCGCGCTTTCGGCGAGTTGGTCGCGCTGCTCACAAGTGAGATGAGCCGCGTCATACCCCAGCCCCCGAATGCCCAACTCCTTCGCCTGCTCGCCCAGCCTCGGGAAGGTGCTCGACACCTCCACGAACTCGAAGCCCGGGGCCTGCTCTTTGGCCTGCAGGCGATAGCGGAAGTCGCTGGCGAGGATGGCTCGCCCCGCGGTAATGAGCAGCGCGCCCGAGGAGCCGCGAAAGCCGCTCAGGTAGAAGACGTTCGCTGGGGAAGAGACCACGAGAGCATCCAGCTCCCTCTCGGCCATCCGCTCTCGCAGTCGGCTCAGCCGCTCCCCGACCCCGCTCATCAGCCCGCGCCCCCCAGCCGCGAGGCGATCGCCCTCAGCGCCAGCAGGTAGCTCTCCGCTCCGAAGCCAGTGATCTGACCAATGGTCGCCGGCGCGATCATGGAGTAGCGGCGGAACTCCTCTCTCGCATGGATGTTGGAGAGGTGCACCTCGATCGCAGGCAGCGCCACTCCCTTGAGCGCGTCGCGAATCCCCACGCTGGTGGTGGTGAAACCGGCCGGGTTGATGATGATGCCCTGCCCCCACTCCGCGCAGTCGTGAATGGCCTCGATGATCTCGCCCTCGTGATTGGACTGGACGATCCGCACCTCCACGCCCAGCTCCTTGGCCAGGGCCTCGATCTGACGGTTGATCTCGGCGAGCGTCGCCTTGCCGTAGATCTCCGGCTCGCGCCTGCCCAACAGGTCGAGGTTGCAGCCGTGGATCACCATGATGCGCTTTGCAGCCATGCCCTCCGCCCTTCGCCATCACCGCTAGGGCAGGAGCGTGTCTCCTGCCCGGGACTGCCGATCAGCCCAGGTCCAGCACCATCCCCACTTCCCCACAGTCCGGGAACTTCGGACACCGGATGCACTCGCTCCACACCTTCTGGGGCAGCTCGGCCTTCGGGACTTCCCGGAACCCAAAGCGTGCGAAGTACCCGGGAATATAGGTGAGCGCGAAGACTCGCGGCACGCCGAGCGCCCTCCCTTCCTCCAGGCAGGCCTCCACCAGTCGGCTCCCGATGCCCAGGCCGCGGCGGTCCTCCCGCACCGCCAGGCTCTTCACCTCGGCGAGATCGCTCCAGGTCACATGCAGCGCGCAGCAGCCGACCATCTCACTGTCAGCATCCGCGACCACGTAGTCCCGCAGGTTCTCATAGAGCTCGCTGAGGGAGCGCGGGAGCATCTGGTCCTGCTCCGCGAAATGGTTGATCAGGCGCTGCATGGCGGGCACATCCTCCACCCGCGCGCGCCGCAGCGTGGCCTCCATGCAGAGGATTCTAACACAGCGCACAGGCGAGAACAAGCGCCTCGAGCGGCCAGGCGCGGGATGGTCCAGATCGAACCGCACACAACACCTCGACGGGCGCCGCGAACAGGAGTCTCCCTCCTGGAGGGAGAAACCGCTACATGGTACTCTCCCCCTCCTCGGAGCGGCCATGACCTCCCAAGAACGGATGCGCATTGCGCTCAACCGCGGCAAGCCTGACCGGGTGCCGATCGCGATGGTGGCCGACTTCGACTTCTACTGCAAGGCCGCCGGCAGACCGATGTGGGAGTTCGAGTATGGGGACAATGCCAGCCGCGCCGCGATCCAGCGACAGGCGCATCTACGTTTCCCGGACAACGACTTCGTCATGTGCTGGACCGGGCTGGACAACGAGACCATCAGGTCTCGCCGCGTGGTAGTGGAGCACGGGCAGCCCTTCGTCGAGTGGCGAGAGACAGGTGAGCGCACTCCCATCCGCTCGCGGCCCACGGCCGCCGACTGGAGCGAACGAGGCTATGGGATCACCTCGCAGTCCGGCTGGGACCAGCCTGTCACCAGCGAGGCTGATGTCGAGCGCGCGCTGGGGCCTGTGCCGAGCACTGAGGGCCTCTTGAGGAGCGGCCGCTACGATCCCGTTCCCGTGCTGCGCCGGGAGCTGGGTGACCAGGCCTATCTGGCGGTGGCGGCTCATGGCATCTTCCCAGCCGCCCTTGACATCTTGGGCGGGTTCGAGGCCGGAATGCTGGCCCTGCGCGAGAGGCCCCACTTGGTTCGCTCCCTGCTCGAGCAGCTCGCCCACCACCGGACTCCGATCATGGAGGCGGCGGCCAGGCAGGGGGCCGATGGGGCCTGGCTGGGCGGATACCTGGAGGGGGCGGACCTGATCTCGCCGCAGCTCTGGCGGGAGGTGGTGCTGCCCGGCCATTGCATCCAGGTGGAGGCGGCCCGGGCGAACCGCCTCCAGGTGCTCTTCTGGTTCCTTGGGGACTGCATGCCGCTCCTCCCCTATCTGGTTGACTTGGGCATTGACGGGTTGGTGATCGAGCAGCCCAGGCGCGGGTACTCGTCCGATCCGACGCAGGTGCGCCGCCAAGTGGGCAAGGCGTTCTGCGTGTACGGTTGGACCTGGGAGCTGGACATCATCCACGACCGCCGGGAGAGCATCACCCGCGAGGTGGAGATGCAGATTCGCGGGGCCGGGCTCGACGGAGCGTTCATCATGGGGACCACTTATCTCACCTCCGAGGCCTCGCTCGAGGCCCTTGAGCACTTCTGCCGCGAGGTGGCGCGCGTGAGTCGAGAGGTGGGGTATTGACCTGAGGCAGGGAAGCGGGCGGCAGATGAGGAACGCTGTGCTGTAGGGCGGGCGTGGGTAGGCCCGCCCTACAGGCCATGAGTGATAGCAGCAACGACCTCGTTACCGACCTCCTGATCATCGGCTCAGGGGCAGGGGGCCTCTCCTGCGCGCTTCAGGCGGCGAAAGCCGGCCTGTCTGTCCTGCTGCTGACCAACGCTGAGGACCCTTCCGAGTCAAACAGCGACCGCGCCCAGGGGGGCATTGTGGCGCGGTCGCCGGGGGACACCCCAGAGGCGCTCGCCGCGGATATCACCGCTGCGGGCGACGGCCTCTGCCACCCGGAGGCGGTGCGGCTGCTCGCGGAGAGCGTCCCGGATGTGGTGGACCGCTTCCTCATCCGGGAGCTCGGAGTGCAGTTCGACCGCGGTCCGGACGGGGCCCTGGACTACACTCAGGAGGCCGCCCACTCCATCCGCAGGATCGTCCACGCGGATGACGCGACTGGCCATGCCATCTCGCAGGCGCTGCTGGCGGCGGCCCGCGCGCACCCACAAGTCCAGATCATGCCCCAGCAGAGCGCGGTTGACCTGATCACCACTCCCCACCACGCGCTCGACCCGCTGACCGTCTACCATGACATTGAGTGCCTCGGGGCCTATGTGCTGGAGCGCCCCTCGGGCACGGTCAGGCGGGTCTTCGCGCCCTGCACTGTGCTGGCCACGGGTGGCCTGGGGCAGCTCTACCTGCATACCACGAACTCGCGGGTGGCACGGGGCGATGGGCTGGCGATGGCCTACCGCGCCGGCGCGGCGATCATCAACGCCGAGTACATCCAGTTCCATCCCACCGCGTTCTACCACCGCGATGCCGACCGCTTCCTCATCTCCGAGTCCCTCCGCGGGGAGGGCGCGATCCTGCGCACTCGGGAGGGACGGGACTTCATGCGCGACTACCACCCGGAGGGCTCGCTCGCGCCTCGCGACGTGGTGGCGCGCGCCATCCACGAGGAGATGCTCAAGCGCGGCGACGAGTACGTGCTCCTCGACCTGTCATCGCTCAGGGTTGACCCGCGGGTGCGATTCCCGACCATCTACGAGAAGTGCCTTCAGTTCGGGGTGGACCTGGCCAGGCAGCCGGTCCCTGTGGTGCCGGCGGCCCACTACTCCTGCGGCGGGGTGAAGGTGGACACCCGTGGCCGCACCAACATCCAGCGGCTCCACGCAGTTGGGGAGGTGAGCTGCACCGGGGTGCACGGCGCGAACCGGCTGGCCTCCACCTCCCTGCTGGAGGCGATCCTGTGGGGCATCCGGGCGGCCGACGACGCGGCCGGCAACTGCCCGCCGCTCGACTCCAGCCGGCTGGCGAGCATTCCGAGCTGGCACGATGAGGGCCTGACCGAGAGGATAGACCCACTGCTCATCATCCAGGACTGGATGATGATCAAGAGCACGATGTGGAACTACGCGGGGATCGTGCGCACTGCCAAGCGCCTGGATCGCGCTGAGGCCGACCTGAACTACCTCGAGCACAGGATCGAGCAGTTCTACCGGGAGACCAGGCTATCTGACTCCCTCGTCGGCCTGCGCAACGGGATCGCGGCCGCCCTGATCGTCACTCAGGCGGCGCGGCGGAATCGGGTCAGTCGGGGGTGCCACTACCGGGTGGACTAGCCCGCCTCCAGGTTCTGGGGCACCGCGCCGAGGGTTACCGAGATCGTCATCCGCCGCCCATCGCGCCAGACCACCACCTTCACCCGGTCGCCCGCGTTATGAGCGCGGACGGCAGCGCCCAACGCGGTATCGCCATCTATCCGGCGGCCGTTGAGCCGCAGGATCACGTCGCCCTGGCTGATCCCCGCGCGATCGGCGGGCCCGCCGGGGACCACTCCCACGATCACCGTTCCCTGACCCTCTGGCACGTTCAGCTTCTTCGCTTCATCTGGGAGGAGGAAGTGGTGCTCCACGCCGAGCCAGGGCATCTTGCCGGTCTTGATCAGCTTTTCGGCCACCTGCTTGGCCGAATCAACTGACACCGCGAAGCCCATCCCCTGGGCCTGCGGGATCATGGCAGTGGGCATGCCGATGACCGCTCCGCTCAAGCCCACCAGCGCGCCGCCGCTGTTTCCAGGGTTGATGGAGGCATCAGTCTGGAGCAGGTCCTGAAGCGCCACTCGACTACCGGGGTCTCTGATCTGACGCGCCCTCGCACTGAGCACGCCCACGGTCACGCTGTTCTGGAAGCCGAAGGGATTGCCGATGGCAATCACCCAGCTCCCGATCGGCACCTTGGCCGCGCTCCCCAAGACCGCGCTCGGGAGACCCCCGCCCTTGATCTGCACCACGGCCACATCGGAGAGCGGATCGGCCCCCACCACGCGGGCGTCAAAGGTGCGCTTGTCCAGGAGCATCGCCTGGACCTTTGCCGCGCCTTTCACCACATGTGCGTTGGTCAGCACGTAGCCCCGCTTGCCATCTATGATGATCCCGCTGCCCTGTCCTCTGCGGGGGAAGGGATCGCTGGGAATGCCCATGAACCTCTTGATGCGCCTCTCCAGCGGGCTCTCGCCATAGAGAGCAGTGATGCTGACCACCGCCGGTCCCACCCGCTGCACGGCCGCCACGATGGCGTTCTCGGAGGAGGTCGTCACGGGCCGCAGTTGTCCCGCGGAGGCGACCGTCCCGACTTTCCCAGCCTGGCCGGCCTGCTTGCTCACCAGCGCGTAGACAAGCCCCGCGCCTATAAGCGCGCCCAGCAGTCCAGCCAGCACTACTGAAGCTGCGCGACCAGTCTGTCTCACACTACACCTCCGGCCATCCGTTCTGCCAGCGCGATCAGTGTGCGCACCCCCGCGCCCGTGGCCCCCTCGACCTGGTGCGGCTCATCCTGCTCGCTCAGAGAGGTGCCGGCTATGTCTATGTGCACCCACGAGGTGTCACCCACGAACTCCCGGAGGAACCAGCCTCCGGTGATCGCTCCCGCCGGCCGGCCGCCAACGTTCTTCAGGTCCGCGATCTTGCTGTCGAGCTGCCGCCGGTACTCCGGGAAGAGCGGCAGCCGCCAGCTTCTCTCTCCGGCCCGCTCGGCCGCGTCGAGCACCGCCTCCACCAGTTCGCTGTCATTGCCCATCACGCCAGAGGCCACATAGCCCAGCGCGACGATGCAGGCCCCGGTGAGAGTGGCCACGTCCAGCACGTGGGTTGCCCCGAGGTGGCGCGCGTAGCCGAGCGCGTCGGCCAGGATCAGCCTTCCCTCTGCGTCCGTGCTGATCACCTCGACGGTCTTGCCGCCGAAGGCGGTGAGCACGTCGCCGGGCTTGTAGGCCCGGCCGCCGATGAGGTTCTCCGTGGCCGGGATCACCCCTAGCAGGTCAACCTCCAGCTTGAGCTCCGCAGCGCCGCCCATCGCTGCCAGCACCGCCGCCGCGCCGGCCATGTCGCTCTTCATCAGATGCATCTTGTCGGCCGGCTTGATGGAGATACCCCCGCTGTCGAAGGTGATTCCCTTGCCCACGAATGCAACCCTCGGGCCCCCCTCCTTGCCGCGGTGGCGAAGCACGATCAGCCGGGCCGGCTGCTCGCTCCCTGCCGACACCGCCAGCAGTGCGTTCATGCCCAGCTCTTGCATCTGCGCCGGCCCCAGCACCTCCACCTCAAGGCCCGTCCGCTGCCCCACCTGATGCGCCTCCTGAGCCAGCCGGGCCGGCGTCACCTCGTTCGCCGGGAGGTTGACCAGCCGCCGCGCGTAGTTGGTGGCCTCGCCGCATACCCGGGCCACCCGCGCTACCTCTGTCGCCGCCTCCCGGTGCTCCTCGGCGATGCCCAGCAGACGCAGCTCATCCAACTCCTCCGGCAACTCCGGCTTGGTCTTCCGCTCCTCGCCGCGGTAGAGACCGGCGTATGCTCCCTCGATCGCGGCCCGTGCGCACTGCTCCGGTCGCAGCGCGCCAGGCAGGGCTTGGTGCATCGTGGTCGCGACCCGGCGGCAGCCGCGGTCCCTCAGCACCCGCGCCGCTGCCCCCATCCCCCGCCTGAGCGCGAACAGGTCGGCCTCCGCTGCCTCTCCCAGGCCCACCACGGCGACCCGCTCAGCAGGCAGCTTGCCATAGGTGTGCAGGATCGTCACCTCTGACCCTTTGCCGCGGATCTCGCCCGATTGGATCAGCCTCTCGACCAGCCCCTCCAGTCGGGCGTTGGCCTCCGCCGCAGCCCCGGAGAGGATCCCCTGCTGGACGACACCTACAATGACGGCATCGCCAACGTATTGCCCCAGAGTCTCCGCCGAGACTGTCGTCTCCACGCCTCTCCTCTCTTCATGGCCCCTGGCGGAGAGCCACGCTGTGCGACGTGCCGACCCGCGCGCCAGGTGTGGTGTTCTCGCCCTCGGCCCCGCCAGGCGTCACCGCTCATGTTCGCTCCCGTCGCTAGGCACAGGCAGACCCTTTCCGCTATAATGGGCTGAGCCACGTGTCGGCTTCTGCTGGAGGTGCCGAACCGGGAACTCTCTGCTTTGCCCGGTGTCTAATACGGTGGCCGGAGGCGAACCCCTCCAGCGTTCACAGGTCAAGGAGAGCTAGCCGCATGTTACCGTCTGGCGACCCCCTGGCCCAGTTGCCAGCGTCTCAGGAGCCGTTGGCGGAGCTGCTGGTTGAGGCCGGGGTGATCACGCGCGAGCAGCTCCGGACTGCCGTGGCCGCCCGCACCAACGGGCTGGAGCGACTGGATGAGATCATCACCCGCCTCGGCCTGGCGGGGGAGACCGAGATCTACACTGCGGTGAGCCGCCGCCTGGGCCTGGAGTACGTCCCCGAGATTGACCGGGAGATAGACGCCTCTTTGCTCAGCCAGGTGCCCAGCGATTTCGCCATGCGCCACCGGGTGCTGCCCCTCCGGCAGGAGGACCACACTCTGGTGGTGGCGATGGCCAACCCCTTCGATGTCACTGTTCTGGACGACCTCCGGCTGCTCACCAGCCGGGACATCCGCGCGGTGGTCGCCAGCCCCCGGCAGGTATCCGAGGCGATCGAGCAGTGCTACATGGAGAAGATGTTCCGGGACATTGACGACATGCAGACCGAGGAGGTGCCTGAAGAGGACCTAGAGATCGCCGACTTGCAGAAGATGGCCCGGGAGGCCCTGGTCATCAAGCTGGTCAACCTCATCATGCACCAGGCGATCCAGGAGCGGGCCTCGGACATCCACGTGGAGCCCCATGAGGGAGAGCTGCGGGTCCGCTATCGCGTGGACGGGGTGCTTCACGACGCCTCCTCTCCGCCTCGCCATCTCCATCCCGCCATCATCTCCCGCATCAAGATCATGGCGGAGATGGATATCGCCGAGCGCCGCCTCCCCCAGGACGGCCGGGTGCGGATCAAGCTCAGCGGCCGCAACATTGACCTGCGGGTCTCCACCATCCCGACGCTGCACGGTGAGAGCGTAGTGATCCGTCTCCTCGACCGCTCCGCCGGGCTCATGCTGCTGACCGACCTGGGCATGCGGGAGGATAGCTTCGCCCAGTTCCGCAAGCTCATCTCCCGGCCCCACGGCATCA
>Ga0315307_1000236_pt1 | contig 22761 bp, 16 predicted proteins | sample TDP2_MG_FD_203079 | JGI IMG/M metagenome (GOLD analysis project Ga0315307, IMG submission 203079) | Freshwater sediment microbial communities from Lake Towuti, South Sulawesi, Indonesia - TDP2 | ecosystem: Environmental > Aquatic > Freshwater > Lake > Sediment | place: Indonesia: South Sulawesi...
AAAGTCGGGCATCTCTCAGTTCGTTGTGGGTTCACCTATAGGCGCCAACGTAAGAGAAGCCATAAAACTCATCAGCGAAAGAATAATCCCTCACTTCAAAGCATAACTCTGCTTACTTGAAGCAAAACTGAACTTCTTGAAACTCCGACATAAATTCTCCGACTTCTTCCTTGATTCTTTGAGGCTTTTCCTGACCTATGAGTGTTCTTGTGATGAATTCGGCAACCTTGAGCATTTCTTTCTGTTTCATGCCTCTCCGAGTCAATTCACAAACTCCAAGCCTTACCCCGCGGTCCGCAATAATATTGGCTTTCTCGAGTTTCTTCGCCATTGCTCTGCCTCTTCGGAAACTGCCATAGTCCAGCAACACCTGATGAGATCTTGTAAAGCCAAGGCTGGAGCATGCTACAGGCAGGCCAGAGTCTGCGAGCGCTTTAGCTAATGTTTGAGCGTTTTTGACGACTTGTCTCGCGTATGCTTTGCCGAACTCTTTCATCTCAGCCAACGCCAAAGTGAGGGCTGCAACTCGATTCCAGTGAGCGTTGTCAACGAATCTAGGAAAGAGTTTCTTCCTGATGACCTCGCCGTGTTCTTTGTCAGCTAAGATTATTCCTCCCTGCGGTCCAAAGAAGCTTTTGTGGGTCGACCCGAACAGCATCGTAGCTCCTTCTCGAATTGGATCCTGAAACTCTTCTCCAGCAATCAAGCCTAAAACGTGAGAGCCGTCATATGCCACATGAGTGTGCGATTCGTATGCCACTTTCGCCAGCGCTCTCACAGGATGGGGAAACAGGAAAAAGCTTGCCCCGAAAACTAATAGACGAGGTCTCTTCTTCATTACAAGTTCTGCTGCCTTTTCCACATCGATATTCATGTTTTCTTTCAGAAAAGGAAAACTGATCACTTTAAGTTGCAGAAAACTGGGAACGCCGTTCTTCCAGATTCCCGGATACCCGCCGTCTTCTGCAGAGACACACATTATTGTGTCATTTGGTTTTGTAAATGAGGCGAGAACAGTCATATCGGCAATGTGACCAGAGAGTGGGCGTAGATCGGCTGTTTCTACATGGAAAACCTGCCTTGCCAGTTCTTCGCCTTGCTGTTCAATCTCGTCGATGAAATGTGTGCCCATGTAGAATCGGTCAGGCGAAGTGTATCGATGTCCGAGGTCAGAGGACAAAAGAGCGCGTACCATGGGGCTCGTGACGTTTTCTGAAGGAATGAGATTGATGCACTTTTGACAGCGCCATTGCTCATGCTCTTCAAGCAGAGCAGCTACCTTGTCCATCTTACATACCAGGCTGGTAAGTCCTAGTCAGTGAGCCTATATTGAGTATATAATACTATGGAAAGTTGCCCTCGTAGGCTCTGCTACGCTCTGAATGCTCTATCTCAGTCTGTACATGAAGTCCGTGCGAGTTGGAAGTTCCATAAGCTTGCTAATAATGAAACAGAAAAACGCAGTGCCTCATGATACACTCTTTTTACGAAGCATTCGACGCTTCTTTTTTCTGAAGCTCAGAGCGAATAGAGCAACACCTAGCGCGAATACTGCAATTCCGGGATAGAGGAATATTGAGTAAGGCCAGTCTACGAAAGTGTCTACTTTTTGCTTATAGAATATGAACGATGCTGGCGGTCCGCCTCCGAGGGGCGAATATACCACTATCTTTGCAGTGTATTGGCCGGTATGCATAATCTCTCCAGCGATTGTTTTCTCCTTCGTCGTCAAATTTTGGCTATTTGGTCCGCCAAAGCCATTTGAATTCAGAACGTTAATATCGAACAAGGAAAGTTGAGGGGGCGAATAATCTGTGACAAAAATTACTTCGAAACGGCTTGCGTTTCCCGATGGATCGGTAACATCTACGTATACAGCTTTATTCGGTAGCGGTACGTCCTCGGTTTCGGGTTCAAGGTAATCGATCCAGTCTTGTGCAGGAGAGAAGTCTAATTTGACTATGTCTCCTGCTTCAAAGTTAGCTGTGATCTCCCACTTGTCAATTTCCACTTTGACTCTATCCCATGAGACTTCTGTTTTTTCAAAGGACAGGTTCGAGCTGGATATCAGAGTAATGCCGACAAACAACATAACTAATCCAGTAATGAGAAGGAATTTTCTCAACTTATCACCGAGTGTTTGCTTGGATTTCTTCAGTACGTTACAGTTTTTCTTAGTGTCCTAGGCCATGAATTTTTGCCAAGTTGCGGACTCTATTAGATGGCATGCTGCAGAGTGGTCCTTTCCGTAGTCAACCAAGGGCGGCTCCTTAGATTTGCATATGTCTTCTGCTAATGGGCACCTTGTGTGGAATCGGCAGCCAGGTGGAGGACTGATTGGACTGGGAATTTCACCCTTGATAACAACTGCACTTCTTTTGGTTGTGGGATCTGGAACCGGGACTGCTGAGATTAAAGCTCTTGTATATGGGTGTAGTGGTTTGAAGACGATTTCTTCGGCGATTCCCTTCTCAGCTATTTTGCCTAAGTACATCACGGCCATGCGATTACACATGTGTCTAGCTAAAGCTAGGTCGTGAGTAATATAGAGGAATGATGTGTCATATTTTTGCACTAGAGAACGCATAAGATTTAGAATTTCAGCTCTGATTGAGACATCCAGCATAGAAACTGGTTCATCAGCGACTACGAACTCTGGGCCGACTATGAACGCTCTTGCAACAGCCACCCTCTGTCTTTGACCTCCGCTCAATTCGTGAGGATACCTGTGGATGAATTCTTCTGGAGGAGTCATTTCAACATCTTCCAAGGTTTTGGTTACTCTGCCCTCTACTTCGTTTTCGCTGCATACCCTTAAAACTCTAAGGGGTTCTGCCACTATGTCTAGTATAGCCATTCTTGGGTTAAGCGATTCATAGGGGTCTTGAAAGATTATTTGCATCCTACGGCGGAGTTTCTTCATCTCGTCTTCTGGAGCGGTTGTTATGTCCATGCCCTTGAACCGGATTTTTCCACTTGTTGGTTCAGTTAGCCTGAGCAGTAGTCTTCCTGTAGTTGTTTTCCCGCTGCCACTTTCTCCTGCTAAACCAAAAATTTCTTTCTTTCTCACATCAAAGCTAATATTGTCCACGGCTCTCACAAACAATTGCCGTCGGGCGAACAGGGTCCAGAAAAACCCTTTTGTTACCGGAAACCACTTGACTAAGTTCTGGGCATCCATTACAGTTTCTGACATGATGGTCACTCCTTAAGCTCCAACCAAGAAACATGCCACATGATGTCCTTTTGACGCCTGTACCATTGGTGGCTCCTTCTTTTTGCAGACATCCATAGCATAAGCGCATCTTGGGTGGAATCTGCAACCCTCGGGTGGGTTGAGTAGGTCTGGAGGTAAGCCGGGAATGGAAATCATGTCTATCTTTGGACCTTTTATGCTTGGAAAGGCACTTATGAGACCTTGCGTGTATGGGTGCAACGGCTCCTTGTATATTGATATGACATCTCCATACTCCGCCATCTTTCCAGCATACATGATGGCGCATTTCTCGCAGATGTCCGCTACTATTGAAAGGTCGTGGGTGATCAAAATCATTGAAAGGCCAAGTCGGCTCTTTAGTTCCCTTAGAAGTTTTAGCACCTGTGCTTGGACAATCACGTCAAGGGCTGTTCCCGGCTCGTCAGCTATTAGAAGCTGGGGGTTGCAGGCTAGGGACATAGCTATGAGAGCACGTTGTCTCATTCCTCCACTAAACTCGTGGGCATAGTTGTCTGCTCTCTTTGGGTCTATTCCTACCATCTCAAGGAGCATTTCAACTCTTTTTCGACCTTCCTTCTTGCTGAGTTTGGCTTCGTGGGTCGAAATTGCCTCCATGATTTGCTCACTTATTTTGTAGACCGGGTTAAGGGCGTTCATGGCTCCTTGGAATACAATGGATATTCCTTTCCACCTAACATTCGTCCTCATCTCTTCCTCTTCAAGGCCTACTAGGTCGGTGCCGTTGAAGAGTATCTCCCCGCCAACAATCCTGCCGCCAGAAGGTAGTATTCGCATGATGGACAAGGCTACTGTGGTCTTTCCACACCCGGATTCTCCAGCTAGACCCAGTGACTCTCCCTTGTCAACTTGAAAACTGACGTTGTCAACGGCTTTAACCGAGCCTCGAGCGACAGAATAAAAGGTTTTCAGGTTCTGGATATCGAGTAATGCCAATTAGCGGCTCACCGTTCACGTAGCCATTGCAGAAGGTAAAAGGAGAATATAAGATTTTTGAGGATCATAAAACGGCGTGTGAGGTCTCTATTTGGGAACTTAGAACCATGAAGAGACAATCAGCAGTCTCGAGGATTTGATGCTTTATTGTGTGCTATAGTCTTCGGTAAATGAAATGGAGATATTGTGGGGGAGAAAAGCGGCTAGACGAACGCCGCATTCGAGTGTCCATTTGACGGCTCCTTGGTGATCTTCGAAATAAGCCGTGAATCGTTCTGTTGATGCTATTGGGTTGAAACTCCATTCCAATGGAACTTTTGAATTGGGGTCGAGTGTTTGGGCAGTGCCATATGCTTTCATATCCCACCATAAAATTACCTTCTCGCTGTTATCAAAGAAGTAGAGCTGACATGTTACGCTCTGCAATTGCAGGCCAATATATCGTGTTGGGTTTTCAATGTCAAAGGATAAGCTAATGTTAACGTTTTTCTGGTCCATAAAGGCGTCGACTTTCAGGTTGGCGATATGGATTTCTCTTATTGCGCGGTAGAATTCTGTGTAGTTTAGGGTAGATGCCACCAAGTAGTAGGCAGCTATGGTTGTGCATATCAAAAAGAGTGTAAATGTGACACTAAGCTTTTGACGAAGGGTTTTTCCCTTTGCAGAGTTCGGCTGCAAACGATTTTATACCTCCGTTGTTTTTACTATTGAATCCTTGCATAGCAATTTAACCATAGTGGTGCTGGAATTGAAGATAGGTAAGAGGCATGTGAAGCATTTTGGAGTTATGTTGGGTTGGGCTATAATGTTGTCAGCAGTTGTACTGAGTGCCTTGTATCGAGGGCCCTCGCTTGATTGGTTGGAGTGGGCGCTTCTGATTGCAGTCTGCATGTTTGCAGGCGCTATTCTTGTGGATCTTGATGTTGTTGTTTTGAGTTTTTTTGGAGCGTTTCTGCTTTCAATGTTAGTAGATTTTCTTTGCTTGTCTTTACCTGCTTATCTAGGGGTTTTGGAACACGCTGCTCAGAGAGAAGCTTTGTTCCAGTGGGCTGCTATTCTTGTGGTGAGAACAGTGGTGCCGTTGCCATTGATGTACTGTTTTGCTGTTTCGTTGGTTGGGGCTTTTCTGCGTGAACACTTGGCGTAGTATCAGCGTCTTTGTCGAAGCCTCGGGTTAAGTATTTCGTCTAGGGCGTATCCAATTAGGATAAATGAGAGAGATATCGCTGCGATGCTTATTCCAGGTGGCATGACCCACCAGAGTTTGTCGTATCCAACGTATTGTGTCACATCATGTAGCATTCTGCCCCATGACATTACGAGTGGATCGAAAAGCCCAAGCCAGCTGAGAGAGGCTTCTGAGAGAATAGCGCCTGGAACTGCTAGTGCCAGAGATACATATACTAGGGACATTACATTTGGGATGACGTGTTGAAACATGATGTATGATTTGCCTCCTCCCGAAGCCCTTGCAGCTTCGATGAAGGCTCTCTCTTTTAGGCTGAGAACTTGGGATCTTACCACACGTGAAAAGCCCATCCATCCTAAGAAGCCTATTAGCAGAATTAAGTTCCAAATGTTTTGCCCTAGCACCATAGCTAAGACTAACAACAGCGGTAGCCTAGGTATAACCATTAATGCGTCGTTGAACCTCATTATGGCCTCATCGGATATTCCGCCGAGGTAACCTGCAACCAATCCTACAAGTAGCCCTATCACGGTTGACAGCACGGTTGCAAGCAAGCCTACGAAGAGTGATATTCTTGATCCCCAAACCAGTTGGGAAAATATGTCGCGCCCTAGCTGGTCGGTTCCTAGGAGGCCGTAAGCGTTGCCGTAGAATCTCATGTTGAGGTCATCCAGGTAAATCGTGGCCTCAATGTCCTGTGCTAAGGTCTCGGGTTTGTCATCTCTGAAGATTATCTTCACTTCAAAAGTATAATTGCCTGGTTTTGTGAATATCTCTCTCGCGGGGTCGACTTTTCCTCCAAAATACTGTTGTACCCAAAGTTTTGATGCATAGGAATCTATGTCGGGTTCTGGAATAATCCATTTCACGCTTGTTTGCTTCAATGGATACATCCACAGCGGATAGCGTGTAGAGTAGGTCTCGTTATCCTGTCGATAGAGAATCACTTGCACATCTATTGATTCGAAATTTTCAGCGTCTTCAGCCCAGAAAGATATACTGCATTTGAATTTCGTCGGGAAAGACTTATACGGATATATGAATTCGTTTTGTAGCTGAACGGGTACCATGCCAGCATGAACTCCCGCTGGTCGTTCAAACCTTACTGCTGCGCTTCCGGGGCCACTGCTGGGCGAACCGATTGTTTCCGCGTATCCTATTGAGACTTCGGCAACGCTGGTCTCTGGGCTTGTGAATTTCCAATCCTGCAGAGAATCAGATGTACCAAACCCTGGGTTCTCTACCATGTCGAAATTATCGACGATGTTTTCTCCCCCTGGCAAGTACTTGAACCATGCTGGCACAGCGTAGTCGCCTGCGACATACCTGCCTTCCACAGGGTCGTTCTTGGCTATAACTGGGGCAAGCAAAGCCAGTATTACGAAGAAGAGGAGTATCGAGATTCCGATGATTCCTCTTGTATTTTTTCTCAAGGCATTAAGAAACGATGTTGCTCTTGCAACTGGGCGACCTAATCTGGATCTTACGATGTGCATGCTCTCACCTATACTTAATTCGAGGATCTATAATTCCGTAAATAAGATCAGCGAAAAAATTGGCCAAAATTACGCATATTGCAATTACGTAGAAGATTGCCTGCATAACAGGGTAATCTTGCATCGATATCGATTTCCAGATCCACTCACCCATTCCTGGGTATGTGAAAACCTGCTCTGTGATTATCGCTCCCCCTATAAGGAATCCGAATGATATAGCTACGCTGGTTACCAGGGGAAGAGATGCGTTCTTGAGTGCGTGTTTGAAGAGCACGGTTCTTTCTTTAAGCCCCTTTGCTCGCGCCGTAACAATGTAGTCTTCTGTGAGTACTTCCATCACTGTGGCTCTCGCAAAGAGTAGCCAGCTGCCGTAGCTGACGATGACTAATGCCGCAACTGGTAGAACGAGGTGATGAAGTCGGCCTAAGATCTCCAGAGGACTTGGTATAGCTAATCTTATATTGGCGACTTCACCGACCCAGAGAGGAGTTGGCCAGTTACCTCCTGCCCAAGCGGGAGGAATGTTGCCTGAGGAAGGGAACCAGCGCAGGGTAAAGGCGAATCCCAAGAGGAGCATCATGCCCATCCAGAACGCGGGGAAAGCGTTTAGGGCTGTCGAAATTGTAACTAGAAACGTGTCGATTAGCTTGCCTCTTTTGAAGGCCGATATCGCGCCTAATGGAATACCTATGAGGATGGTAACCACGGTGGCAATTCCAACCAGCGAAAGTGTATTGGTGAGCCGACTGGTCATCTCTCCTGCTACAGAGGAACCTGACCTAAAAGAGGTTCCGAATTGCCAGGTCAATAGATTTTGGACGTATCTGAAGTACCTAACATGCATGGGCTGGTCAAGCCCCCATGCATGCGATATCGCTTCTATTTGATACTTATCGAAGTCTGGGTGGATGAAGACTTGCCAGGGGTCTCCAGGCATGAGGTCGAATATTACGAAGTTGAGCGTTATTACGAACAAGATTAAGAAGAAGCTGAAGATAGCCCTTTTTATTATAAATGACCTAAGCCCCATCATTTTCCCCCTCGAACATTGTAAACCATCGCAAACAGAGATATTTTAGGTTTTGCCTTTCTTCAGTGTGCTTCTTTCTATGGAATATACCTCTAGAATTCTCTAAGGGAAACAGTTAAATCCATCTAACTAGAAATGGTTTTATTGCTGAAAAAACGAGAAAGGAGAAGGGAAAATACTTGAAAGAGAAAATACTCTGTCTATCGATTGCGTTGACATTGCTTCTTGGATTAGGGCTAGCGACAAAACCTGTAAGTGCGCAGACTAATGGACCATGGGCTGATGAGCACCTTATTCACCTGTACCTGAACTCTGACGCTGAGAATGCTGACTTAGAGGCTGGTGTACTCGATGTTGTTGACTGGGCTCTCACCAAATATTGGATTGACAAGTGGGCTAAAAATCCCGACATCATAATGAGAAGTTATGCTGGTGGCGGCAAGAGGGAGTTTGACCTCAACAATCAGAGGTGGCCCACAGGCGTAACGCTGCCGAGAATCTACGACCTTGGAACAAAAACATACAAGCACTATCAGGATTACTCAGACCCGTGGGAGGTTAAGGCTAGAGAGTTCCGAAAAGCTATAGCCTACCTGAGTGACAAGGACGGCTACATAGACCGCATCCTGAAGGGCTACGCCTACCGTATGGACACAACGGTGCCAACACCGTTCTTAGCGGGATATGTAAACCTAGATGTCTCAGGCGTAAACTATCCGTATCGCTTTAACCCGGCGCAGGCTGCTGTAGTGTTGGATGCTGCAGGCTTCACTCAGGGCACAACACCAAACCCATACTACGATCCCGGGCCGTCGGGGGGACCGTGGTCGGCACAGTTCCTCAGAATCGACCCCAAAGGAGACTGGTCTGAAACCGGCGCAGCGGGCGGTGATTTGAAGCACTCTGGCATAATATTCTATGCTCGACAAGACGATCCGCTGCGATCTGACGCTGCAGTTGAGTTAACTACCATGATGCGGAAAAGCGGCATACCCGTCGACCTCCGCATCAGAGCGAGAGCAGAATGCTCCGACAAAGTCATGAACATCTACGACTTCCACCTGTACACAGGCGGTTGGAGCTTAGGAACCCAACCAGGATGGGTCTACACACTATACCATTCCATTCGATATTGGGGTGGTACACAAACTGACTTCTACGGTGGCGGAGCTGGCAGTGGCAACTATGACGGCTACTGCAGCTATGACTACGACAAATGGGCAGCACAAGCCTACCTCACAACAGACCCAACCTTAATGAAAGAAGGCGTCATGAAGTCACAGGAAATCTACGTCAGAGACTGCGCAGTCATTGATTTATGGGCAGATGCTGCCTTCCTAGGCTACCGCTCAAAGTGGACTGGAATGGTAAACATGGAAGGCTACGGAGTCGACAACGCTTGGAGCTTCTATATCATGAAGAACACTGTTGAAGACAAGATAGTCGACTACGGCTTCATGAGCACGCTTGAAGGACCGCACATCTTCAACTCGCGGTGGGTTTGGGACAGAGGAATCGTAGACACAGTCTACGAAGGCTTGGCAGCTGTCAACCCATACAACTACGCGATTGGAGAAGAAAAGGGAACTACTTGTGACTTTGACCACCCATACGATGTGGGCTCGTACGGCACGCCAGCAAAGACAGTCGTCACATATCATATGCGCAATGACGTTCGCTTCCACAACGGAAGACTAGCGACCCCGTACGACGCTGCTTTCTCGCTCATACTCCTCAGAGACTCAGGACCAGCCAACTACTGGTACCACGCAAGCGTGAAAGACATTGACTACATTGAGGTTAAGAATAATGCTCCAACACCTTGGGCTGCGGCGCATCCACACGTAGACATACGCAGTAACCCAGATATGCCAGCAAACGATGTGGCAGTCTACTTCAAGGTTGCAAGCATCTGGGCTTATGGGTGGGCAAGCCAGTACGTAATGGACTCCTACATGTGGCTCGGAGCCAACGACAAATTCGGCTGGAGCTTCGGAGTGAAACCATACAAGTACGACACAGGTTCTGGACCAACGCCAAAGGGCATAATTGCCTACAAGCCTTGGGAGGAAGATTTTGACAACAACGGCATCAAGGACATGTACGAAGACGGCACCAACGAATGGGTCATGGATGGCACTTCCGGTGGCTCTGCTGGAACATGGACGTGGGTACACTTCCACGCCTTCCGCGACCATTACTGGTCGAAAGAATTCATAGAAGAGTTCATCAACCTAGCTTTCCACAACATTGGAAACGTTAACTACCTAGGAGCCACAAACACGTATCCAAGCCTTGACCTAGAAATCAGCATGGCGGACGGCTCATACATCAGAAACGCTTGGTACAGCAACCCCGCATGGCCACACGGCAACGGGCCTCGCCAGTGGAACGAAGACTGCGACTTCGACTCAGACCTTAGAGTCTACGGAAAAGATCTCAACCTCTGGGGCAGCAACTTCGGCAGGGTTTCAGGATAAGAATGAGGTGAAATAGAGTGAGAGGAAAAAACATATTGTGGACATCGATCGCAACGCTGATAGTCTTAAGCATGATGACAACCATCGGCTTCGCTCCAGGAGCAACGAGAGTAGAGGCTGCACCAAGGAGTGTCACAGGAATACTTCCTGGAGACAAATTCACAATCAGCCTCAACATCTATAATGGCGTAGGCGTCAGCTCCTGGGAAGTAAGACTCCGCTGGGATCCCTTTGCAATGAAGATGGTCGGAATAGCTGAAGGCACATACTTGTCAAACGTTGGCCCAACATTCTTCATCTACTCTCTAAGCAAGCTTGGAGACACAGTGCTCGTTGGCGATATGTTGTTGGGTTTCGAACCTGCAAACGGTGACGGAACACTGTTCACCATCACCTTCCAGTGCGTCGGATCTCAATCAACAAAGATAGCAGTGGAACCCAAACTGTACGACGTTTACGTAAATCGACTTCCATGCAACAGCAAAGACGCTCAAGTGACACCCAGTTCGATTGTTGAGGTTACGGGACGATGGGAGGAGCACCAGCACTTTGACGTCACCTATGAAGTCTTTGTTCTAGGTGAAGACCGCTTCGTGGCGCTTTCCGCATTGCTCTCTAACTCAGGACCAATCGACAACGTCAGAGCTTACGCGGAGTTCTTTGGCTTCGACTTGGGTGGAAATGTGATAAGACTCACATCGCCCATAGTGATAATCCCCCTTGGCGGTCAGGTTGTCACATCAGCACTCTTTGACACGCATGCATATCGTTCAGGAACTTTCGAATTCACCGCCCGCGCGTGGTTTAACTACACCGTACCCACCGTCTGGTATCGAGCAGAAAAAGTCAAATCTCTAAGCTTCGTAACGCATTCAATGCACGACGTGGATGTCACGATTGCAACAGATAAAGCCACATTGAACCGTACTAAAAATGAGTACATTGCAAAGGTCACCATGACAGCGATGAATCGTGGCGACTTCACCGAAACCTTTGACATCACATTGGACGTTGGTGGAACAGTGCTGCAGACATTCCCTGTGACTCTGTTACCTGGAAAATCCACAACAATCAATTACAATTGGGACACAACAGGTCTCGCGCCAGCAACATACACGCTAACCGCAAAAGCCCCAGTTCAATACGACGTCTACACCGATGATAACACCGCCCAAACAAAGGTCAAGATAATACTAATCTAAGGGAAGCAGACTAAGCCCCTTCATTTCCCCTCTTTTTTGTATAAGAAAAATAAGGTTCCATGACTGTTATCGCTATATCCAAGACCATTCAACTGAGGAGGACTATGTGAAGCGAGTTGCTAAACCGTTTCTAGCTCTTTCACTACAACTAGCTCTGCTTATGCAGCTGGTGCCTCTAGCCGTCGCCGTCACTTGGTCCGATGACATCCGACTGACGGAATATTCCGCTTTGGATGTGTATCCCGCAGTCACCCAGCTGTCTGACGGAAAAATATGGGTTGCCTGGGAATCCAACATTATGGGGAATACCGACATATTATACATGGTTTACGACTGGACAAACTGGTCCCCCCCTGACATACTCACTGAAGATCCAAACCAAGACAATGCGCCTTCGATCTTTCAAGCCAGAAACGGAACGATATGGCTATTTTGGGCATCAGACAGAACCGGGAACTTTGACATCTTCTACAAGACCTACAACGGATCAATATGGTCGAGAGACACTCAATTAACAAACAATCCTCAAGACGACAAAGCTCCATCAGCTATTCAAGCAATTGATGGAAGAGTGTGGGTCGTTTGGCAACGAAGCCTTCCAGGCAGCGCTCTTTTCTATACCATATACAATGGCACTTGGTCAGAAGAACACCAATTAACTGATAATCCAGGAGATGACAACAATCCCAAACACACACAAACAGCTGACGGCAGAATCTGGGTAACGTGGTCGTCTTCCAAAACAGGGAATGCCGAGATATTCTACAAGATTCACAACGGCTCGTCTTGGTCTACCGAATATAGACTAACTACGAGTACAAAATTGGATGTGCTGCCATCCATCACTCAAACAAGAGACGGAGCAATCTGGATTGTTTGGACTTCCGGCAAGGACGCAACTAATGCTAATGACGATCTTTACTACAACGTCTCTTATGATAATGGGGACACATGGTCCGGGAGTACACAATTGACCAGCGATCCTGCTGATGACTGGTGGTCTTCAATCGCGCAGATAAGCGACAAGAAATTATGGGTTTTCTGGGCATCCAACCGATATGACAACTATGACATCTACTACAAGACTTCAAGCGAAATCATCGCCCATGACGTAGCTATCACCGACATACAACCCGCGTTCACGTTGCCTAGTCAAGGCCAAACGGTTCCAATAAATGTCACTGCCAAAAACAAGGGAGACTTCACCGAAACCTTCACTGTAACTTGCTACATCAATTCAACCTTAATTGGATCTCAAGGAGTCACTCTGGGCGCTGGAGCCTCAACAACGCTGACTTTCCAATGGGACACAGCAACATTTTCAGCAGGAAAATACATTGCACGCGCTTCAGCCAGCTCGGTTCCTGGAGAGAACATTGCAAACACCTTTGACAACACACTTCAAGACGATGAAGTCGTGAGGGTGAGACTGCCTGGCGATGTTGATGTGGACGGAGATGTTGACATTGCTGATTTGTCTTTGATCACTAAGGCTTTTGGATCAGACCCAAATCGGCCTGAAGGCACAGATCGGGGTCAGTGGAATCCAAACGCAGACATCAATAATGATAATAGGGTAGATGTTGTAGATTTATATATTGCTGCAACAAATTACGGACGTATAGAGTGAGAGTAGACAGGAGGAGATCACGGAATGAAAGTGGGCAAGATAAAAACAGCGTTATTTTTGGGCAATCTCATCTTCTCTTTCCTTGTCAGCATGATCATAATTGATGTAGGAGAAGTTTGGGCAACACCCACCAAGGTTCTTGTGGACCCGAAAACGAGTGTTGCAGAGCCTGGAGAAAGTTTTGTCATAAACATAAACATCTCAGAAGTAACTGACCTTATGACTTATACGGTGAGAATAGATTTCAATTCAGCCATTCTGTATTCGAACAGCACCATGTTGAAGGAAGGGCCCTTCCTTAATGATTCTGGTCCTACCACTTGGACTCCATCCTCTGATGTAGGTTACGTTGAAGGGGCGTGTGAACTTCCAAGTGGAATCGGAGCTAGTGGAAGCGGAACCCTGTTCAACGCCACTTTCCAGGTGCTAGCCAAGGGAAAAAGCAACCTAGCACTAACAGTTACCAGCCTAATGAACAAAGACTGGAGTGACATCTCCTATGAAACAGAAGACGGCGTCTTCTACACAAGGAGCCCCAAAGCCGTGTTCACGTATCGTCCAGAAAAAGAAAACGTGTTGTTCAACGCATCAGAAAGCGTGGACTACAACGGCTACATAGTCAGCTACGAATGGAACTTTGACGACGGAACAACCGCAACCGAAACTGACCCTATGATAACACATGCCTACGCAACAGGCGGAACATACAATGTCACTTTAACCATAATAGACAACGAGACACTCACCGACTCAACATGGAGAGAAGTCTCGCTAGCCACAATATACCTTGATCCCTCAAGCAAAGACGTAGAAAGAGGCGAAACATTCACCATCGACATAAACATCGCAGCTGTCACAAACCTGAGCACTTGGGAGTTCAAATTAGCATGGAACCCCGACATTATACGACTCAATAATCCTGACTTGGTTCAAGAAGGGCCCTTCTTAAAAAACGTCGGACCAACATCGGGACTCTATAAAGCATTTATACCTCAGTTTCCAGCGTCCCCTCGAGAAATGATTGTTGGCTGCATGCTATTGGAACCCGGCGTAGGGGCAACCGGTAGCGGCACCTTGGCAAATGTGACGTTCTGGGTCAAGAACGACGCCAAAGGCCACACCGTTCTCGACCTTTTCGATACAGAACTCCTTGATCCATTTGTATATCCGATTGCACATGCTTCAGCAGGCGGCTTCATCAAAACCCGATATCCGAAAGCATCTTTTATGATTGATTACGTGGATAGGCTTAGACGCAACCCAATAGTAAATGAGACGCTCACCTTCAATGCCACTGCGAGCTACGATCCAAACGGCTACATAGTCAACTACGAGTGGAATCTCGGCGACGGAAATATTATAACTGGCAACTATCCCGTCGTCACCCACACCTACACACGAAACGACACTTACATAGTATCCCTAACCGTAACCGACAGCGAGTCATTAACAGACACAGTTAGTGAAACAGAAGACGGGAAGAAAGCAGTTGTTGTTGACCTGCATGACATAGCAATAGTGGAGGTAAAGCCAGATAAGACACTCGCAGGTCCAGGCGCATACGTATACGTTAATGTAACAATAGTCAACAAGGGAAGCGTCGCTGAAAGCTTCAACGTTACAGTTTACTACATGAACACGACAGGTGAAAATACGGTCATACCATTCCAGTACGATCCCCTACTAAAAATGAATATGACTCTAGACCTGCCATCCGGCGCAAACGTAACAATACAGTTTACATGGAACACAACTGATGTTGTATGGAACATAACTGAAGTCCCCGAAAGCGACTACGCCCTCTGGGCAAACGCAAGCCTGATCCATCCGTCACTGCACACTTTTGTTTCAGATTGGGAAACGCTTCAAGGCGACAACATGTTCGTTGACGGAAATGTCACCCTCAGCTCGGGAATTCCTGTCGCTCATTTCAGTTTTACGCCCTCAAAACCGATAGTGGATGAAAGAGTGGTGTTCAATGCGCTTCGAAGCAAAGATGGCCGTCCAGGTCGAATAGTCAAATACGCATGGGAATTCGGCGACGGAAAATCTGAAAACACGACTGACCCTATCGCAACTTACATTTACAACAAGACTGGAACCTATCGGGTCAAGCTGACAGTCTACGATGATGAAGGAAACACAGGAACGGCGCAAAACACCATAATCGTCGGCCTCCACGACTTGATCATCACATCTGTTAAAGTAGATCCAACAAAAGCAGAAATCGGTCAACGGATCGAAATTACAGTAACGATACAGAACAATGGAACATTCCTAGAAATATTTGATGTCACAGTCTACTACGATGAAAATGTTATCGAGAAACTTAAAGGGCTAGCACTCTCAGCGAAGGAAAACGCCACTCAAGTTTTCACATGGAGCACAGCGGGCGTCTCAAGCAGAAACTACATCATAAAGGTATTTGTCGCTCCTGTGGAGGGGGAGAGAAACACCATCAATAATGTTTTCGTTGCTGATATTGTGACCATAGAAAAACGGCCCAGCGCCATCTCCATGAGCATTTCCAAGGGAACCATCAAAATCGGTGAAAGCGTTGTCATCAACGCCTCTCTAACACCAGCCATGGAAAAGGTAAACCTAACCATCTACAGCAGTCTCAACAACGGACTATGGAAGAACATAACAATCTCGCAAACCGATTCTAACGGACGACTCATCTATAATTGGACGCCTGCTGAGGTTGGTGTTTATAGGGTTAGGGCTAGCTGGGTTGGTGATGACTCGACTCTCGCAGCCGTCAGCGAAATCGAAACACTCTTAGTGGAAAAAAGATTGAGCACAATTTCTCTCAGCGTTACACCAAAAGCAATTCAACCGGGAGGCAGAGTCTTCCTCAACGGATCAATCATACCTGAACCTGACCAAGCAAACGTAACCTTGTCTTATAGTCTCGAGGACGGCAATTGGATAGACATCATTACAGTTGAACTCGATGCGGACAGTAAGTTCTTACATACATGGACGCCTGCTGAGGTTGGTGTTTATAGGGTTAGGGCTAGTTGGGTTGGTGATGACTCGACTCTTGCAGCCCTCAGTGAAATCCAAATACTCACTGTGGAAACAGGCGAACTCATTTCTCCTCCGATTTTATATGGCGGAGTAGCTGTTGCCCTGATCGCAGTAGCTGCCATCGTGATTTACCTTATGCGAGGTCGATTCAGAAAAAGCTGAAATACAATTGAATGGAACCTGTCGCTGACAGTAGAGCCGAAATCTCGCTAGGAACTTTTTAATACCTCGTGTTATCCTTTTTTTCATGACACAACTTGCGCAAAGCAATCCTCTTAGCATTAATCATAATGTCATTCTCAGTTTCACCTATCGCAACCTCCGTCCACCCCGCCCTTGCAGCTTCAGTCGAGGCAAAAAAGCCGCTGGTAATCATACTTGTTGACTCGTCTGTCTACGATAACACGCAGTCATCCCTACTGCGGTACAAGGCGGATGTTGAGAAATCTGGCTTCGCAGCAAACATAAGTCAACTGGATGAACTGCCTAGCAAAACACCTGAAGGAATTAGATCCTTCTTGTGTCGATCTATACCTGATGGGCTGGTTGGCGCGGTTCTAGTGGGCAACGTTCCCTCAGCTTTGTATGAAGTGAGCATTCATACGTTCCCGACTGACATGTTCTACATGGATCTGAATGGAACGTGGATAGATTCCGACGCGAACGGCGTTTACGACAGGCACGTAGGCGATGTATCGCCAGAGATATGGATAGGGAGGATAAAGCCTCCGAACAACGGCGATGAAGCCTTGCTTATTAACAACTACTTTGCCAAGAATCATTTTTACAGAAATGACATGTTTAAGATTCCATGGTGGCGTGCTCTTGCATATCTCGATGACAATGGGGTGGGCTGGGCAGAAAACGCCAAATCATCGCTGGGTCAAATAGCAACTAATGTTGACGTTGTGACAGACCGTGTAACCACCAATAGCACTGACTACAAACAAAGGCTTAGAGACCCACTAGGCTATCAATGGCTCTATCTCATGGCCCATGGCACATCTAGCTACCATGTTTTCCAGGTTCCAGGAGTATCAGGGCAACCTGAATCGGAAACTTATGTGTATTCTAAGGACTATGAGGTAATCGATCCCAATGTCCTATTCTACCTACTATTCGTATGTCATGCTGCAAGACACACAGAACCAGACTACTTGGCAGGCTCGATTGTGTTCTCAAAATCACGTAGCTTGCTTGCTATTGGTTCCACCAACTTAATGTTCTCTATGTCCTTCAACGGATTTTTCGAACTCTTGTCTCAGGGCAATACAATCGGCACGGCATTTTTGGAATGGCTAAGAAAGCAAGACCAACTATATTATCAACAATGGGAAAGATACGGCTACCAGCTAAGGTTTTACAGTCTAACAATGGTTGGCGATCCCTCATTAGTGCCAAAATGCGAGAAGCGCAACATATCAATAAAAAGCGTTCTAGTTACGTTTCTGGGCAATGATCAAACAATGCTCGTCACAATTGACATCGAAAACCGGGGAGAAGTCGACGAAACCTTCAACATCGTTTTGAAACAGGACTACAGAAGGATAATAGGCAATTACACTATATCCATCCCCAGCAAGACCAACCGAACCTTGACATTCGAATTTGACTCTGATAAGCAGTTTTTTGAAGGTCCTTTAAACCCGCATTCATTACTGGTAACGACGAGTGTCATTCCCGGGGAATTCATCACAGAAGACAACACCTCGCAGACGTACTATGGAGACAGAACTAATCAATCGCGACGGCTTGATGATTTATCACCCATATTCTTAGCTGTGGCACTGAACATTGCAGCAGGGCTCATTGTGATTAGCATTTTCAAAATTCTGAGTTCTGGAAAACTACGACTACCAAAGCCATTTGACAGAACACTCCAAAAGCAAAAAATCCATAATTCAGTTTAAATACTTGACTGTAGCTGCTTGCATCATTAGAGAGCAGGCAACCTGAAACTTGCACATCATTCATCTAGAACTGAAAGATTGCGCTGTCACTTTCGACAGAGTGCTGCACTTCCTGCTTACATGGAACCAAAGGCATCTTCACGTTTGGCGAAAGGTTCAAATAGCTCCTCCTTGTTACTAACGCAACCTAAATTGCCGTATGGGATGTAAGTTGAGCAGAAAGGTAATTTGGCTACTTGTTTTACTCGCGCTAGTATTTTTCCAAAGCCTCTTCCTTTCAATCCAAGTGGCGAGCGCCCTAAAAGTCGCAAAAATCTTCGTGAATCCTGCCACTGTGACAAAAGGTGTTGGCGAGAGCTTTACTGTTGAAATAAGGATCGCCGATGTAGAAGACCTTTATACGTTCGCCTTTGCAGTGAAATGGCGAGGCGCATCAATGGACGCTGTGAAAATCGAGGAAGGCGATTTTCTTTCAGGTGGAGGCGTCTTCAAGACTTTTTTCATTCAGTACTTCGTTAACGGGACAGATCCTTCGGGAGTGGAAGCAGACTACGCTACAGCGGGTTGCACTCTCATGGCTAAGCCAGGTGTCTATGGCGACGGCATATTGGCTACTATAACGTTTAAAGTGGAATCAGTTGAAGGCACAGCTATCGACCTGTATGATACAGAGTTATATGATTCTAGAAACTTCCTTATCGGTCATGGTGTCAGCGATGGGCATTTGAACATCCTCCAGCCTCCCAAGCTTTCGGTTGATCCGTCAGCAGTAATTAACGAAACCATGATGGTTGGAGACAGTTTCACCGTCAACGTAACCATAACCAACGTTGTTGATCTGCTTGGGTTGAGGTTCAATATGACATACGATACTAGCATCCTAAACGCCACCCAAGTTTCTATACATCCGTTTCTAACTGAACCTATAATCCCTTGGGAAGCAGAGGCAACTTGGGAAATAATCAGAACTCACGGCACAGTGCGAGTTGACATTTACTCATCTGCAGACCCACCAGTGCCTGTCAGTGGCAATGCAACTGTAGCTGAAGTAACGTTTCAAATTGTTGGCGAATCCCCAAAAGGAGGTAAAGACGGCAAAGGAGGTACATCGGTTCTTTACATTTACCACTCTGAGTTAGACGACAGCATAGCCAGAACGGTCAAGAATCATACGCCTCCAGCTCAGAATGGTTACTTCTCCAACGTAGCTACAAAACATGACATAAATGTTAGGAGGATTGTTGCTTCTCCAGTCAAAGTGAACAAAGGAGACACGGTGTTCATGAATGTTACTGTTAAGAATATAGGCGGATTCGATGAGACTTTCAATCTTACTCTCTACTATGAAACCAGTGTTGAAAGCAACATCCTTGACAATCGATCTGACATTGCTCTGCAGAGTGGGAAGGAGACTATTCAGCAGTTTGAGTGGAACACTGAGCAAGTGAAGGCTGGAAAGTACACTATCCGAGCTGTGGCAAGCTTGGCTCAAGATGACAATCTCGTCAACAATGAACGGATCTATGAGACGCTAATCACCGTGGAGGAATCATCAAATCCGATTGACCCTATGATTCTCTATGCAGTGGCCGGAGCGATCATTGTGGTTGCCGTCATCGGTGTGGTTGTCTGGAGGCTTAGAAAGAAGCCGTAGTCTCTGTGCACCATCGCGTGTCGTTTGGTACATAGTTATAGAAGGTATTTACAAAAGATTAATATCTGTACAACCTCTTTAATTAGAGGTTGGTTAGGACGTGGTTCAATGAGAGGAAGGAGAGTATTCTATGTAGCAGTTAGTAGCGTCTTGATACTTAGTTTGTCTGTTTTCATATCGCTGACTGGACCAGTGAAATCTTCGCCTGGAACTAAGGTTTGGGTGAATCCTGCGACCATTGTGGATGACACGAAGGGTGTGGGTACGACCTTCGAAATTGAAGTATGGGTGTCGGGTGTTTCTATTCTGTACAGTTATGCTTTGTGTGTGAAGTGGTATGCGCCTATTCTGGATGCAACATCGGCTGAAACTGGAGGTTTTCTTGAAAGAGGGGGTCTCACCAGAGGTTGGGTGGACATTTACAACACAGTAGAACCTTCTGGTGAGGAAAGCTTCCTTACTATGGGAAACAGTCTGATTGAACCTTATAATCCAGGCGTAACGGGCAGCGGCAGCTTACTGAATATTACCTTTACGGTTCAGTCGAAGCCTGGGAGAACTGGTCTACTTCTCTTCAATGTTGAGCTATTTGATTCTATAGAGTGGGAAATTCCGCATACTGTGGAGCATGGTTACTTCAGCAATGAAAGATGGTCTCAGACGTGGATGTCTGTGTGGAAAGATGCTAGTCTCACTACAACTGCTAAGATTAGGCCTGGCGATGTAGACAATGACACGGATTGTGACATAGTTGACTTGGTGATAGTTGCCCGGGCTATGGGCACTGATCCAAGTTGGCCGTCTGGCACCGGGTGGAATCAGTGGAATTTTCGGGCTGATTTGGATATGGACAGGGAAGTAGACGCGGTTGACTTGGCAATAGCGGCAGTGAATTATGGTAGACCTTTTCCAGGAGATTGATTGTGGGAGGGAGTCTAAATGCGAAGAGAACTGATGAATTTGGCGGTTTCTGTTGTCTTGCTGGTTGCTTTGACTTTGCCTTTGCTCAGTGTGCATCCAGTTGGCTCGGATTATACGAGTCGTGCCTCGGTTGCTTATCGTAGCAATACTGGCTCAGGCTTGTTGAGTGCTCCGAAGAGTAGGGATTGGACTGGTATGTTCTGGACTGATGAGAGCGAGCTTGCTGCTGCGGGGAGCCCTGTGCGTTGGGTTAGAACGGCTTACTGTCCAAACGACACTAGGTTCTACGAGAGGATTGTGGTGACTCTTAGCGACGATGGTTATCTTGATGCTTACGTGCGAAAGGAAGACAAGTCTTGGAGCGTTACCACTCAAATTGGAAATGTAGGCACAACGGTTAACGCTTATCGATCGTTTGACATCGCGTACGAGAAGACTACGGGCAGAGCCTTGCTGGTTTATTCGCGTGGAACAGCAACTCTTGAAGTGGGCTACAAGATATGGAACGGAGTGAGTTGGACGTCTGAAACAACTTATGAGCTTCCTACAACTGTCGCCGTTAACTGGGTCTTGCTAGCGAGTAAGCCCACAGCAGGATCAAACGAGATAACTTTGGTGACCGGTGCAAGCGGAGTTGCTGCGGCGATTTGGAGCGGCACGGCTTTTGGAAACGCAGTAACCATGACTTCCACGTTGAATGCGCCTACCAAAGAAGGCGTGGCTGTGGCTTACGAACAGACAAGTGGCAGAGCTATGGTTGTCTTTGGCGAAGGCACGGCTTCACCCTATGCTAAGTATAGGATTTGGGATGGAACCGCGTGGGGAACCATAACCTCTGGTCCAGATGTGGGTGGAGTTATTAACTGGTTGACTCTGAAGGCTGATCCCGTGTCAAACAAACTGATGCTTACAAGCGCTGACGCTCCAAGCGATGTGAATACAGGCTACTGGGATGGCAGCGCTTGGACAGTTCTTGAACACGACAATTCTGTTAAAACCAACGCTGCAAGATGCGCCGATTTCGAGTGGGAGCCATCTGGAAGCAAAGGAGTGCTAATATGGGGAGATGCCAACACTGACCTACTAACTTACAGAACATTCGTGACTTCGCCTTCGCCCGCATGGGGAACTATAAGCACGTACGCGGCGTCTGGTGTCACTGACCAGTATTGGGTTCAGATGCGAGTTGATCCTAGAGGAGTGGGTTCAGCCAAGATTTACGTCGGAGTTCTGGACGACGCTTTCGACATAACTCTGCTGTACTGGGATGGAGCAGCTTTTGGAGGAGTAATTGACATATCAGACTCAACAGTCTTCACGTACGAATGCTTTGAGATAGAGTTTCAGCCAGTTTGGAAGCGAGCGCCAATAGTGTTTGTAGACCCAGCAAGTCAAAGCGTGTTAGGCATCTTTTATGTCGGAGTAAACATCACGTGGGCGTACAACGTTTACTCTTGGGAGTTCAACGTGACCTACGACACAACCGTACTGACTGCGCTCAACGTGTCAGCAGACACGGGATTGCTTTCGTTAGGAGGAACTTTCTACTGCAACAAAACCATCAATGATGCAAAAGGTTGGGTCTATGCGTACGGCACCCTCATGGGCAACGTGCCAGGCGTAACAGGCAACGGCGAGTTAGCGACAATCAAGTTCGCTTCTCAAGCAGTTGGAGCATCAAGCCTAGACTTGCATGGCACTAAACTCGTCGAATACGATTTCGTCAGCCAGACCACTACGCTGTACCCGCCAAACAAGTACAAAGAAGTCGACGGCTCAGTCACAGTGCTATCAATTATTCGGGTTGGCGACATAAACCTCGATGGATGGGTCGATGGCGAAGACTTGGAATTGCTAAGCTTGGCTTATGGATCTAAGCTGGGAGATCCAAAATACAATCCAGATGCAGACCTGAACGCAGACAGCTTAATCGACGTCTATGATGTGCGACTGTTAGGCAAGGGATGGTATCCGCCGCCGTAAAGGAATCAGACGTTAAATTCCTCTCTTTTTTTTGTAATTATTCTTGGGAGCGACTACGCTGA
>Ga0315307_1000237_pt1 | contig 22758 bp, 22 predicted proteins | sample TDP2_MG_FD_203079 | JGI IMG/M metagenome (GOLD analysis project Ga0315307, IMG submission 203079) | Freshwater sediment microbial communities from Lake Towuti, South Sulawesi, Indonesia - TDP2 | ecosystem: Environmental > Aquatic > Freshwater > Lake > Sediment | place: Indonesia: South Sulawesi...
AGACGAGAAGAGCCTCAGGAACCTCTACCAATGCGCGGACGTCTGCGTCGTTCCGTCGCTTTATGAGCCGTTCGGGATCACCGCCCTCGAAGCCATGGCCGCCAAGGTGCCCCTCGTCGCCTCAGACACCGGAGGCCTCACGGAGATAGTGGAACACGACAAGACAGGAGTCAAGGTCTACCCCGACAACTCCGACTCGCTCGCATGGGGGATCACCAGAGTTCTGCTTGACCCTGCCTACGCGGAGTTCATCAGGTCGAACGCCTACAAGAAAGCGTTGGAAACCTACAACTGGGCCAAGATAGCGGAGCAGGTGAAGGGCTTATATCAGCGGGTACGCAGCGAGTTCAAGGCCGGTCCCTGGAAGCCTACGTGAAACGGCACAGCTTCGAGACCTCGTTGAGCTTCTCCCTCGCCTTGATGGAGCAGACCACGGATCGGTCCAGCCAGTCTTGGCTCCCCCACCAGAAGCTGTCGCTTCCCTCAGCCATGAGAAGCCACCTCCAAGCCTCTTGCAGGGCCTCCGCTGCTTCCGGCGGGCAACTCTTGCCGAGAGCTTTGACCCGCCCATCGAGTTCGTGAAGGAGCCTACTGGTTTCAAGAACGCGGGTCCAGGTCTTCCTTCGCTGGTCCCCGTCTGTCCACTTCAGGAATCTCCCGTCGTCGAGGGCACCTGGAACGTTCCAGCTCCCGTCTTCCACAACGACCGTGTCCCGGGGAGGGTGCTCTCGAAGGTACTCGTCGATGGTGACGAGTCTTATGAACTCGAAGTCAGGGTCTCGGCTCAGGAGGTATACGAGTGGTTCGAAGAACCAGCCCCAGAACCCGGCATTCTCACCGGAGTGGCGAAACCAGCCGTTCTCGCCGTCCGTAGCCACCGTTAGGAGAAAGCCTCCGTCGTTTCGGGGCTGGATTCTCTGCTCGACCTCGCTCTTCAGCCAGATGGGGTTGTACCCGCTCTGCTGCGCGTTGCTTATGTCCCTATCCCTGGGTAGGACGATGATCCTGTGCCCGTCATGCTCGACGTAATGGGGCCGGTAGAGGAGCTGGTGCCTGTCCTTGTCTCTGTTGGCGTTCAACAAGTGGGGGCCGTCCACGATGGTCCACTTGAACCCCATCTCCGCCAGGACGGGGACGATGCCCACGTTGAAGGCGAGTTCGGGAAGCCAGATGCCCTCAGGCCTCCCGCCGAAGGTTTCGTCGAAGGCCCTAAGGTGCATCTCGATCTGCCTTCGGCGATCACCCTCCGGTATGAGCGGAAGGATGGGGTGGAAGTAGCCGCAGCCTGTGAACTCAGCCCTCCCGAGTTCCTTGACCTCCCTGTATCTTTCCCATACGCCTTTCAGTCTCGGGTCGAACCCAAGGCTTCCCAGCTCATCTAGCTGCTCTATCAGGCTGCCCGTGAAGTTGAAGGTTACCCTCGCATTCTCATGCTTGCTGATGACCTCTGGTGGAAACGTGTAAGGGTGGAGGGTCTGGTTGAAAACGTCGCGGGCGGTTCCCGACTCATACGTGGGCCCAGTTAGGTTGTACCGTGGCTGATGCATGTGCAAGACTACTGCGAAATAAAGCGTTGGCTTCTCCATTCAACTGCCTCGTCCGAGTCTATTCAGGTGAGCTGGAAATAAACTTATATCCCTGCGTGGCTCATTGACCCAAGGAGGCTCTTCATATCCTTGATCTAACGCAAGATGACACCAGAATGCTGAGGATCATCTCCGGTCAGAGAATGCGTACGATGGAAAACGAGGGGAATTACGTCCAACAGCCCCTGGTCTGCTTCTAACGAATCTTGGGATGACTGATGCGCGTCCTGTTCCTTACATGGGAATACCCGCCTAAGCGCTTGGGAAACGTCTCAGACCACGTGTCGACCTTGGCGCATGAACTCGTCAGGCGCGGACATGAGGTGGAGGTCGTGGTTCTAGACGACTGGCGGCCGGGGTTCGAGGACGAATACGGTGTGCACGTTCACAGGGTCGCCGATCCTGTTAGAACGCATCCCATGGCCAGCGCGTTGACATCGGCGATGACGGGATCCGTGCAGATCGAGGCCGAGGCGGCGAACATTGTCTACTTCTACAGAGGGCATCAGAAGAGCATCGACGTTACACACGCTCATGAGTGGCTCACGGTGCCAGCGGCGATCAGCCTGAGGCATGCGTTCGGCATTCCCTTCGTTCTGACCTTCCACTCGATAGAGGGACACCGCTGCCACGATCGGTTCGGGCCGATCAGCATGGCCATAAGGGAGATCGAAGACGCCGGGCTATGGGAGTCCAGTAGAGTCATCGCGAACACGGAGTGGCTGAAGAATGAGATCCTGAGATACTACGGTGGCGGCCACGGTGGGAAGACAGACGTAGTCTGGCCGATAGGCGAGGGATGGGTCGATAAACTGGTCTCTATCTACCAGACGGTGGCTCAGAAGGCTTCGGAGAGCGGGTGATCTGAACGCGTGTCCTCCACCTCTCCTGGGAGTTTCCGCCGCGGATAATAGGCGGCATAGCCTCCCACCTCCTTGACCTCTCGAGGGCCCTCGCCCGACGAGGGGTGGAGACCCATGTTGTGACCTGTAACTTCCCGGGCGCAAGGGAGTACGAGAACGTGGACAGCGTCCATGTGCACAGGTTTGAAGCCTACGCCGCTGGCGACTCCTTCCTCAGCTGGGCTCTGCGTATGCAGAAGAACATGGAGCGAAGCAGCTGCAACCTCGTCAACTTCATCAAGGGCGTCGATGTGATCCACGCCCACGACTGGCTGTCGGGAGTCGCCGGGATAGGCCTGAAGCATCTGTTCAGAAGGCCGCTTATCACGACGATGCATAGCACGGAGTACGGCAGGAGGATCGGCATCCACAACGATCTGCAGGCCTCGATCCACGAGATCGAGCGCTGGCTCTGCCGTGAATCCTGGCGGATAATCACCTGCTCCTATTACATGCGCGACCACGTCTCCTGGTGCTTTCGGACGCATCCGAGCGTTCTCTGCGTGATCCCGAATGGGGTGGACATCACCAGGTTCTACGGTGGCTTCGATTACTGGCAGGTCAGAAACAGGTTCGCGCACGGGTCGGAGAGGATCCTCCTCTTCGTTGGGAGGCTTGTGCCCGAGAAGGGCTTAGATGTCCTGATCAAGGCGCTGCCCATAATCCTGAAAAACGGCGTAAACGCCAAGATAGTCGCGGTGGGGGAAGGCCCCCAGAAGGACGAGTACAGGCGACTGGCCAACGATCACGGCCTGGGTGACAAGGTGCTCTTGGCCGGGCATATTGACGATTGGACGCTCCGGGCCTTGTACCGCGTCGCAGACGCGGTCGTCGTCCCGTCCAGGTTCGAGCCCTTCGGCATAGTCGCCCTGGAGGCGATGGCCGCCCACTGCCCGCTGATCGCGACCGCCGTGGGCGGACTGAACGAGGTCGTGGACCACGAGGGCACGGGCCTGAAGGTTCCGCCGGACAATCCGGAGGCCCTGGCCTGGGTCCTATTGAGGATACTAAGAGACCCGGGGCTCAGAGACTGGCTTGTGAGGAACGCCTACGAGAAATGCCTCTGGAACTACAACTGGGATAGGATAGCTGAATGGACGACCGGCGTCTACCAAGCCGTTCTACATGAATGCGGTATAAACCCCTGGAAACCCATCTGAGACGGCGAGACCACATGGACGCCTGCGTGAGCCCTCACGTTGAAAGGGCGCTGTTTCTCCATCGCTGTCGGTTCTTCAAGGAGAAGAAAGAAGATAGCGATCGCGGAGCTATGCTGCCCGGGAGGGCGAAGTCTATCGCTAGCCCGCTGGCTGAAGTCAGGGATGTCTCTGGGCAACCCTCGCCTTCCACTGGCATTCGCACTGCAAGCTTTCGCATGCTCTGGTCTCGGAGAATCGATAGGAGACAAAGCGGCTTCTGCCAACCAACCCAACCTCAAGCCCCGGAATCCCAACCCATCGGCACAGCAACTCCCAGTTTATCCTATTGGTGGGCCGGGCCGTACTTACCCGAGATTTGGGGTGAGTCCACGCTAGGGCCTCTTCTCCTTTCTCCTCCTCAGAAGCAGTTGGCCGACCAGACCGCTTACCGCTCCGACCGATCCTCCCACCGCCGCAGACAGGCCGTAGCCCGAGTAGTAGTAATATACGATAGAGAACGCTAGGGTTCCAAGACCCAGACCTGCGATGAGAACACCTAGGGGAGTTACGGCCTTGACCATCTTTACCCTACAATCGAATCATGGCCTTGTAGCTTGAAAGCCTTTCGGCTAAGCGCTTAGGTCAACGGAGCTGGCTTCGTGCTCTCGTGACGACGGGCGGCAGGGAAGCCGCCTAGGGCCTGCGGTGGAGAAGCGTCTCTCTTGAAGAAGCTTAGAGAGCTTCTCGACGAACTCCTTCTTCGCCTTGTAGACCTCAGCCTCGCGGCTCTTGATGAGGAGGTTGATGATCTCGACTAGGGGCTTGACAACCCTGGAGGTGAGGGCTTCGTCGAGGAACTCGTGTTTGAGGGTGCGAACTGCAGCCTTCGACTCCGCATCGTAGATGTAGATCACACCGTCGTAGCACCCTGTTGTGGTGCTTGGGAGACGAACCTCTGGCCTAGTCATATTCATGTTCTAAGAATGGGCCGGGCCGGATTTGAACCGGCGACCTCGGCGGTCTACCCCTCAGGCGCTCTTCTTCGCCTGGCCGTGAGCACCGTGTCGTAGTCGCTTCGTTGCTCTAACCAGCTAGACTACCGGCCCTCGGCTGGAACGGCGCAGGAGTGCCCAGATAAGTCTTACTGAGGCGGCGTTGGCAGCGCAAGCCTTAACCAAGGGCCTTCGCCTCCCGATCGCGGTGTCCTCCGTGGGCGTTACGATCCCGAGGGAGGGACTGGCGCTCCTAGAGGCCCGGAACTTCGGCCATCTGGCCACGCTGATGGAGGACGGCTCGCCCCAGGTGACTCCCGTCTGGGTGGACTACGACGGCAACCACGTGCTCGTGAACACGTCGATTGGCCGCGTGAAGGAGAAGAACGTCAGACGCGACCCCCGAGTAGCCCTGAGCGTGATCGACTCCGGGAACCCGTATCATAACGTGACGCTCCGGGGGAGAGTCGTCGCCGTCACCGAGCAGGGCGCTCGGGAGCACGTTGACAAGCTTTCTATGAAGTACCTTGGAGGAAAGTATCCTTGGCTCAGCCCGGGCGAGCGAAGGGTCATCCTGAGGATAAAGCCCCTCTCAGTACACGTGTCCTAGTCCGCTTCAGCGCCTGGTGCTCAGGTGAGTAACGGAGGCTGACGCTGCAGGATGCATCCGGGCTGAGCCAAGACGTGGTCGTTAGGTGCGAGTCAGCCCGGCAGCGAGCGGTTTCCCAGGGACTTACCTCTTAATTGCGAGTTCCCTTCTCTTCCATCGCAGGTTGTGAGACCTGCAGTTACGGCATTTCAATGCCCGAGGCGAGTTTCTGGCATTGCATTCTCTACAGATCTTCACGAAGAGCCTGTGCTGCTGCGCGAGCTGCTTCTTGAAGGGATCCCTGATCGGCATCGGGCATCGGCTCTTACGGGCCGAAGCTGCTTTATATGGATTTCCCGTACGGACGGAGAGGGCTCCTCGCTCATGCCGGGCATGAGTCCTTCAAACCTCGCCGTATGCATCCCCTCAAGCGAATCGATAGGCATGACATACCCCGACCTCAAGTTCAGACCCGTTCTTGCAGATGAGCTGCCGTGGATGTACATCGCAGTGGGTGTCGTCGTAGCCATCGCCACAGCCGTCCTCGGCGTGCCAATGAGAAGGGGGCCCTCCTGGGTTAGCGCCGCCTGAGGCAACACGCAGACGACAGATGCGCTTGGGAAGACCAGCAACCTGCGTAGGGCCACGTACCTTACGCGTGCTGAAAGCCTGGGTGAGCTCTGAAGAGATGATCTACCAACAGGGAGGGCCTTCCTCAGCGTGGCTAGCGCGAGGCTACTCGATAGCCTTCTCCCGCTGGCTATTCTCCTGACCGTGCTGCCTTCTCTGCATCTTCCAGAAGCGTTTGGCTACACATATCATGGTTCCATCCTGCGTGAGATCTGGGGCATCGAACCGGAGAAGATGGCTGGCCACGGTGTGGCGGAGTGGAGGATCAGCAACCGCACGATCATGACTAGAGGGCTCATCGTGGTCGTTGGAAACCATGACGATGCGAGGGTGGAGGTCTACGCGCTCCCCTCCAAGGCCCTTATGAGAGAGTTCACAGTTGACAGGCTTGAGAAGGCCGTCGTCTCGCTTCAGAACGGCAGCTTCTTCAAGGTCACCACGGAAAAGGTTGCCTCTATCTTCCTCATTTGCGGTCGGGGGGTGGAGGGCAGCCCAGGTACGCCCGGCACGTTCCTGACCTCGGTGAACGGTGGCTACGTCGCCAAGGAGTTTATCTTCATCGGCACGCCGTACATCTACGCCTTGGAGGACAGCGAGGCGACGGTCTACCACGCGAACGGAAGCAAGGTCACAAATCTCAAGCTCTCGGCGAGCGAGAACGTCGTCATCCAAGTCGCCAACTGGTTAGCGTCCTCAGAGACACACGTGGGCACACGATGGCGTTGCCCCGAGTTCTACAGGCTCTCGGATTTCGGGGCCTCCATCCCCTCGGCTGAATCAGTGAGCCTAGGCGAGGACCTGAGGCTTCGGGCCATCCTCGGCGGCGAGATCCCTTGGACATACGCTCTGGCAAGCGTCGTTGTGGCCGCGGTCACACTCCTTGCTGCAGTGCTGCTAAGAGGTAGGAAGGCCTAGCTTCCAGCCCTCGCGTCATGGCGAAGGTAGGGACTAAGGCTGCACGGCTTCGGTTGCTTCACGTCTTCGCCGCGCGGCTCCCTGCAGCAAGAAGGCCTATGCCCTCCGCGCTTCCATCTGACGCCGCGCAGGTTTCCCCGAGACCTTCTCTCGGGTCCTTACAGCCTTCAACCTAGGTGTCAACATGGCGTCAGGACAGAGCTAAGCACAGCCTACGAGTAGCTCGGCTGGACTAGCCTCGCAAGGTTGCTGGCACTCGGTCCGAGAGGCACCAGGGGGCGCAGGCGATGAGTGGTTGCCCGTGGTCGATCCGAGACTCTTGATGAGCGCCACTGAGAACTGTTGAGGTCGGTTCACTGCGCTCTATCCGGTCTCTCGTGGCGGTAGGCGGGGAGCCAATCCATGCCGTTATAGGCCCTTCTGATCACGGGGATAATAGACAGGTGGTAGGGACATGTTTTCTCGCATTCCCCACACCCGTTGCATAGGGCAGCCGTCTCGGCTGCCGCCCTGTAGGCCTGTTCGCCCGGTGGGAAAAGACCGTACTTCGCCTTGTGGTTGATGAGTGTCATGATCACTCCGATGGAGATGCCCTGAGGACACCTGCATACCCCGCAGTTCCTGCATCCTGTAGGCGGAAGCTCCCTCATTTCTTCAAGGAACCCCTCCCACTCAGCCTCCGTAGGCTCGGGCTCCGAGATGGCAACGTTTTCATCCACTGTATCTTTCCAATACATACCACTGACGACTACGTCTACGCCGGAGCAGAAGACGAAACGAAGGGCTTTACTGACCGGCTTCAGGTAACCATGGGCGAGAGGTTGCATAGCCATCGTTCCCACGCCCTCCTCCTTTGCCAAGGGCACAAGCTCGTCGAGGGCGTGTGGGTTGGCCATGTTTAGGAAGAAGAGGACCGCGTCAAAGTGTCCTGTGGAGATCGCCCTTGCCAGGACGGCCTCGGCGTGACCAGTAATGCCTATGGCTCCTATCCTGCCCTCGCTCTTAGACTCCTTTAGCGCCTCCATGGCCCCTCCCGGGGCTAAGACCAAGTCCAGAGCCCGTTGGTGTGCGACCCCACCTACCTGGTAGAGGTCTATGAAATCCGTTCCGAAGGTCTTCAGGCTGTTTTCGATATCAGCCTTCGCCCACTTGGCGGTCCGATGGTCCGTAGTCGAAGCGAGCCAGAACTCGTCCCTCCTGTACGCGACGGCCTCAGCGATCATCGGTTCTATGACCCTGTACGCGGCGCTTGTGACGATAAAGTTGATTCCCTTGTCGAGCACGTAGTTCAACACGATATCTGCCTGCTTCTGCACCAGGTTTTGTAGCATGTTCGTTCCGCAACCGAGAACAGAGACCCTCATACCCGTCTTCCCAAGAATCCGATACCTCATGTTCTCACCACTTCAAAACAATGTCCTGATCCTTTGCCATTGAACGAGTTCTGAGCACCTAGGTTTCAGCCCCCGTCTCGCTGACTGGCTTACCGTGTACGGCTTCCATCAGACCCTTGATGTAGCCTATCGCAAACGCGCGTGTTACGCGGCCGTGGGGGTCATCCACCATGCGGGGGTAATGATCAGGCCTCAAGGGGCCGTCGAAGCCAGCCTCCTTGTAAGCGCGCATTGCCGCGAGCATATCGGTCTTCCCGTTGTCGTGGAAGGTCTCTTGAAACTTCGGGACGGCCCCCCTCACATCCCTGAAGTGGACGTAGAAGATCTTCTTCCGCGACCCGAAGTAGCGGATCGCCTCTACGACATCGACGCCCATCTCCGCGAAACAGCCTTGGCAGAACTCGAGCCCAAGGTAGTCGCTGGGGACGATCTCAAGCATGCGTCTGAAAGCCTCTGGGCTCCGGAGTATCCTAGCTCCGCCTGCGATGGGCGAGGTAGGTGGGTCGTCGGGATGGACGGCCAGGCGAACCTTCGCCTCCTCATGGACCGGCATGACCCTCTTGAGGAAGTATTCGAGGCTGTCCCACAGCTGCTCCTCTGTGAAGACGCCTAGTGGGCTGACGGGAGCGTCCTTCACGAACTCGTAGTCGAAGCCGCCTACCTCAGCGCCTCCCCTCTCCGGAGTCGTCGAGGGCGTCCTCCAGTTGCCGAGGTGGAAGCCTATCGCCAGTATTGGGATGCCTGCCTTGCCCATGTTCCTGACCCTCTTGCACCAGTTCTCGATCTGCTCGTCGCGCCCAGACCTGCCGGTGATGATCCTCATCGGAGGCCCGCTGATCTCGATGACCGAATGCCTGAGCCCAGCGTCCTCAATCCTCCTCTTTAGGCGAAGCAGGGGCGGGAGTTCCCAGACCTGGGCCTCCAGTTCGTCAGAGGGTACGTAACGCGCGTAGCCGTTGATGTACATGTAAGGTGGAAGGTCCACAGGAGGCACGGGGGGCCCGGCGACCACGTCTGTCACCCCCAGCTGCTTCAAGAACATCAAGTCTTCAGTTGAAGGAGAGGAGCTTAGGGTCTCTGCAAGCCTCACCATCCGAGATCCCCCAATGCTAGCGACAGCCGATCTACCTCAAAACCTTATTCGTTCCCACTCTTGGGGGCAGAGCCGCGGCATAAGGGTTTGGGCTCTATTAGCGGCTTCCGCTACTAAAAAGAAGCCTCCGTGGCTTCGAGTAGCGCGATCTCAGCCATCCAACCGGCACCGGTTCAAACTCCCACATGGCCAGTCGTCCAGCCGCGTTCAACAGATGGTTACGGGTGAACGAGCTGAGGGAAGGCGTTGAGGCTTCTTGACGCATGTTCTAACGGAAAGAGGGAGACTGCATATAAGAAGGGTAATCCAGAACGTTCCTCATGTCAAAGGCAATGTCTCTTTCGCAATATTGTTAAGAGACCTGTTTGTCTATCATAACCACGATTTCTCAGAGGAAGTAGTGTGTAGGCTTGGATGGAAAAAGGCTTCTTCTGTCTCAAGTGCAGACGGGTCGAGCCTCCTGTTCAGATATCTTCCGGATACCTTGAACCCAGAAGGTTCTACGGTAAAGTAGCCTCTCTGACCGGCGCCGAGCATCAGTGCAAAGATAGTGTGAAATGGAACGGTCAAAGAGACATGGACAGAAACGTGCCAGTGATCATCGGTCCGTTGGACATGTATCGTTTCTCGTTTGCGCCTCGATTTCCCGTACGGACGGAGATGGCTCCTCGCTCATCCTTGGCATGAGCTCGCGCCAGGTGCGTTAGGGCCAGTGCCAAGGCTCAAAGAGCTTCGCTGCCGTCCAAGTCTTCTCCCGCCCGTAGCGGGAGAGAGGCTTCGTCAAGTGGCGGTGAGTCCTCGGCGGAGGAAGATGCAATCCCAGACGGATCGTCCGCAAGGAGGCGGAGAAGACCTTCCTAGCCGCGCGGTCTCGGAGACCACAGCGGGGACAGCCGTATCCCTTGCCCCGGCCCTCTGATTTCATGCGTCTGCCGCATCTCGAACAGAGAGGGGCGTGGGAAACGCCGGCCGAGGCGAGTCTCAGGACTTCGAGCTTCTCAAGGTTGATCGTTCTCGGCTGGGTTCTTGACGCCCTCCGGACGCCGCCGAAGACGCGCACCTCATCGCCTACGACCAGGCCTGCAACCTCGTCTCTGAAGCCTCCCGTGGGCTCGTAGGCGGCGCACTGGATCTCGCCCGTCTCGTCCTTGACGGCCAGGAGCACATGCCCTCCTCTGACCCTCCGAGGCGGCTGGGAGACCAGACCGCGGACGACCACGGACCTGTAGGCGCCCGCCTCCCGAACCTTGGCTGGCTGTTGAAGATGGCTGTCCGTTCCATGGTTGGTCCTGAAGATCAACCATCGCTCCACGGGCTCGTCCACCTTCAGCATCAGATGCGCCTCGTAGACGGCGGCGGGGCTCTCGCCCCTGATCCCGTAGAGTATAGGGTCTGGCCCACGTGGAGTGATGAGGACTCGGCCCGTTTCCCGGTCTAGGTTGTTGAAGGTCTCAGGTCTCATCGCCTCGTCCATCGTCCAGACCGACGCCTCATCGATGAGCCTAGGCCTGCCCCTGTTCTCTGCGCTCCTATAGGCGATCAGCTCAAAGGTGTGGTCGCGTAGTAGGGCCTCGCCGATGGCGGCCAAGGCTCCGACTGTCCCGCGTCCGCTCCCGTAGCAGACGGCCTCGGCGCCAATCTCCCTGACGAGGCTTAGGGCAAGCCGCGGGCTCACCACGTCCCTCAACGCCGCGGAGGACAAGCCCACGAGGGAGGCAGGCGGGTCGCCCTTGAGGAATACGACCGCCGGGTCTGTTCCCTTCACGTCTAGGGAGGCGTTCGACTCTAAGGCCTCCAGCGTGGCAGCTCTTGCTTCCTGCAGCAGGTCCGGCGGGCCCTCTACCCTTAGGGCCACGGCGCCGTTGCCTCGGGTTTTCCAGGGGATGTTGGGGTTAAGCCTTACCAGGTTCGGATAGTCAACGAAGCAGAGTCCAAGCTCATCAAGCCTGCCCACCAGCAGGGCGGCGAGGTAGGTGGTGCAGCCCTCTGAGCGGGAATCTGTGTCGTCTAATCCTATGTGGAGTACGAACGGTACCACCATTCACGGCCAAGAACGCTTAGACCTGCGGCCAACGGCCTCTTAGAGCATGACGCGTTCAAGGAACCTCTTTCCATCTAGGAATCCTTCCTCGGCCAGGAAGAAGGGGTCCTCGTGCTCGATGCTGAGGACGGAGTTGTAGCCGACCTCCTTCAGCGCCGTCAGGTAAGCGCTCCAGTTGACCTCGCCCCTGCCGGGGATGCGGTACCGCCACCAGCCGGTGTCCAGGACCCCGAGCTGTCTCAGCCTGAACCGAAGCACCTCCGTATCCTTCGCGTGGGTGTGGTAGATTCTCTGGCCGAACCTGTGCACGGCCTCGACGTAATCGATCTGCTGCCAGAGGAGATGGCTGGGATCGAAGTTCAGCCCAAGCGTTTTGTCAGGCACCACCTGGAAGGCGATCTCGAAATGCGCCAGCCCCTGCAGGTTGGTCGCGTACCAGTTCTCAAGCGCGATCTTCAAGCCATGCTCCTTAGCCTTATCCACAAGCACATTGAAGACCCGGGGGAAATCCTCCGTCAGCGTCCGCCGCTTGTCCTTGCCCGCCACGGGCCCACCTGCCCCCGTGCAGAGAACTGGCACGTCGAGCAACGAGCACGCCTCGATGCATCTCTCCAGGAACCGCGCGTGCTCAGGTTTTTCGAGGATGCCGAGGCTGTAGTAGGCTAGGCTTGTGACCGCGAGACCCTTCCCTGCGAGGCTTCGCTTCACCTCCCCGGCGCCGCCCGCAAGCACTCTGTCAACTTGGATATGTCCCGCGGTTGGGGAAACGGATACCTCCAGGCCTTTAAAGCCATGCCTCGAGGCCCAGTCCACCACCCTCTCTAGGTTCCAGTCTCTAAGAGGCGCGGTCAGCAGGCCGATGAACACAAGCCTTCTCCTCCAAAGATACCCGCAGGTCTCCCTGCTGGCTTCCCAGCGTTCTCTTATAACGGTTTAGGCCCCACCCCGCCGAAGCTGAGCGAAGCCCATTGTCGGACTGATAACGTAAATATACCGTGAAGCGTGACTTGGCTCTCGGCGATACGGTCGATGTTCACGCTCCCTAACGAACAGAGTGTCTTCGAGATCGGCGGGATCAAGGTCGGCGGGCAGCCGGGTCAGCTACCGCCCGTGATGGTCGGCAGCATCTTCTACAGCGGACACAGGATCGTCCAAGACGAGAGGAGGGGCGCATTCGACCGCGTCAGGGCTCGGGAGCTCCTGGAGGCCGAGGCCGACATGTCGGAGAGAACGGCGCTCCCGAGGATAATCGATGTGGTCGGCAACCATGCGGAGGCTCTCGCCAAGTACGTGGACTTCATCGCCGAGGCGACGGAGGACCCCCTCCTCCTCGACGGCATAACCGCCCAAGTGAGGATCCCCGTCCTAGCGCACGTACGCGAGGTCGGTTTGCAGGAAAGGGCGATCTACAACTCCCTATCGCCGTCGTGGGAAGAGGCCGAGGCGGAGGTCTTGAAGGCCTCGGGCGTGAAGGCCGCGGTGCTGCAGGCGACGAACACTAGGAACCCCAGCATCGCAGGCAGGGTTCAGGTCTTGAAGGACTCCGCTGAGGGGCCGGGGCTGATAACGGTCGCCGCGAAGGCCGGCGTGAAGAAGCTGCTGGTTGACACATCTGTGCTGGATACGCCTGACATAGGTGTGGCGGCGCGCACGGTCTTCGAGGTGAAGAGGCAGACGGGGCTCCCCGCGGGCCTGGGGCCGTCGAATGCGATGAGCACATGGAAGCAGCTCCGCAAGTTCGAGCCTGAGGTGCTAAAGGGCTGTGACGCGGCAACTCAGGCTTTCCCCATAGCGATGGGAGCCAACTTCATCCTCTACGGGCCGATCTCAAACGCTAAGTACGTCTATCCTGCCTGCGCGCTGGCGGCGGCCTACGTGGAATACGCGATGCGCCAGGAGAGCGTAAGGCCGGTCTTGGCCAAGCGGCCTCTGAACACGATCATGAGATAGGCTAGCTCCCCACTCGGCGCAGAGCGGGAGCCAAGGCAGGCCGGTACGAGAGCTGAGCGCGGGAGCGCTCACATGTACGCGGCGAGCACGTGGCCTGCGAACTTCTCAAGGAAGTCTAGGCCTAGACTCGGCGGCATGGACATGTGCGAAAGGTCTAGGATCGTCTGAGTAATGCCCATGGCGCCCAGCTGTCGGACCTTTTCCATCCAGTCCTCATGTCGCGCGCCAGTTCCGCCGGGGTAGGTCAGTGACGCAGCGACCGTGACTTCGTCCCTGTTCCTTGAGGCCTGCGCGGCTGCATCCAAGACCTGGGTCGTCCTCGTTCTCAGCTCGTCGACGGGCGTATCGGTAATAGGCAGCCATCCTTGGCCTGTTCTGCCCGCGGCGTCAAGGAGCCTGGGCGCGTTCCCGCCGAAGAAGATGGGCGGAGTGGGCTTCTGGACGGGCTTCGGGAAGCACGGCGCGTCCTCCACTTGGAAGTGTCTTCCCTTGAAGGTGGTCCTCTGCTCAGTCCAGAGCCCTCTGATGATCTCGAGCCCCTCGAGCGTCTGGTCGATCCTCGTCTTCAACGGCCGCCAGGGCAGGCCGAAGGCCACCGCCTCATCCCTATGCCAGCCTGCTCCCACGCCTAGGATCGCTCTGCCGTTCGAGATCACGTCCACTGTGGCGACGATCTTCGCCAGCCGCGCGGGGAGATAGAACGGTATCGGCGAGACCCTTGTGCCCAGGGTTACTCGCTGCGTCCGCGCAGCCAACGCGGCGAGCACCGGCCAGGCTTCAAGCTTGTCAGGCCTCGTTGGGTCGCCGCCGATCCCCCGGTAGCTCTGGGCGGGCAGGAAGAAGTGATCTCCCACCCAGAGTGACGTGAAGCCCAAGCGATCGGCGAGAACCGCCGCCCTCTCCACGTCAGCGTAGGAGTACCGCCCGTGTAAGGGGAGGTGAACGCCGAAGCTCATCCTCACAGCAAGCACCTCGCGGATGCGCGCACTAAGCGTCAGAGGCGGGCATTAAGCGCATCCCTCGCCTCGGAGCTTAAAGCTCATATACCGCGCAGAGAGCCCTGCTGCTGAATGGACGCATGAACGACCTCGTCTCCCACGTGACCTACTTCGGGAAACCCGGAGTGTCGAACACCGCGAAGACGCTTGAGCTGGGTCGAAAGAGGGCTGAAGAGCTTGGGCTGAGGTCTGTGGTCGTAGCCTCCACCACGGGCGAGACGGGTCTCCAAGCGGTGAGGGCGTTCAAGGGCTTTAACGTGGTCGTGGTCAGCCACGTCACGGGCTTCGCCGAGCCGAACGCTCAGCAGCTCAGCGAGGAATACCGAGCGCAGATCGTGGCTGAAGGCGGGAGGGTGTTGACTATGACGCATGCCTTCGGCGGCGCCGGCAGAGCCGTGAGGCGAAGGCTCGGGGCTGTCCAGGCGGACGAGCTTATGGCCCACGTGATCAAGCTCTTCGGCGAGGGCGCGAAGGTCGCGGTGGAGGTGGCGTTGATGGCGGCGGACGCGGGCCTCATCCGGGTTGACGAGGAGGTCCTCGCCATAGGCGGGACGGGCAGAGGATGCGACTCCGCCCTTGTGTTAACTCCGGCGAACGTGCATAACCTCTTCGAGCTCAGAGTGCACGAGATCGTCTGCAAGCCTAGGCTCACACGGTGACAGAGGCGTGTAGGCTGCAAGCGCGCCCGTTGACGCGACCTGTTTATCTCCGTCGGGAGGCGGCGACTATCTTCAGGACGTCCCTGTCTCTGATCTCGTAGTCCTTAGGCAGCGAGAGGCCTGTCCTCGCGTCGATGGCGTGGAGCAGGGACCTAGCCAGGTCGCTGTGTATCTCCCTGGCCAGGTCTGCGATGTTGGCCGACGGCGGCAGCAGGAAGACGTCGGGGAGCACGTTTCCATCGTGGTCTGAAAGGCTCTTCTCGTCCTCCACGGGGTAGACGGCGTTCATCCTCAGCAGCTTGAAGACCGCCACGTTTATCGCGAACTGTACCCCAGTTCTGAGCCACTTCGAGAGCACCTTGCTGTGCACGTAGTCTAAGGCCCATTTCTGCTTCTCCGTCAGCTTCGTCTCGTCGAGCAGCTTGAAATCCTCGTCGCCTGGCACGTACCTGACGAGCTTCTTCTGCTCCGCCCGCCTTAGGACGAGCTCCGCCTCGGAGGAGCATGGAACGACAGCCGTGGCGCTGAACTCCTTTGTCAGCCTCTCGAAGCCCTTGTCCGCCGTAGGCAGGTCCATCTTGTTCGCCACGATTATCGTGGGCTTCGAGACTTTTCTCAGCTCCGTCGCGAACGCCCTGAGGTTCGCCTCGTCCCAGTCTCGGAAGGGCTTCGCCTCCAAACTGGTTGCCTTCAAGGCGGCGACGACTTGACCCTCCGTGATCCTAAGCCCCGTCAGAACGTTTGCCAGCGCGCCCTTAAGCCGTGTCTTCCGCGATTCGATCGACCGCTCTATCTGGCTGCGCTGGCCCTCGAGGATCTTGACCAACCACATGGTCAGTTCCTCCTCGATGTCCTTCAGGTCTTGAACCGGGTCTCCGGTCCCGGGCTCGCAGCTGCGGCCCTCCGCATCCACGCTGCCTGAGGCGTCGACCACGTGAAGCAGGGCGTCCGCCTGCGCGGCCACGGAGAGGAACTGGTTTCCTAGGCCCTTCCCCGCCCAAGCTCCCTTGATCAAGCCGGGCAGGTCGATCAGCTCGACCGGTATGAACCTGAAGCCGTCGAGGCAGGCGGAGTTCCGCGGGTTATCCTTGACGCCGAACTCTGTGCAGACGCAGAACGTCCGCGCGTAGCCGATCCCCGTGTTCGGCTGCTTGGTCGTGAAGGGGTAGTTCGCGATCTCGGCGTTCAACAACGTCGCGGCATCGAAGAAGGTGGTCTTCCCCGTGTTCGTCTTCCCGACGATTCCCAGACGGATCATAGGCCTACCCCTGCATTGGAGCCGAGCCGCTTATTTAAGGTTCAAGAAGACCGCCAGCTCGGCCTGAGCTGCTTCCGGAAATCGGTTCTCGATGAACCAGAGCGGCACAGCCCACACGCGAAGGCTGTAGTGGGGAAAGGCTCTTCCCCTGGGCCTCGCTGGGATCGGTGTTTTCACAGCGCTCTTCCCCATGTTTTACCGTGAGTTTGTCCGCCTCAAAGGAGCGCCCGGCGGGCCCCGATTCAGCCGAAGCCTAGCCCGGACGCGCTCTGATTGAGAGGTCTTCTTACTCCGCGGGAGGGTGGTTGCGAGGCGGGCCTTGCGTGGAGCCCCATCTTCCTCTCCCGAGCTCGCGGGTCGGTTTACCATCCTATAGCGTAGGCAGTCTCGCCTCTGGGCGATGCAGCGGCGGAGAGGACATTCGTCTTCTCGTTGAAGGTGGCTGCCAAGACTCGGCCGTGGCTCCATTCACCGTTGACTACGACCGCGTGGCCCCTGGACTTGAGATCCTCCCTTACGCTGGCAGGTATGCGTGCTTCCATGTGCAGCCTACCGGGGTGGGCGTCACGGGGATAGAAGCTGCTTGGGAAGTGCGCCGAGTGGAACGTGGGGGCATCTATGGCCTCCTGTAGGCCCATCCCGAACTCGGCCACGTTCAGGAAGAACTGGAGCGTCCATTGATCCTGCTGGTCGCCGCCCGGCGTGCCAAAGACCATCCAAGGCTTCCCCTCGCGCGTCACCAAGGAGGGCGTCAACGTCGTCCTAGGCCTCTTGCCCGGCTGAACGCAGTTGGGATGCCCGGGCTTCAAGGAGAACATCTGGCCCCGGGTTCCAAGCGGGAAGCCCAGTCCCTCGATCAAGGGCGATGAGGGAATCCAGCCCCCGCTCGGGGTAGCCGAGATCATGTTGCCCTCAGCGTCCACGGCGTCCAGATGCGTCGTATCTCCCACATGGCCTCCGGGCCTCTTGTGCTCGCCGTCCGAGGTGCCAGCGCCGAGCTCGCCAGTCCTCAGTTCGAGCGAGGCCGTCTCTAGGTCGATCAGGCGTCTTCTCTCCTCCGCGTACTTGTCTGAGAGCAGTCGCGTCAGCGGGACCTCCGTGAACTCGGGATCCCCATAGTAGCGTTCCCTGTCGGCGAAGGCGAGCTTGGCGGCCTCGACGATCACGTGCACGTACCTCGATGAGTTATGTCCAAGGCTTCGGAGGTCAAAGCCCTTCAGGAGGCTCAGCTGCTGGAGGAAGACGGGGCCCTGGGACCATGGGCCGCATTTGTGAACCGTCAGGCCCTTGTACTCGTACGAAGCTGGGGCTTCCACCCTGGCATGGTACTCGGCGAAGTCCGAGAGGTCGAGGAGGCCTCGATGAGCTTTCCCCGAGGCATCGAGCACCTCAGTGCTACTGGAGAAGACCACGATCCGCCGTGCGATCTCGCCCTTGTAGAAGAGGTCTCGCGCCGCCTGGAGGGCGGCTTCACGTCCCTTCGCTGAGGCACGTTCCTCTTCGTCCAAGACGCGTTCGAAGGTTTCAGCCCAGGCCTTCTGAGCGAAACGCTCGCCTACCTGAGGCGGCTTGCCTCCGGGGAGAAAGACCTCCGCCGTGGTAGGCCACTGCGCCCGGAACCTCTCTGCGTGAGCGGATACGCTGTTGTGGAGGGCCTTGTACATCGGAAAGCCTTTCTTGGCAAGTTCGATGGCTGGCTCCAGCACCTCGGCTAGGCTTAGCGTACCGTAGAGCCTCAGGGCGGTGACCCAGCTGTCGAAGGCCCCGGGCACGGTGGCGGGGAGGAAGCCGTCGCCCGGGATCAAGCTGATGCCGTTCGAGCGGAACCAGTCGATTGTCGCTCTTCGAGGGGCTACGCCTTGGCCTGAGATGGCTATGGGCCTCCGCTCCTTCCGGGACCAGAGGAGTATCGGCACCTCGCCCCCGATGCCGTTCAGGTGAGGCTCAAGCACCGCGAGCGCGAAGCCCATCGCCACGCCCGCGTCGATCGCGTTGCCGCTCCGTTGCATCGTCCTGAGACCGATCGCGGAGGCGAGGTAGTGGCCTGAGGCCACTACGCCGTGCGAGCCCATGATGACAGGCCGCGTCGTGAAGACCAAGCGCTACATCCATCCCTTCGAGAACTAGCCCATCCTTTCACGGCGGCGATTAAAGCTTAGCTAGAGCCGCTCCTGTACCTAGCGCCGTCGCGCTTGCTTCAACGAATGTCTTCTCCGCTCTCTGACGATCACTATCGGCTTGTGAGGGACGCTCTCAAGCATCTCCCAGGTCACACCTGTCTCCCCTGCTCGAAACCTCTCCGCCATCTCCCAGACGTCTCGGCCTGCGCCGTGGCCTCTCACCCGGTCCGCAAACTCGCAGATATCAAGGAGATCGTCTATCGGCGCGGCTGTTCCCGCCGCCGCGACGAGCGTCGCCCTAGCCTTAAGCCTGAACGCCGCACCGAGCACGTAAGCGAGGACGCCCCCACCAGATCGTACCGCCGGGGCGATGTTGCTCCTGGGCGTGAAGTGCAGGTTCCCTAGGCTGAAGGTCCGGTCGCTGTCAGCGATGAGAACCGCGGCTGTCCTCCCGGTGCGCTGCCGGATCGCGTTGAGGATGGCGTCGGCTACTCGCTGAGCGTTCTCGAGAGGAAGCGCCGCATAGGCACCTGGGAGATTGTTCACGTCGATCCCGCCCTCAGAGGCATACTTCAACGCCTGAAGAAGCCCCGCTCTCCTTAGGACAAGCTCCTTATGCCGGCCACCGGCAACCTCGGGGTACATGCGCAACAGCATCCTCGTCCTAGGCATCATATGGCAGACGTAGGCGAGGAAACGGCCCCATACAAGCCTCGTCCAGAAACCCGCCAGCCATCTCGCGGCGGGCGAAGGCCGTAGGGTTACCTCATCCACGATCCTCCCGAGGGCAGTCGAGACAGCCTTCTCTGAGACCACCACATAGTCGGAGTCGCGGACAACGCCCTCAACGGACGAGGCGATCACCGCCAGATAGTCTGTGCCCGGGCGCCAATAGGACATCTTGACAGCCTTGGCTACACGCTGGACGGCGCGGTTCGAGCACGGCTTCATCTCTGGCTTCCCGGCGGGCTTCCTCAGGGCCCCGTTCGCAGCCCCGGCTGAGATCAGGCCTAGGGCCCTCGGGGTACTCCTAGGAGAACGGCCCGCACCTGCCTTTTATGATGTTGGCTTCATTCGCGTTGGTATTCGACGGTCCACTTGCTTCTTTCCGCCGCCTGGGCGTCAAGAATCCTTCTCTGAACTGTCTCAAGGGCGTTCCTAGCCCCTTTGATGGCCCTCTCCGCCTCCGCAAGCTGGTCCTCAATCGGCCTCATACGCTGGGAGACTTTGAACATCTGGGCATCGATCCTGTCGGCCTCAACCTGGCTTCTTGCGGTCCTGAACTTGGCTCTAAGCTGATCCAGCTCCTGTCTTAGGCCATCCAGCATCCCTGAAAGCCCCGCCTGCCTCTCCTGCGCCGCCTTCAGGGCCGCCTGCAGCCGGGCCTCCTCTTCCTTCAGTTCGTCGAGCGACGACATCTACTTCAGGAGCCCCAGAGGCACGGGTTCTCATTTTAACGTTACTGTCGAACCCCCAGAGCCCGGGCGGAGGGGGCTTCACCCAGACCTCTTCGGGCTACTTGAGCGCCACGTGCAGGCAGACGATCCCGAACGTCATGCGCTTGAACCACGCCTCTCTGAAGCCAGCTGAAAGTAACATCCCCGCGATCTCCTCCGCCGGCGGGAAGCCCACGGCCGAGTTTGCCAGGTATCGGTACGGGCCTCGGCGTCCAGACAAGAGCCTTCCTAGAAACGGGACGACTGTCGCCAGGTAGAGATGGTAGAGGCATCTCAGCAACCGACTAGGTGGCTGGCTGGTCTCAGCGCATACGAGCCTGCCATTGGGGCTGAGCACCCTGAGAGCCTCCTTAAGACAAGCCTCTGCCAGGGGGTTCCTGTAAACCAAGTTGCGGAAGGAGAACGAGATGCCAACTCGGTGGACACATCCGTCCTTGATCGGGAGATAGGCTGCGTCCGCGAGGACAAAGCATATCCTAGTCCCGAGGGCACTTCCTCCTCCCTTGCGAACCTTCTGAGCCGCCTTCCTCAGCATTCCCTCCGTGAAGTCCATCCCCAGCACCAGGGTCTCAGGAGACGTGTACCTCAGGATGCTGAGTCCGAGGTCGCCGGTGCCGCAGCACAGGTCGAGTATCACGCCCTCGGAGGTGCACTCTCGGGCGGCTCTCCTCCGCCAGACCCCGTCAAAGCCAAACGTCAAGACCCGGTTCAGCAGGTCATATGTCTCAGCGACTCCCGTGAACATGGGCCTCAGGGATGGGACGACACGGAGGTTCTTCCCGCCGTCAGCCAGCCTGCGACATCCCTCCATCGCTCTGCGCGGCCGGAGAGGGAACGACCTTGCCACGAGCACGTAGGCTATCCACTGGGACAGCCATTTATCCGCCTTCTTTCGTGCAGATCAGCCTCACTTTTCCTCAGCTGGATACCTTGAACCGGGGATTCATCGCCCAAGGCCGAGTTCTGCTCCTCGAACAGGATATGGCACCGGCGGGAAGTTCTTTTTCGAAAGGCATGGGTGCGCCACCGGTTGTCGGGCTGGAGAGGTCCTCCCCGTAGAGATGAACCTACCATAACAAGGGTAATACGTATAAAAGGACGACGGCCAGCCAGATAGGGCCGCGACGGTGACAGGCGAGGAAAAGGAGGATTGGATGGCGAATAAGATAAGATAGAGGGGAATACCTATTTAAGCCACGGTCGGGGAGTCACACGCGATGTCCTCGAGGCGTGTGGAAGCGTATCGAGCCCTATCGAGTAATACGAGGCAGAACATTCTGCGACTGCTTTTCCGAGGACCGTTAGGGGTTGAGGAGATGGCTGCGAGGCTCGGGCTTCAGCCGGTCAGCATACGCCACCATTTGAAGGCCCTTGAAGAGGCATCTATCATTGAGAGCTTCGAGGAGGAGCCGAAGGGCATCGGCAGGCCTAGGGTGCTCTACCAGATCGCGAAGAAGCCTGAGATGGTGAGCTTCCCGAGAAGGAGCTACCTGGCGCTCTCGGACTTCTTCATCAGCACGGCGCAGTTCGTCCTAGGAGAGCGAACGGCTAGGGAGCTCCTTACGAGGGTCGGAGTGGAGATGGGAGAGAGCACCTGTAAGAAGCTCGAGGCAGAGCACATGATCAAGGAATGGACGCTGAAGCACTTCAAGGAGTACTTCGTGAAAGGGTACCTTGAGGAGATGGGCGCGGAGCCGGAGGTCATCAAGGATAACGAAAATAGCCTAGTCTACCGCCTGCATAACTGCCTTTTCCTTGAACTGGCGGTCAAAAAGCCGGACATCATCTGTGAAGTTCTCCATGACAGTTACCATCAGGGGCTCAGCAAGGGGACGGGCGAACGGCTCAGGGTAACACGCGGGAAGTGCATCGCTCAAGGCGAGCCCTACTGCGAGCACACCTGCCAATGGATTCTCTCCCCGGCACAGAATGCCTAAGCCTACTGACCAGCCCGGCGACCTAGCAGCCGGGAAACGCTGACAGAACCTTCAGCCACGTTGGGCAAGCTAAGGCGCCTGCTCAACCCTAAGACCGAGGAGCAGGCAGAGCTGAGTTTTTGCGCGAGGCTCTTCCCTCGACCGTTCACACAGTGACAGTCTCCTCGCCTCACCAGAGCGAGTTCCCTCATGTTCCTTTGAGGGCCTTGCCGCAAGTAGGACGAAGCTGACTATGGCTGTTAAGACTGAGCGTGACGCCCACAGCGGCGAGCATGCCCATGGACTCGACGGATTGCGACCCTCTTGATGAAATCGGCCTTCCTTCAACCTTCTGGAGCAAGAGCCTCTAGCTCCCTAGCCGTGAGGTCGCAGGAGCCAAGGCTTGGATATAGGCATAGAGCGCAAGCTCAGCTAGTAATGGAGCAACTCGTCTTCGCCGTCTTCAGGCTTCTTGGGGTACATGCACGATTTCAGGCCGGCTTCAGGCCTCTGGCTACGTGACCCACTATCGCGTTAGCGCCAATGTACAGAGCAGCACCGGCTAGTATCAGGCAGAGGATGCCGACCATCCTGCTGACCCAGACAGACTTAAGATGCGTGGCTAAGGGGGCTGTCAGGCCCACTAGGGCTGCGGGACCAAAGATCAAGGGGTAGCTTGAATTACGGATAAGGGTCTCGTTCATGTACACATAGATGAGGTTGATGATGCCCCCAAGGAAGGCCAGGTAGGAGGCCGGTCTGAGGTCCCACTCATTCCAGAGAGAGATGGTACCGACGAGCAGTACCATGCCATAGTAGACATGTATTAGGCCGAAGAACTCATTGTAGGGAGCCCGGAGGGGTTCAGCCCCCAGTAGGAAGAAGCCCGCAACCGCCGCGTACGCTCCTATCGCGCCTATGGCGGTCGCGAAGGCTCGGTCTATCTGGGTCTTCTCCGCTACTTGGAACGGCTTCAGCTTGAGGAGCCAGAGGCCCATCAGCCCGAACGCCCCTGTCACGGCGAACAATCCTACGGCGAGCACGTTAGTAGGCATCGAGGTTCACCGGTCGCTGCCTACGTTGCGATTAGTATCATATAAATTTGGCGATTGGCATTTG
>Ga0315307_1000238_pt1 | contig 22752 bp, 18 predicted proteins | sample TDP2_MG_FD_203079 | JGI IMG/M metagenome (GOLD analysis project Ga0315307, IMG submission 203079) | Freshwater sediment microbial communities from Lake Towuti, South Sulawesi, Indonesia - TDP2 | ecosystem: Environmental > Aquatic > Freshwater > Lake > Sediment | place: Indonesia: South Sulawesi...
GATCGGGGTGCTTTTCCCGCAGACAGAGATGGGCGAGGTAGCAGCGGCCCTTGATCGAGTTCACTTTCTCCACGTCGGTGATCGGGCCGATCGTGGCCTCGAACTCCTCCAGGTCGGCGAGCCGGGGGGAGGTCCAGGTATAGGTTTTGCCATTGAGGACGATGGTTCCGGTTGAGGGCATGCTATCTCCTTGTGCTTGCGGCGGTCCGGTTGGTCCGCCGCATTGATAACTGGCGGCGGCTCGCGACGCTCGCCGTCCGCCTCTAGTCGTTCGGCTGCGCCGAGCCGACTAGGTGATTACCAGGGAGCCGGGCTTGCCGATGAAATCATAGGGCCAGATGACGACGCCGTCGTCGCGCTCGAGGGGCATGACGCGGGCGCCGGAGTGGGAGAGATTGGCGAAGGTGAAGGTGATCGTGGTCACTCCATCGGTGTAGATGATGATCGCGGCGATGTTGGTCACTGGGGTGTCTGCATCCACATCCCAGGGGATCTGATCGCGCATCTGGACGCTGAGGGAGATGCGCTCCTGGCCGAACTTGAGGAGGGTGGGCAGACGCTTGCTATCCAGGGCCTTGGCGTCCAGATCGTAGCGGAATTCACAGGCGTTACCCACGGTGATCTCGAAGCCCTCGCAATCGTAGGGGGAGCCGCCCACGGTGACGGAGGCCCCGCCCGCGGGTAGCAGCTCGGAGGAGAGGGCGACGGGATCCACGGCGGCGGCCTCGGTCTCGGTGAGCCCCATGAGATCGAGCGAGACGGCGAGCGCATCATCGGGGGCGCCAGAGCAGCGCATGAGATTGATGACCGCGTTTTCGAGGAGGAAGTTGACCGCGGTGGTGCCGATCTTGAACTTGAGCGCGGTGATGGCGGGGGGCCGATAGGCGGTGCGGATGGCGTTGAGGATGAGGGGCTTGCTGTCGGCGGTGGCCTCGAGGTTGAGGGTGGCCCGCGGGGGGCGACGCGGTGTGCGCTTCCCGGGTGACGGCAAGCGCAGCCTGGGCTGAACAGGCCATGCTGGAAATCCTGCAGACGACGCTGTTCAGCGATGGGACCGTGCAGGAGCTGATCCGACGGGCGCGCAGCAGGCTGAAGGCTTCCCGGCAGGGCCTTCGGCGGGAGACAAAGCTGCAGCAACAACTCGCCCAGGCCGATCAAGAGGCGCGCCGGCTGGTGAAGGCGGTCGCCGCCGGGGTGCTGGTGGATGAACTGACGGAAGCCATGCGCGAGGTGGAGGCTCGGCGGAAGCGGCTGCGGGAGGAGTTGGAGACTGCAGTCCAGGGCGGCTCGGAGGCCCTGGACCTGATACCGGGCCTGGTGCAACAGGCCACGGCAGACCTGCGGGTCATGCTGGACGGCGGACAGACGCAGGCGGTGCGCCGGGCGGTGTCGAGGATGATCAGCCGGATCGAGGTGAAAGGAGCCAAGGTCCCTGGGCGTAAGCTCCTGGGACCTCGCCTCTACCTCCACGGCAGCCTGTCAGGCCTGCTGACGCTGGCTGCCGAGAAATCAACAAGAGTGGTAGCGGAGGCGGGATTTCTACCCGATTCGTACTCCCGGCGAGCCCCTCTGGTAGCAGCGCCCTGGGTGTACAGAACGGCACACCAGGGCGCCAGGCAAATGCAGCGAGTGGGCGTTGCCGCGTGGGCCTGAGCTGTCAAGGCGGCTCTACCCGTGAAGCATGGTGGAACTACCAACGGCCGGCCCTCTTGACGCGCGGCACTGGGCCGGCTTACTCAGGTCGAGGGCGAGACCCAGCGCCTCGTGAAGGCCATCGCCAAGGGCGTGCTGGTAGAGGACTTGCCCGATGAGATCAAGGCGGCGGAGGCCAGACGTGACCGCTTGCGCCAACAGATCGCGGCGGCGCAAGGCGCTGGCCCGCCGGCCTCGGTCAATGTGCTGCCTGCGACTGTGCAGAGGATCATATCAGACCTGCCGCGGATGCTGGCAGCGCGACAGGTGGAGCAGGTGAAGAGCGCCCTGAGGCGACTGGTGAGGAAGATCAAAGTCCACGGCGAGGAGCGGCCAGGCCGGAAGCGACCCGGGGCAGTGCTAGTGCTGCGAGGTGACCTGGAGGCCGCCTACGGCTGGCGGGCGAAAAAGTCAAGGGTGTACACAGCCCCGGCGGGATTTGCACGCTCGTAACAATGGAAGCCCCATCTCACGAGTACAAGCTCCAGGGGCGCAGCTACCGGCCGGCTGGCGCGGTGCTTACAGTGGCCAAAACTGGTCTCACGGAGTGCTCCAGCGCGTGTCCTGTTGCAGTCCAACAACCACACTTGCTCCTGCAACGACAAGCGAGCAAGCGCCGAGCACCGTTGGCCGACGCCGCCCGGAATGCGATGCCCAGGATGCGCAAGCACTGTCCTCGGACCGAGGCCGGAGCGGTCTCACAGCGACTTGAGCGCGGCATAGGGTTTCTGCAGAGGACAGGGATAGCTGACACCTCTACCGCAGCGACGCCAATTGCTGGAGGTGATCCAGCGCTTCCTCTTCCGAGATTCCGCCCGCATCCATCAGCTTCCTGATCGCGGTCTGCACGCTGGGCCAGACTTGCAGCTCCTTCTTTGGTCCCGTGATCGCCTTGCTTGGGGCCTGAAATCTGCGAAATCGGCTTTGCGCTTGCTTCACCAGTTCCGGAATGAGGGCGGCGACCAGCGGCTTCCCTACGTAAGCCATGGCCTCGGCCGCTTCCGCTGCCTCTTGCATATCGCCCCGGCCCATGATAGCAATCACGCACGTGGGAGATTCCTCCATGATGGCACGAGTTGCCGTCAGCCCGTCGTCCGTCCGCGCCGTGCGAATATCGGCTAGCACCAAGTCGGGCCGTCGGGCACGCGCAACGGCAACAGCTTCTTCTCGTGTCCCGGCAATTGCAGTCACCTCGTGGCCATGGGATTCGATCTGCCGCCGAATCGTCTCCGCAATCAGGAATTCGTCTTCTGCTATCAGAACCCGGGCCCGCATTCCGTGTCCTTACTTTGTCGGCGTCTCCCTGAGTCTAGCCCCCGGGCACGCAAGATATCCACCAGGCCTCTCTTGGTACACCCTCGGCGCGAGGCATCTGTGGCAGGCCAGAGTCAGATATGGAGTCCTGGGCACACGACCATGCTGCGTCCAGTCCCAGACGTGCCAGAAACTCCTTCTGCCTTGATCTTCGTGACGATCACGGCCATTCCCCGCGATACCGGCGTCCCGGTGGGACAGCATTCGCGTCAGGGCCTCTAAGGCTTCAGAGCATCCTCATCGAGCACGATCTCGGCAAGCGTGCCGCCTTCGTGCGCGTGCAGCGAAAACCGCCCTTGCATCTGCTTTTCGACGACGACCTGCGCAATGGTCAGCCCCAGGCCTTTCTGGGTACTCACATCGAAGTCCGACGCGACGGGCTTCCCTGAGTTCCAGATGCCCAGAGCAAGCCTCCCTTCTTTGCGTGAAAGCCTGATCACTGCGTGCGCCTTCCCCTCGCCGTCAGGTCCACCGTGCTTGATAGCATTAGTGATCAGCTCGTTCGCCACGACCGAGAGCGAGCTGGCCGACCTAGAGGAAACAAGGACCTCATCGCCCGTCACCGACAGCTCGAGCTCCCGCTCTGCAAGCGCTCCGGTAACCATCTCGGCAATGCGCCGCAGCAGATCCAGCAGCTCAACCTGTCCCGACGAGCCTCGATACATGCCCTCGTGTACGGCAACGAGGGCAGCGACGCGGTTGATCGCATCTCGCAGCACCCGCCGCGCGGGGCTTCCCTCTGGCTCCTCGAGCGCGGCCATCTCGAGCACGCCGGAAAGCAGCATCAGGTTGTTCTTCGTTCGGTGGCTGATCTCGAGCACCATCTTCTCGGCGAGTTCGGCGCGGGCGCGCTCCGCGGCCAATAGACGTTGGTTAGCCTGCGCCAAGGCCTCCTGCGCCTGCTTCCGTTCGGCGCTCTCAATAACTTGCCATGTGTCTCCACGCTTGATCAAGGCGAAGGCGTGGCTGCTCATCACCTCCAAGATCTCGACTGCGCCGCATCTCGCCAGGTGATAGGTACAGATGGCCAGCATCGGATATTGGCCGATCACTCTGTCTACTGCCGCCTCGTATTCTGCAAACTCCTGCCAGGCGGATTCCTCTAGCCAGAACGTGTTTCCACTCAGGCGCAGTCCCTCGAACCCTCTCTGCTGGGCGGCGACAAGTTTGCCCACCCATCCCTGCATGACACGATCAGGTTCGAACTTGCCGGTGGACGTGTACCACTGGCTGTACTCAAGGACCTCGATCTGTCCTGTGCCGAGATACGGGTCCAGGGTTCCGACGGCCTTTGCCAAGGCCCCCTTCGCCTCCTCCACGCGGAGCGGTTCGGATGTGACCCACATGCAGAACTCGTTCTGCTCCAGACCCGCCGCGAAATAGGGAACCAGGATGGCAATCAGGTCCTGCTTATCCTGATAGAACTGGCAGAAATGCGTACCCCACGAGAGGCTGCCGATGGCTTCAACGCCCGTATCTCTCATGGTGCGCGACATCGCAACCCGTCCTGTCCGCAAACTCGTCCGGCCCAGGGATGCCCGTGCACCCCTTCGCGTGGTATTCCCGGCACTCGCTGATAGCCCTCTTGTGGGACGCTACCGAGGATGGAGAGGGATCCTCAGCGGGGAGCGGACTGCGTCCGCCTGCCGGTGATCGTCACCATGGCGCGGTTGCTGCCGGCGGCTGCGACGGACATAGGGAAGGCTTTCATTCCAGTTCCACTGCTGCACGCGAAGGCGGCGCCCGAAGGCACCGCATGCTGGCTTCGCTATCCCGGGCAGCTCGGTGATGCCAATGCGCGGGCCGAAGAACTGGAGTGCCTCCACATCAGGGCCAGCGAGGTTTTGAGCCTATCGAGCGGGCCCGGGAAAGGGAGATCTCCGGCGATGGCGCGCTGCCCGGGTAGCAGCCCCGACTGCTGGAACACCTGATCAAGCGATACCGGCCCCTGACTGCTCCCGTGCCACTGCGCCAGGTTCAGCTCGTGATAGAGAAGCACCTGCGCCGGTATCAGCGAGGCCGGCGACCGCTCCGCCGCCTGAACCGCCGTCGCACCCACGACCAACAGTACCAGTAGCACCGCAGCCCAGCGGCCCATGTCTGCCTCCCTTGCCTGACGTGGCGGCTTTCGACGGACTGGGCTTCACCTCTGCCGCCGTCGGTCCGGTATGTTCGGTGCCGCCTGGGGCCGGCGCCGACCCCATACGCGAGGGAACCCCGGACGGTGGCCCCAAGCCGAGGGGGTAGCGGGAGTCACAGGGTCCTGCCGCGCTGAGCCGCGAACTCCTGTTCCGGCCCAGGCAGGGCCGCCTTACTTGCTCGCGCGCTGACCTGCCTCCACTGGCCGTCCTCGCGCTCCTAGCGCGACCAAGCCCTGCCCTTCCTACCAGCCCGAGGAACGGAAGCCGAGATGGCGAACGGGCTCTACCGCGCGGGAGGTCGGGTTATCATGGCGACATTCCAGCTCTCAGGTGAGGCCAGCACGCAGACGACGGTTGCCGTCTCGGAGCGGGTGATACACGAGATGGCGGAGGGGCTGGGCTTCAACTGGTATGCGGGGTACGACCCAATCACCTACCCGGCGGCTGACAACGAGGCCCGCTGGGAGCGCATCTTCGGGCACGCTGCGTGGCTGAACATGAGCTTCGTGCGCTTCGGCCAGCCCGGCCATGCGATGTGCGACGAGCAGGGCAGCTTCCGCCCCGGGCACCCCTCCTTTGACCAACTGCGCCGGCTGAACGCTTGGGCACAGGAGCGGGGAATGCACATTCTCCTCGACCCGTTCAGCATCCCGAAGGCGCACCAGTTCCCGCCCTGGCCGGGGGCGCGGACGGCCTGGGATGCGCCCGGCCGGGGGTACGCGCTAGGCGTGGCCGACCCGGACCGGTACGTGGGCCAGTTCGTGGTGCCGTACGTCAAGCACGTCGTGGAGGAGATGGGCTGCCGACAGGTCACCTGGTTCAACCACGTGAACGAGCCACTGCAGGGCAACATCTGCGCCACGCCTGCGGGCGTGGACGACCATGTCCGCTACGTGGAGGTGCTGGCAGCAATCCGGCAGGGGCTGAACGAGGCCGGCCTTTCGCACATCGGGAACATGGGACCCGACACCAATACCCACCGGTACTGGCCCATCCCGCACATGCTGGAGATGGGCGCTGACCTTGATCCGTACATCCAGGCCTACTGCATGCACCACTACCACAGCCACTTTGACTGGGATCGCCCGAGCACGAATATCGGAAGCGACCCAATGAGCGTCACCATGGATGAGCAACTTGGGGTCTACTGCGGACACGCGCACAGCAGGGGCAAGCCTTACCTGGTTACAGAGCTGGGGATGTTCCACTACGGCTGGGCGACTGGCGATCCGGCCGGCATCGCGCGCCACGATAACACCTTGCTGGAGGCGGAGTTCACCGTGCGGGCCATGGCGGCAGGCGTGGACGCGGTGCTACGGTGGGCCTGGCTGAACCCTGGCAACCTGGATGGTTGGTGGCAGCTTGTCGCCACCACAGACGGCAGCGATACTCCGGTGCGAGACCCCTACTATGGCTACGGCACGCTGATGCGTTACGTGGGTCGGCAGGCAAAGGTTCTGGCTACCAAGGTCACTGGCCGGGAGCAGCAGCCGCGGACCGTCCACCCGGTGGCCGTTGAGAACCTGGATGGCTCGCGCACGCTGCTCGTGGTGAACGACCACTACACGAACTGCGCCAGCGTCCTGGTGCGGATGCCGACCCGCGCTGGCGTGGTGCGCAAGATCGTGAACGACCCCGTGCGCAAGCACGAGGAGGTCGCCGGGATCTCTCCACGCGGTAACGGCCTCGAGTATGCCGACGTCCTCTCGCCGATGAGCTTGACCGTCTACACTACCGCGGGGGTCTAGGCGCTGCCGATAGGGCTCTGCACACGCGGGGACCTGGCCGAGCGGCATGCTCTGAACAGCGGGCAATCGGACCGATTCGGCCAGCCAGCGGGTGGAGTGCGGCGACACGGTAGTCCCCCCGGACGCGCGGCACTGCCCTAGCCATGGGTCTTCGGGTGGTCCGAGCGTGCGTCTCCATGTCAGGGCTTCATGGAGCCGGCCTGACATCCCCCCGCCAGCCTGAACGCCGTGACTCGCGTGTCGGAGAGGAGCCGCTGCTCGCCAGTAGGTGCCGGAGCCCCGGCACTCACCCTCAGCCGAGGGGCTAGCCGGAGTCTGGGGTGGCCGGGGCGGGCCTCACTGGCAGTTGACAGCTACAGAGTCTCGTGAATCGTGGTGAGAGACCATGATTCAAGAGACTCCCCAGGACAGCGTCTGGCGCCCTTCTAAGAGATTCTCTTGCATCAGGGGTCTTACCCTGATGCAAGGGAATCCGTAGGCGCGGCGCCAGCTCTTGCGCGGCTGCCCGGAGACCGTCAGGGAACGCCTTGTCCTCCCCCGCACTGCCGGAATGTCTCCCAGAACAGGATCCAGGGATCGAGGAAGTAGCTGCCCCCTTGCTCGACGACCTGAAGGACGAAGTGGCTGTGTTCATAGGCGCCGACGGCGACGCCGGCAGAGGTGGCGTAGGGAGTTCCGCGAACCAGCGCGGTGCGCTCCGGCACCAGCGGCTCGATCAGGTGATGGCTCTGCAGCCACCACTCTGAGCCATCTGGCCAGCGACGCACACCCCGCCACCGGTTGTTGTCGAAGCCGGCGGCCAGGGTGTGGAAGTAGTACTGGTCCTCGAAGGTGATGGGGGCGTAGAGGAGCGTGCCGGCTGGCATGTTGACGTCTAGACCGCAGTGGGCATGGGCCCCCGCGTACGGCCCCATCCAGCAGTCCTGACCGTTGTAGCAGTCGCGGATATCGATCCGCCCCCCGCTGTTCGGGTACCACGGGAACAACGGCTCCGGGCAGATGGGAAGCGTGTTCTCCTGGACAGCGAAGCGCGCGTCGCGGTGCGGCGTACAGAGCAGGCCTCCACGCCAGTCCTTCTCGTCCATGAAGCCTCCGCGCTCAACGAAGATGGCAGAGGCGGCATCGAACCAGAGCCGCACGCCATCTTGCTCGTGAGGCTCGTAGAAACTCGCCTGGGAGCCGACGAAGCGGCGCAGGTGCACCTCCCGACCATTGATCCTCACATCGCAGTCGAAGGCGTACACGGAGATGTCGCCTTCCCTTGCGTGGTCAGGTCTGAACGATCGGAAGCCTCGCTCCACCACTTCGGCGGAAGTGGCCAGCAGCGTCATCTCCCACACCCGTCCGCTGCGGAGGATGAACCGCACCGTATCGCCGTGGTTCAGCTCGAAGGGAGTGAGGGTCTCCTTGGCAATGCGTGAAAGGGTCATCGCAGGGGCACTCCGTCTCCCGTACTCACCAAACACCCACGTCGCTTCCGGGACGCGCACACGACCTCCCTCGTGAGATTCTCTCCCCTGGTGCATACCCCTGTGCTGAGAGGCATCGCGGAGGGAGCAAGGGTCGAACGAGGACTTGACTCGACGGGACTGCCGGTCATCGCGACCGTCGCTTGGCTGCCGTTCCTGTCCGCGCGGGAACCGTGTCCAGCGATTCCCAGCCGAGGCGGTAGCCGGAGGTGCGGGTGGCAGTGTGCGCTGACACCAGAGCCTGTCAGGGGGAGCGTGGCCCCCCGGGAGCGCTCGTTAGGGCAGTCCCAGTGCCCGTTGGCAGCCACAGGTGGGACAGGCCGGGAGGGCTGCAGTCACAGGTTCGGCTGCGCCGCCAGACTGAGGACATAGCGCCCGGCCTCCCCGCTGAAGGAGAGGCAGTTGCCATCCGAGTCCGGGCGCGCGCTCACCAGCATTGGTTGCCCATCCTTCTCGACAGACCAAAGGCCTGGGGCCAGGTCGCACACGAGCACCCTCTGTTCGCCCTCGCCTGTGAGCTCGAAGTCTGCCTGGCGGAGCAGCAGATTCCGCCGGGCGAAGAACACAGCACGATCCAGGAGATGCACGCCGACCACATTCGTCCCCTCGACCATCGTCACTGTAGGCCCTCGGGTCGTGTCTGCATCCATCACCGTCATCACATGGAGGAACAGGTCCGATTCGGCGAGCGCACTGGGCAGGACCTCCACCCGCCAGGCCCCCAGCTCGGCTGGGGGCTTCTTGGTCGTCGGGAAGTTCCGCTGCACGCTCTCCACCCAGAACTCCTTGCCGGGCCCACCAATCTTGGTGATGCCTGCTTGCTCCGGGAGGAGCGTCTCGGCGACAAGCTTGCCGCGGTAGCCGTCCCGCGTCCGGACTACAGTGGTAGTCCGGCCCTCGATCATCGGCTCCTCGATAGTGTGCAGCAGCCAGGTCTTCTTGAAGGCCGGATTCGACGACACTACGCGGTCGAAGACGATAAGGGCCGCCGGATAGGTGCGGTCTCGCAGGTTCAGCGTGACCATGGAGCGAGTCACCAGGCGCACCTTCTCAGTGTACGCTTGCGTGATGTCGCCAGCGATGTAACTGTACTCTGGACTAAACCTGTCGGGCCCGAAGGCGTGTGCAGTGACCTCACCCATCCGGTAGCCCTTCGCCAGCAGTGTCTCCAGGTCAATAGGGTGGTCCCTGCCTTCGTTGGGCACCCGCTGGCCGCCGTCATTGACCCGGCGGATGCGCGCCATTGGTTCGTTCGGGTCGAAGATGAGCAGCCCGTTCAGGGAGATCGTCTGGTGGTGGTAGTCGTGCCAGTGATCGCTGCCGTACATGTTGTCCGGTCCCCCCTGGTAGGCGCCGCTGGCGATGGCGAGCCCTCCCCGGTAGTAGACCTGGAAGGTGCCGAAGTCCCGGCGCTGGTGGTTGCCGAAGAAGTAGCCGCCGATACGCATCTGCACGACGGCCGCGGGGCTGTCTTTACCCATCTCCCAGCCGGTGCGCGCGATCATCTCGCCCCCAGGGTCGGGGAAGTACTTAGTGAGCGGCAACTCCGCGATCGGGCGCTTCTCAGCCTCCGGCTCTCTGAAGAGCAACTCGAAGATCCGCTCGAAGGGAGGGAGTTCCCAGAATAGATCGGAGTCGGCGAGGGTCAGCAGGTAGGGGTCCTGGTAGTAGGCGCCGGCGAGGGTGAAGATCAGCCGCTTCGCGCCACCCTTGCCGGGTTCGTCGTAAGTATCTCCTCGGCGGAGCTGTTGCCCATCCGGGCGCAGGCCATAGACGATGAAGTAAGGGACGAACTGCTGCTCCCGGCTCACGACATCGCCCAGGCGCATCTGGCGGAAGAGCCAGGAGGCGGCCAGGTCGTGCTCTATGCGTGAGACGTAGGAATCCCCCTGGTGATGCCAGTGGCTGGGGAAGTAGAAGTTGCGCACTGGCACGAACTTCTCGAAGAAGAGGCGGGCTGCGGCATCGTACATCGTCGGCGATTCATCGTAGATCGCCACTCCCGCGGGAAGCTGACCGGTGAGCACCCACCCCTCGGTGGTATGTCCCACCACCGCCATCCCCTGCAAGCTGCCGGGATAGCCTGGGTCGTGGCCGCCCGCGATGCGCTCGAACTCACCGATGAAGGCCTGCTTCTCCCCCGGGCTGAGCAGATCGTAGCACCAGTCGTAGACCATGGCTCCCTGGTGCAGCGGGACATTCAGGACCCGGGCGTCGTCCGAGGTCTTCAGCGCGGCCAGAGCCTGAGCGATGGCTTGACGTCCTCGCGACTGGTCGCCCGTTACTAGGTAGACGAAGGCCGCGCACGCCGGCTGCTTCTCTGCAGCCGCGCACACCTGCTCCCAGGCCGACTGGTATTCGGGCAGGACGACCTTCTGCTTGAGGCGGGGAACGTCGGCTGCACGGACGTAGACCCGCGGATGGCCCTCTGGCACCCCTGGAGTCTGGACGACCGGCCCGGCAGAGATGCCGGCCGCGGCGGCGAGCGCAAGTGGGATGAGCATCAGCCAACCCCCTGTCTCTAAGTCGGCATCGCCATTCGCCCGGCTGGCAAGACGCTCCTGCTGGGCCGCGCCGTGTCTGAAGCAGGTCCGAGCCTCTTTGGCCATCACTGGGGCCGGCAGCCACCCAACCGATGGCTGGCGCCTACTCGGCGACCCCGGCCACGCCATGCTGATGGAGTGAGCGCGGTCCGGGAGTCGCATGCTGGGTGTGGCCTCGGCAGCCATCAGCCAGGACGTTTCCCACCCCCGAGCGAACAGGGGCGTATGTGGCGCGGGCGGCCACGCTGCCACTCCAAGGCGCCTTGCAGCCGGGTTCAGGCCACGCCCCCGCTGAGTCACCGTCCCCCCACGACGAACCTCTGCACAGTGACTCCCAGCCAAAGGGGCAGCCGGAGTCAGGGGTACTTGGAGCCGTCGGCCGTGGGCACCTCGTCAGAGGAAGCGACGCTCCTGCGGCAGTCGGGTAGGGATGCTCATACTCGGGCAGGCGACCAAGAATGGGCAGGGGCAGGAGCGCGGGCCGGCTGCACTGAAGCAGACAGGCTACGGAGTCTCTTGAATCATGGTGAAAGACCATGGCTCAAGAGACTCCCCAGGAGAGCGTCTGGCGCCCTTCTGAGAGATTCTCTTGCATCACGGGTCTTACCCTGATGCAAGAGAATCCGTAGATCACGCCGGTTCGCTACGAGGGACGAAGTGACAGAGAAGCTGACAGCGTTCGCCGTGCTGTACGCCACACTGGTGCTGCTCGTGGCGCCCCGGCTGTTCGCAGAGACCGCCCCAAAGGAGGTCCGCTCAGGCATGCCCGCAGATGCTCCGCCGCGCAAAGTCGTTGTCGGGACTATGATGAAGCAGTTCTGGTACGAGTACGAGGGTTTGGGCGCCAGGTTGGCGACGCTCGCCAGTGTCGTCGACAGGATGGGCGCGGAGGCGAAACACAAGTACAGCAGGCCTCTTGACCTCGCCGTGCTAACCGAGTACGCAGTCACCGGCGAGAGCGACGATCTCGCAGACCGCGCGGTGCCGCTGAAGGGCGAAGTGCTTGATGTGATGAGCGCGGCCGCCCGCCGGAACGGAACCTACCTGATCTTCGGGACGATCCTTAAGGAGGAGGGCGGCTCCTACTCCAACGCAGCCGTCCTGCTGGACCGGCAGGGCAAGCTGGCCGGGATCTACCGCAAAGTGCACGCGGTCGCCGACATGGGCAAGGACACCTGCGAGGGCGGGGTGATGCCGGGGAAGGAGTTCCCGGTTTTCGAGTGCGATTTCGGAAAGCTCGCCATCGCCATCTGCTTCGATATGTCGTTCGATGATGTGTGGGAGGCGTATCGTCGGAAGGGCGCTGAGATCGTGGCCTGGCCCACGCAGTCCCCGCAAACGATCCAGCCGCGCTGGCGGGCGCTCCAGAACGGGTTCCACATCGTCTCCTCAACCTGGCGCAACAACGCCTCGATCTTTGACCCCATGGGTGAGATCATCGCCCAGCTCGTGGGCAGTGAGGGCATCCTGGTGGAGCAGATCGACTTGGCCTACGCGCTGATCGGCTGGCAGCCTAAGCTGGCGAACGGCAAGGCGTTGAGGGACAAGTACGGGGATGCTGTCGGCTATCGCTACAGCGAGGCCGAGGATTGCGGGATCTTCTGGTCCAACGACCCAAACCTTCCGATCATGAAGATGGTGCGGGAGCTGGACTTGGAGCTATGGTCGGAGTCGCTGCGCCGCAACCTGGCGGTGACGCAGCGGCTGCGGGGTGGGCCGGCGAAGATGGACTGAGTGTGGGTGCTAGGTGGCGATGAGACAGCACAGAGGGGCCTCTGACCTTGCGGCGGGCGAGGACCAGGCATGCACGCGACGCAACGCCGCGCACTGCCGCCGAGCCGAGGAGATAGCCGGACTCGGGGGTGCCGGGCCTGATGGGAAGGATGCTTCGGAGGCGTAGGCCGACAACGCCAGTTCTTTCACAAGACCGAGAACGCCGGCTCTGAACCCACCTTCCAGCGGGGAGAGACGGTTCTTGCCCCGTAACAGGTGGGGGCTTGCATCAGTCATCGCCTTGGTCCCCTCTTCATTGCCTCGGTGTGCCCCTGGAAATCACTGTGGTGGCCGCGGACCGCTTGGGCTACGACGCTGGCAGCTCCGTTGTCCCAACCGCGCTCGTGCCGGAAGGGATACACCGTCAGGGGCAGGTCCAGTCCCGCATGGCGGAATCGCTCGGCAAGCATGAGCTCCTTGTTGTGGAAGAGCGGGTCGGCCTTCCCCATACCGTGTAGACCGGCGAGGTAAGGGACCCAGCCTGCCCGTAGAGGAACGGCCACACCAAGGCGGATCAGGAGTGCTTCGCATGTAGCCGCCCCCTCGGGCATGTAGAAGAGCAACGGGTGGTACCGGGATGGATCCTCCCGATCAGTCTTCCCCCGTAGACGGGGCAGCATCGCGTCCGTCATTGCTGCGACACCCCCCTAGCTTGGCAGCGAGCTAGTGCGCTAGGAGCCCTGTGATGGGCCCAGCGCTATTGCCTTGCGGATATGGACACTGCGAGCATCTCAGGGGGGTAGCTCAGAGCGGATCAGCCCGTCGTGTCGCGGAGCAGGACTGCGCGCAGTACTCTGCTAAGCGGAACGGAATCCTGCCATATCTGAGGGAGACGTGCGCGAGGCGGCCGCCGCGGGGACATGGGATGGGCACAGGAGTGCCGTAGACGAGCAAGTGGGTCTTGAAACGCCGCCGTCAGCATCTCAGTGCGCGTAGGCAACCGCGAACGGCACGACACGGCCGCTGTGTGCGGCTTTCGGCAGGGGACTTCGGCTCCGCTTCGGCTGCCCGCCCTTCCTGGCGCTGTGGCCGCGCTTGGGCGGCTGCTTGTGGCATCTCCGGGGCAATGGGCCTGTTCGCGCCCACCGGGCGCAAGAATGCCTTGACGGGTCGGCCAACATCCTCCCTAATGACTTATCGGAAGTACGGCCGAAGCCAGAAGGGAGGCAAGCATGCCGAGGAAGCGATGTGATCGGCAGTCGGACCGCCAGACGCTGGAGGAGTTCCTCGGGGCGCTGTCGCTGGAGGGGCGGTCGGCGCATTCAGTGCCGTCCTACCGCAGAGATCCGGAGGCAGTGCTCGCGGCACTGCCCCGGCCGCTTGGCGAAGTCAAGCCGGCCGACTTGCGGGAGTGCTTCCGCCGCCAGCAGCAGGCCGGCAGATCGCCCTCGAGCATCAACCGCGCCATCGCCGCCGTGCGCTCCTTCTTCCGCTTCCTCTGGGAGGAGGGCCGGCTGGAGAGCAACCCCGCGCAGGCGCTGCGCTCCATCCGCCTGGGCCCGCCGCTGGCCCCCAAGCATCTCACTGTGCCCGAAGTGCAGCGCCTGCTTTCCCTGCCCGACATCGAGACGCCCACGGGCCGCCGCGACCGCGCCATCCTGATGCTGCTCTACAACACCGGCCTCCGTGTGGGCGAGCTCTGCGCCCTCAATCGCGAGGACGTGCGCCTGCCCGCGGAGGGCTGGGGCGCGCTGCAGGTCGTCGGCAAGGGGCGACGACTGCGCCGCCTGCCCGTCAACCGCCCGACCGCGGACGCGCTGCTGGCCTACCTGGTTGATCGTGACGACGCCGAGCCCGCGCTGTTCCTCAACCGCAACCGCGGTCGCTTCAACGTCCGCGGCATTGCCTCGCTCGTGAACCGCTATCTGCGGGCGGCCGGCATCGCCAACCGCTCCGGCCCGCACCTGCTGCGCCACACTTTCGCCACCCACGCGCTGCGCGCCCGGCCCAACCTGCGAGCCGTCCAGGAGCTACTCGGCCACGCCTGGGTGACCACGACTCAGCGCTACACGCATCTGGAGGTCGAGGACCTGCAGGCCCAGGTCGCCAACCTGCCGGCGAATGGTTGTGATCGGGTCGGGCAGGAATTGCCGCGCGGGGGCAGGCGCAGTTCGTTCATCGCTTGGGGCGGGCGTGCGACCTGCATTGTTGCTCAGAGATGGTCGCTTGGACCACGACAGGGCACGCGATGGGTGAAGGGACTGTCGACCGGCTGTGCGAGCACGGTGTCCACCTCATCTACGTATCGGCCCACAACGCGGCAGACTTCTGCATCTATTACGGGAATGGCTAGGCGGCTATGCCGCCGCCATCCCGGTCCGCTAGGAGCGGACCTAGGTACGTCTTCGTCAGCATCGGGCCGGGACCTCACCCCCTGTACCCGCCGATCAGTGCTATCGGAGGCGGCCCACCTTTCCACCCGAACTGCATCCATGTCCTGACGCCATTCGTGGACTTGTCCGCCGGCCGTGAGGCGGAGCGGCTGGCGACGGCGGATGAGAAGAGGGCGGGGACAGTACCGCCGGACGTGCTGAACCGCACGCCGGCTGAGCTGCAGAGGGCGTATCGAACTGGGCGTAAGCACCGGTCAGAATCACATCCCGCGCCATAGGAACCACTGTACCTAGGATGCCCATCAAGGAACGTGTTACTGTCGCAGGGAAACACTTGCCGTTGGCCGTACCAGTACCTTGCCAGTGCTTGGTCGGCCATCCGAAGGCATGCGTTTCCACGGCGAGGAGGGACCTGATGTCAAAGTGGTGCCTGCCGTCAGCAGTAGTCGTTGTTGTGCTACTCGTTACCGGCAGCCTTGCTGTTGGCATGGCTGGAAGCGCGACCCATGACGAACAGGCCGCACCTCAGGCAATGCTGCTTCCCGGCGATTCTGCGCCCTCCGTCAGCATCTCCGAGTGGCTGCAAGGCGGCGACTACGATGACGTAGTGCCCGTCAAGGGGCGCCTCATCACGGTGATCGATTTCTGGGGAAGTTGGGACCCCTTATCTCGCGCTGTGCTCCCGAGCCAGAATGAGCTCCAGGCGGAACTCAAGGGTAAGGGTGTCAGATTCCTTGCTATCGCGGAAGAACCCCCTGAGGATACTCAGGCATATCTGAGTCAGGCGAAGATCCGGCATCTCGCAGTCGTCTCCGATCCAGAGGCTAAGGTCTTTCGATCTTACTTCGGCGTCGAGATTGAGCGGCCGTTCCCCTTTTCGGTGATCGTGGATGAATGTGCGCCAGCAGACGGCGGAAGGATACTATGGTTGGGTCCGGTGGTGAATGACTCCGACTCCTGGGCGCGGTGCGCCGGTTACCAGGACGACCTCGACGCGGCCCTCAAGAAGGTGATGGCCGGGGATGTCGACCTCACTGCAGCACGGGCGGCAGAAGCACGCCGACTGGAGTTCTACAATCTGGTCGCAGCCGCGCAGTGGTACGCCCAATTAGGCCACCTTGACAAAGCGCTAGCTGCCGCTCGGGAGATGCAGAAGAGACCCTGGCCCAAGGAGCTAGCTCGGATGCGTCAAGACGCCTCTACCACCCTGGCGTTCTTCCTCGCCGACCATGCGCTGCAGTCGGCCCAGCAAGCCGGTTCGCAAGAGTCATCTACCACCGTCCACTTATTTCTCTCGTTGCTGGCCGATCCCTCACGCAAGGAGTACGCTGAGCTAGCGCTGGCGCTGGCGAAGACCGCTCGTGACTTAGCAGGGCAAGACGACGCGGTGCTGCTCCACGTCTATGCGCGGGCACAAGCCGCTTGCGGCGATGTGAAAGGCGCGCTTGATACACAGCGCCGCGCGGCCCAGGCGCCTCGACCCCAGGGACAATACCTCCAGTTGTACTGGGCAAGCGAGGACAACATCCTCGACTCATTGGCCGACTATGAGAACCTGTCGGTCGGCAAGCTCCGATCTGATTCCCCCGGACCCAGTGTTGCTCCGGGCTACTTGTCCGCCGACCAGGCGGTGGCAGATCTGAAGCAACTCCAGAACATCCTCCGGATGTACCATCCCGCATACGATGACGCGGCATGGCTGCTCGCCGCTACAGGCTCCTCCTGGGAGAAGCGTACAGAGGAGTTCGCTGAGCGTCTCCAGTCGCAGTTCGGCGAGGAGCGAATGGTGACTGAAGACGGGCGCACCATACCACCTGAGTACCGGTGTTTTGAGTTCCAAAGCATGGTGACTGATCAGTATCTCGCGGTCATCGCTGACGAGCACACGCAGACGGCGGTCTCCATCAAAGACAGCAATGGGAAGGTGGTGACGAACCTGCGGCGCCCTGCCCTGAGTCAGCCTCCATACTTCACCGATGTGAGAGTACGGGAGGCGGGAGGCAAGTTCACGATTGCCGAGGCGCCGGATGACCTGAGTTCCTGGCTCGGGGCGGAGGTCATCGGCGTTCCCATCATCGGCTCCCCGGCTGCCGCAGAGCCGAGGCGCGCCTATCTCTTTCCCACCCTTCCGCGTGCAGAGGCGAAAGGCGCGAAGGAGTACCTGCTGGGATTCCTCTCTGGCCCTCTGCTCCAGAAGCCCTGGACTCCTCCTAAGACATTGACTACAGCCGTCCGCAGCGCAACCGGCGAGCGGCAGCCCGAACTCCCTGTGCATCGTGGTCGCACTGCGCTCGACAAGAGTCAGCAACGCCCCCCTTGGACGTTGCGCGAGGGGTCGCCCCCGGTCCTTGAAGTGCGCACAATGAATCCGCAGAAACTCGAGGGACTACCGGCGACCGCCGATCGTTTGCAGAAAACGCCCCTGCTCGTCCTCGACCTGCGCGCGAACGGCGGTGGCAGCGACTTGCCCGGTATGGAGTGGTGCGCTCGACTGACTGGCTACACTGTGGAGGACCCGAACGGCTTCTGCAACATTCGCTTCAGAGCCACCGATCCATTGAGACGCTGGAACAGCTCTTTTGGGTTCAACTGGCTCGGACGGCTGCGGCCGACTCGAGGCGGAGACGCTGGGGAGCCGTTTGGCGGCCAGTTGGTGGTGCTTGCAGACAACGGGACAGGGTCGGCCGGCGAGGGATTTGTGCGGTTGGCGAGCCGCGTTCCCGGTGCGCTCGTAGTGGGCGAGAACACTGCCGGATGCGAGACCTATGGCAATCAGAGCCAGAGGTTCGTGCTCGATAACAGCAAGATGGAGATTCGGTTCGGGTGCAGCAAGGGCGTGTATGCACAGTGGCCCGTGCAAGACGGGATGGGGTATTTCCCGCGCTACTGGCTCGACACGGACGATCCGGTGAAGGCGATCATTGACTATGTGAGCGCGCGTTAGCGGGGTTCAGGCTATTGGGGCAACCGCGCAGTGCAGCCGTCAGGTCTTCCCGATCTCTGCATGGATCGGCCTCTCTGGAGTCCGCCAGCGCATAACTTGGCGCACAGTCTTGAGGAGCCTTAGACGAGTCCTTCCTCGGACGAAGGTGAATATGGAAAGAGGGACTTGACACCCGACCCGGGTGCGATAGGATAGACCCAGCCTACTTCGTCCGCCTGTGGCGGGCTACGAAGGCTAAAATCGAATACTGATCCGCTGACTCGACATCCGAGAGGCGGGCTTTCCTCAAGCCACCCATCCGCCAGCTGGCGGACGGCTTGGAGAGAGCCCGCCTCTCTGTGGCTAGGCCCTCCGGGCCGCCATGGCGGCCGGCAGGCCTAGCCATCTCGGACAGGGCCTGGGGCGATCTGGGAAGGGAGCCTCTGCCTCGCCGGGTCCAGGAGGCCGGCCGTGAGGTGGCAGCGCTGGCGGGCGTTATCTGCCACCACCGGGCGGCGGCGGACAGCCACCTGAGACCACGAGCGCGGGATGGCGGGATGGTTGAGAGGTAGCTGCAGTCACCGACTACGGACGTTCGCGCAATGAAGTAACATTGCGCGAACGTCTTTCTTCAGGCATTTCCTCGCTTTCTGATGAATGTCGCCCATTACTTCGTTGGGCGACATTCATTAGAAGCCGAACCTGTGACGCTTCGCGTCCGGCTGCAAGTCTGGATGGGGCATCTTCTACTGCTCCGCGAAGAGGGCTGACGGAGTCTAGCGGCCAACGAGCGATTGCTGAAGTGGGAGCGCTGAGGGAGGCTAGCATGGATGCACTGGAAGCGATCAGGCAGCGAAGAAGCGTACGCAAGTTCTGTCGCGACCTGGTGAGCCGAGAACTCCTGGAACAGCTTGTGGACTGCGGCCGGCTGGCGCCCACGGCCATGGGCAAGCAACCGTGGGAGTTCGTCGTGGTCACAGATGCCGAGACGAAGAAGCAGATTGCGGGCGCGACCGACTACGGGAAGTTCATCGCCGATGCGCCGGCCTGCATCGTCGTGTTCTGCAAAGGCACGAAGTACTTCCTCGAAGACGGGTGCGCCGCCACCGAGAACATCCTGGTGGCAGCGGCCGCGCTGGGCCTGGGGGCTTGCTGGGTAGCAGGTGACAAGAAGAGCTACGCGGACAAGGTCCGGCGAATGCTCGGCGTTCCTGAAGGCTTCCGTCTTGTGAGTCTGTTGCCCCTGGGCTACCCGGCGGACCGGCCCTCTCGCAAGCAGAAGCGCCCCCTGGAGAGCGTCCTGCACTGGGAGCGGTTCTAGCTTGCCCGGGCGGGACAGGAACGCAGTGCTCCGGTCATGTGCCACCTGATGGACACGCGCCAGTCGCACCAGACCGGCGGCATTCCTTCACTCTCTGCTCCCCATCTCCGCGTTCAGCTCGGCCGCCACCGCCGCCTCGACCAGCCATACCCCTACAGACTCTCTTGCATCAGGTAAGGCCCCTGATGCAAGAGAACCCCTCAGAGGGACCCCACACGCTCTCCTGGGGAGTCTCTTGAATCATGGTCTCTCACCATGATTCACGAGACTCTGTAGCCTGCACGCCGCCTCCGGCTCCAGCCGGTCGACTGATACCATCTCGTCCTCTCCTTCCGGACCCACCCGGGCCAGCCGCCCGATATGCACCCGGGGCCGGCCGTCCTTCAGCACCACCCCGATCGCCGCGTACTTCACCACGCCCTCTGGCCCCCGGAGTGAGAGCCCCACTACCTCATACCGGGGGTCCTGTGGCCGGCGCCACTCGGAAGGTTCCTCCCAGGCCTCTTCGCTCACTGCTGCCCTCCTCGCCCTCAGCGTCCTGCCCCCGCTGTCTCTGCAACCGATTCACCAGAGCCTGTAGCTACCGTGGCGACATCGGTGTCCCTGCCTTCGTCTGCCCGGGTTCCTGCACCAGTCGCGGCCTCGACAGGCACTCGCCGGGAGCGCAGGAGTGACGGTCTTTGAGGGCAAACCCCTGGAGACGGCCGGCGGGCTGCCTGCCAGTGGGCCAGCCGAGACCGCCGTCCGGGGGCATTGACAGATGACACAGTCGGAGCGAGAGCACATCCTCAAGCTCTACCAGGGGCTGAGGGTGACTGATGTGTGCGATGGTATGGACGCGGTGGGGCTGCAGGACCTGGGGACGATGGATCAGGAGATCCGTCCCCTCTGGCGGGACACGGAGGGGTTCAAGCACCGGATCTACGGCTTCGCCCACACCGTCAGGTTCGTCCCCACGACTAGGAGAGCCCCCGTCTTTGCCACAGTGGAGGAACACCTGCGCTGGAAGGGTGAGTGGTACGGCCAGCTCGCCAACGGCCCCGCGGTGAGCGAGATCCGGCTGGGGGATGTAGTGGTGATTGATGCCGCGGGCGTGCGGGACTGCGGCTTCATCGGCTCCCACAACGCGCTCACCTGGATAGCGGCTGGGGCCCGCGGGGCGGTCACGAACGGGGGAGCAAGGGACACCGATGAGCTGATCAAGCAGCGGGTGCCAGTCTACTCCCGCGGTGTCTCCCGAGGGATCAGGCCGGGAAGGCTGGAGCTGGAGTCAACGAACAGGCCCATCACCTGTGGTGGCGTGTTCGTGCGGCCCGGGGACCTAATCGTGGCCGACGGGGATGGCGTGATTGTGGTGCCATGGGAGAAAGCGGAGGCCGTCGCCCAGGTCGCCATCCAGATCCAGGAGGAGGACAAGGTGTCCAGGCGTCAGCTCTATCGGAAGCTCGGCCTGCCCTCCGACTTCACCGTCGAGCCGAGGTGATCCAGGGGATCTTGAAGTCCCTTGTGATCCGGCCTGCCAGAGGTCCCCCTGCCGACAGTCGGCGGACACGGACGCGGGGCTCGCTCCTTCTCACCCCTGACAAGCTCCGGCACACCTTCGCTACCCACCTCATTCGAGGCGGGGTGGACGTGAAGACAGTACAGGAGCTGCTAGGCCATTCAGAGCTGGAGACAACGGCTAAGTACCTGCACTCGGACACGCGGACAAAGCAGGCCGCGGTAGGGAAGACTAGATGGGCTATTGGGAGCGCGCCGTGCGCCCGTTGCGGCCGGGGCTGGGCCGACTCTTGCGCCCGAACCAGAGCCTGGGTCCGACCGTCAGGAAAGCAGAGAGGGGGATCAGGCTCAGTGTGGAACTACCTGATCTCACAGAGATTCGAGACCATTGCCCTTGCAGAACTGCTTGGCTTTGGTCTCGCTTCTTTCGGGGCCGGATCAATCCTACGCGACGATCGAATCGGCACAACGAGGGCGACATTGCGGCAACCCTAATCGGGAGACCGTACTGGAGGCTGCGTGATGAGAGACCCAAAAGAGGAGCTCGGACAGCTAGTCGCGAGGCTAGGCCAGCTCAATGCCACCATGGGCCAGTTGCAGGCGGACGTCGCCCGGCTCCGCAGCTTATACGACGATCTTCGTGCCCGCGTCGAGTCCTTGGGCCAGGCAGGTAGTGACGTTGAGAGGTTGCGGGCTCTCTGTTTGGAGCTGTTCGCCCAGGTGGGTGGGCGAGACCCGATGCGGGAGAACCAGGTGAAAGAGGCCTTGCTCACCGACACGCCGTGCAGGTCCGACCGGAGCCTTCAAGTATACGTGGGCCTGAGTGAGGACTTGGGGCCGCTTGCCGCGCGCCTATTCGAGTCATATGCCGTAGAGGCCGAGCGAACGCCCACCTCCATTGGCATCTCGGGGGGGAGGACGATCGGTCGGATGATGGAGTCTGTGCGAGGCAATTACGGCGAGAAGCTCTGGCTGATTCCCCTCTCAGGTTCCCGGCTGCCGAAGGATGTTAGGATTTCTGTTAACACGATCATAGGCGGGTTCTGCAGTCGGCCCGGCCGCGCCGAGGTTAGGGCATGGCAGCTTCCTCTTGACCCTCGGGTGCGAGCCGAAATCGACGACGACACCTACGAGAGAGTCTTTGGGGCCGAGCTCAGAAGCTACTACATCAACGACCCGCACCGCAGACAGGATGATCCCCTGGCCGTACACTATGCCTTCACAGGGATTGGTTCACTCGATGAGACCAGCGCAGTGCCACGCCTGCGGAGGCTGCGCGGCGTGCGACTGCCGGCCCAAGTCGTCGGCGACATGCTTGACTGGCCCATTGATGAGCACGGAAACGTTTTGGCAGATGAGCCTCCCGACGACCCCGTCCGGCGCTATATTGTAGGAGTGCGTCCAGACGAACTTCAGAAGGGCCGCCAACAAGGCCAGGGCAACCTCAAGAAGGTCGTCGTAGTAGCAGGCGCGGCTGGGGTCACGGTGACCAAGGAACGAGCCGTATTGGCTGCTTGGCGCGGTGGGCTTTTCGACGCGCTCGTCACCGATGTTGTGACTGCAGATCGGATCGTCGGCCTGGTGCCGGCTCGAGCACACAGCGTTGACTTCCGCCGTTAGGTGCACTGCCTACGCCTCCGAATCGGCGACGCGGCTCGCCCCGACGGCAGCCGCCATCTGATCAAGAACAGAGTGTCTCCGTCCCACCGCCCACCGCCGCGAACTTATGGTGCGGCCACGGTGGGCCCATACCGGCGCATCTAGGCCCAGAGCCAGCCCCGCAATACTGTCAGGCGCGTGCCAGGGGGATCTGAGAGCCGCAACGTGCCCCAGGGCGGCAGCAGTTGCCTGGGCGATCCGCGACTCCAGAGCTGCCCAGAATGGCCGGATAGCGTCCTCTCGCCGCGAGAGTGAAGGCCTAGGCAACAGCGGTCCGCAGCCATGCTATAATGCTATAAGGAGGGTAGCCCCTCTGTCAGTACTGCATGGCGGCAG
>Ga0315307_1000239_pt1 | contig 22691 bp, 18 predicted proteins | sample TDP2_MG_FD_203079 | JGI IMG/M metagenome (GOLD analysis project Ga0315307, IMG submission 203079) | Freshwater sediment microbial communities from Lake Towuti, South Sulawesi, Indonesia - TDP2 | ecosystem: Environmental > Aquatic > Freshwater > Lake > Sediment | place: Indonesia: South Sulawesi...
CGGGCTGGGGGACGGCGCACGGGTTCACCTTTAGTGCCGGTCCTGGCCAGTTCTTGGGGGTTCAGCAGCATCCGAATGTCCAGCCAGGCGGAACGTTTCGCCTGAGCCTCTATGGCGCTCACAAGAAGGACGTTCACTATGTTATCGCGAAATACGATGAAGGCAAAGACACCTTCATAATTCCCTGGTCTAATCCTGATTCTTCAGGCTACGAAACAGTCACAAACATCCTTCCAGAAACAACGCCTCCGACCTACGTATCGGGCGGCAGCACTACCACCATCACCGAGGGGTGGACGCCTCCGCCCTCGGGCGGCCTGAATCCAGTACAGGTCATTCTGATCTGCTTGGTCGCGGCCTGTCTCTTGGTTGCCGTGATCCTCGTAGACTACGACAGAAGAAGGAAAGCGGAGCCATCCTTCACGCCGCCCCCGCCCCCACCGCCGCCAACACCCTCACCCCCACTAGACGTTCTTCGAGGAGATCGAAGTTGAAAGAATCAACGATGGTAGCTCTAGGCGTTCTGCTCATAGTCATAGTGGGTTGGATGTGTATCTTCAACTACTACATCAGTCCGACTCCCGAGGAATGGCGGTTTATTCATCCTCTCGTAGGAGTTGCTTTCGCCCTTCTGATCTGTTGGGAGGTCGCTAAGGCCATAAGACGGCAGAGACGTGGCGAGGTAGTACTGAAACGAACTCCTCTCCCGCTCAAGCAACGACTGATCGCGGTGGCCGTCATTGTGATAGTCTTTGCGGTTCTGATACTACTCGTGCTGTATCTGGGAGGCATGATTTGAAACTCCCTGATGAGTCCCTGAAATCGGGACGAAACCCCTTGTTTTTTGGGTCGGAGGAACTGAATCATGGACAAGGCGCTTCTAGGAGCCGCTGGCGTTTTTGCTGTCTGCGCAGAACTTAATCGCAGAGGATACATGGCAATGCCTACGACAAGGAGCACGAAAGCAGTTGACGTGCTGATCGACAACCACAAGGGGGTTCAAGTCAAGACATCGACCTCGGATTCTACCTTCATAACATGCGGCGGCACTATTGGCGACAAAAACTTCAAGGATTATTTTGTAGAACATGTTAAAAGCGACTACGTCCTCGTGCATTGGCCGGACCCAGAAAAGAAACCAAGCTTCTATATTGTGCCTGAACAGGACATGGTAAACCTCCTGGTGGCTCGCTTAGAAAAATGGTTGACAGAACATCCTAACACGACTTGGAACCCAGCAAAACCAGGCGTTCATCAAGTTGGTGTAGATCAACTCCAAAGAAACTATCGTAGTTGGGAGCTGCTCTTCCCATCAAAGTCAATGAGTGTCTCGCAATCGGTCGATCGATGAGCTGAACGAGGACGGACTCTGCGAAGACTGCGAATACTACGAGGAAGAACAAGGCGCAGACGAACTGGACTCTGCTAGGAAGGTACGAAGGCGACTGGTAACCCACGCAATACAGCGACCGATCGAGGAACTCCTCGAAACACTCTCAGATACCCTTTTCTAGCCACCCATTCCCCAGCTTCCAGGGAAACGAAGATGGTGTTGCTCGCCGAGAGCCAGCTAGACAAGATGATCGCAAACCGCATCGAGCAAGAGTTGAAAAGGAGAGGAGCAGAGGACGCGGCCACCTGGACGCAGAGCCCAACCTTCCCTCCCCAACTCGAGGAGACCGTGGGCTGCAGGCCCAAGACGAACGTCAAATTCGAATTCACCCTCCAATCTGTAAACAGGGTTGGGTGGGTGGAGGTGGAGCTGAAGCGAGCGGACCCAAGCGCAAACCCCCTCAAGTTCCACATCCTCTACAAGAACAACCCACCCATGGAGCACGAGTACTTCTTCAGCGCCCTCAGCCACCTCCTCGACCCAGGCAGAAGAAACCTCGCCACATACTTCACAGAAAACATCCTACGCGAGGTCATGCCCCGCGCCTACAGCATCGACATACTTCCCGAGTTCCGAGACAGGAACGAATTCAACCGCCTCCCAAACTATGACACGTTGCCACTTGGCGGCAGCCTTCGTCGAACCGTGGATGCCTCCATGAACAAGTCCGTCAACAAGGTTCTCAGAGTAATCCTGGGTGACGCTCAGATTGATCGAACCGGAAGCGAATGAAGATGAATGATTTGAATGCTAGGGATGTCCTGAAAGTAATTGCAAACATCGCCCAGTCAATAAGACATCATGGGCTGATGCTCAACGAAAGATACCTACACCATTTCTTCTCACACCAGCTACAAGACAAGTATGGCTTACTAGATCTCACCAGAGACAGTGGAGCAATTACTCTTCACCCGGAATGGCCCACGTACAAGACGCAAACAGGGCTGCTCTACGGCCGATACAAGAAGGAAAATGGGGAATATCGACCGAACCTGAATGGAAAAGCAGGGTTCATCGATTTCGCAATCGGCGATTACGAGAAACCGGATATCGGGATAGAATTCCAGCTGAAATACGGCTGGGCACATGAAGAGATCGTATACGATTTTCTCAAACTCCTAGACGGAAAGAACCCATTCACCACCTCAATATCATTCAACGTAATATTCCGACAGACCAGACTGGCGAGAGGTGGACATCCAAGGAGCCTTGAAGAACACATGAACGACGCCATTGGAGAGGCTAAGAACCGATTGGGAGACGGAGGGTGTGACGACTCAAGAGAACTACATCTCATCGTGACTGAAATCGACAAAGACAACAACAGACGACACTGGCACCACGACAAAGCAAGCCGTAGATTCAAGAACGGTTTACCGTTCATCACCCGATCGATCGATCCCTGTGCTCAAGCCTAGCCGCCGGTGTTTTGATCGATCGAGCCCGCATGTCGGTTTTCGCGGGCTTACGCCAGCTCGTCAGGGAGATTTGGTTGAGGGCGGAGTCATCGTTGTTTTTTCGGTCGTGGTAACCGTCTCGGTCATCGTGGTCCCAACGGTCTTGGTCGAGGTTTCGACAGATTTGATTATCTCGGTGATGGTCGGCCCGACGAAGCTTTCGTTGGTGAGCATGGTGACGGTCACGGTCACGTTCAAATACTTTTCTAGGCCGGTGGTATAGCTCCAGATCGTCGTTGTTATCGTTTGGGTAACCCTCTTGACTATGGTCACCGGGCTCCCGCCCATCGATGCTTCTATCCTAATCGTCTTTGTCACGATTGTGGTGGTCACGATGGGCGGCAGATACGTCACGGTCGTCGTTTCCCCGGTCGCTTGGTCTATCATGACTACCTTGATTATGAGACCGCCAAAGCCCGCTATCAGCAGGCCTGCTATGGTCCACGCGATAGCTTGTCTTCTCTTCTGTTCGTGTGCCACTTTTTTCTCCTCTTCGGCTCTCTTCTTAAGGGACATCTTCTCCTACGCCTCCAACCAGAAAAGCCCGGTTTCACCCGAATCTCACGGGCTCGTCAGGGAGGTTCCCCTCATCCATAGCGGACATGGGACGGTGAGCTCTTCAGCTCTGACCATTCTATCGATCAATAGATCGATCATAAGGATGCCGTTCAATTTTTCCTGAATTCTCGCCACCCTGAAGTACGCTACAGTCGTGACAAAGTATCCATGGACCGACCGGCTGGCTGCGTGGATTCTCGAAGCAGACCCGTCGGTTCGTCCAAGTTTGGGAGACGGAACCGAGAGACATCAGCCAACTCCAGCGCCACGGCTGGGGCGTCGAGGGTTCGACAGCGGGCAAGGTCAGCCATCCTGCCCTAAGAGGGAGAACAAGGCGAGCAGCGGAGCAAGGAGATCGAAGCCACCAACGGCATAATAGTGATCTTAGTGTTCATCGATCGGAAGTCGATACGCTTATTTTCCTCTGACTATGAAATGAGTGAGAGGAAGTGCATGTCTAATGGCCCGGAAGTTCATTCTCGCTCCACCTCTAAGCATCACGGAGATCCTTGCAGGCCGGAGAGCGGTCTAGAAGTAAGAGGGATGGCAACGACCCCAACCTATCCAGGCGTTTACATCGAAGAAGTTCCCAGCCAAGTCAGAAGAATAGTTGGAGTGAGCACATCGACAACCGCGTTCATCGGGCGCGCTTTAAGGGGACCAGTAGACAAAGCGGAAGAAATTCACAGTTTCCCTGAGTACGAACGTCGCTTCGGTGGTCTATCGGAGAAAAGCAACATGAGTTATGCAGTCTATCACTATTTCCTGAATGGAGGCAGGGATGCCGTAGTCGTCCGTGTCCACAATGCTGGAGAAGACGATGAGAAAACCGGAAAAGCAACTTTTGCGATTCGTGGTTCAACTTTGAAACTAGAGGCATCCAATCCAGGCGCTTGGGGCAGTTACCTTGACATAGCCATCAACCATGATGTAGATGAAGAAAAGGAAAAGGAGGATGAAACCATCTTCAATCTTGCAGTCAACGACAGAAAAACTGGAGCCCGTGAGACTTTTGTCAATCTTAGCACCAGAGGCGATAGGCCGAAGTTCACAAAAAGAGTTTTGGAAGAGGAGTCAGATCTCGTTCGCATACATGGTGAAGTGCCAACCGGAACCGGGAAGCCGCCAGAGGGTGCCACAACAAGGGAAAACGGTGGAATCTCCTTGGACCCAGAATCGGTTAGCGATGGATTTCCCCTGGAAGATGCAAATGTTATTGGCGACCCTGATGCCAGGACAGGCATCTACGCGCTGGATGATGTTGATCTTTTCAACTTGCTCTGCATCCCTCCCTACAAAGAGGGCGACGAAACCACGCCTGGGCCCGTATATGCGAAGGCGTTGAGGTATTGCGAAAAAAGGAGGGCGATCCTTATTGTTGACCCACCAGAGGAATGGAGGAATACAGACGAGGCAACCAAGGGCATAGAATCCCCTGAATTCGGACTTGAACGCAGTCCAAACGCAGCAGTATTCTTTCCACGCATTAAAGCACCTGACCCCAGAGAGGACAATAGAGTTCGCGACTTCGTTCCGTGCGGTGCAGTTGCGGGTGTGATCGCTCGAATAGACGCTCAGCGTGGTGTCTGGAAATCTCCCGCGGGCAGCGAAGCAACATTGAAAGGCGCATCCGACCTGACATTCCGATTGACGGATGAAGAAGCGCATAGTTTGAGTTCATTGGGCATCAACTGCCTACGAACTATGCCTGGTCGCAGAATAGTGGTATGGGGGGCACGCACCATGCAGGGAGCGGACAGACTTACTGAAGAGTGGAAGTATCTTCCTGTCCGTCGAACGGCCCTTTACATCGAGGAACGCCTCTATAGAGGAACACAATGGGCCGTTTTTGAACCTAATGACGAGCCGCTCTGGTCACAGATCCGCCTCAACGTAGGGGCCTTTATGCATGGCTTATTCCGGCAAGGAGCATTTCAAGGGAGCACTCCAAAAGAAGCGTACTTCGTAAAATGCGACAAAGGGACAACGACACAAGATGACATAGATCGAGGCATCGTTAACATCATGGTGGGGTTTGCACCGTTGAAACCAGCCGAGTTTGTTGTCTTAATGATTCAACAGATTGCAGGTCAGAAGGCTAGGTAAAATCGATCGACTGTAACGCACCAAATCTTGGTGGCGTGAGCGTCGAACGAGGGCGATGGCCCGGTCAACCAAGCAGCGAGAACAAGACAAATAGAAGAGCGAAGATCGAAGCCACCAACGACATCACCGTAATCATGTCTTTGGTCACGCGAGATAAAGCAGGATTGCATCCGACAACGGAAGAGAAACAATCCCAAATCCATCGCCAGCCAGCGAAAGTCGTTCCATCATACATGGGGCTAGCCACTAAACACATGCAAAAATCCATCAAGACATAATGCATCTAAAGATGCCCTCAAGACCGGATGCCAGGCTTATAAGGCAGAAGCGAGCGACACAGAACGCGTGTTTATTATGTCTTCGAACCTAGGCGGCTACGCTGGCAAGATCCTCAGAGTGGACTTAACGCACGAGCGGATGACCAACGTGACGTTCGACGAGGAGATTCTGCGAAAGTACATCGGGGGAACGGGTATGGGAGCAAAGATCCTGTACGAAGAGGTACCTACCGATGCTGGATGGTCTGACCCCCAGAATCGTATAGTTCTCGCCTCGGGTCCACTTGGTGGTACAAGGGTTGGAGGCTCGGGCACCTTCTCCTTGGTCACCAAGGGAGCCCTAACCGGTGGGGCCACCGCTACGCAGGCCAACGGCAATTTCGGGGCCTACCTTAAGCTTTCCGGATATGATGGCATAATCATCCAAGGCAGAGCTCGAAGATGGTTGTACCTCTACATAGAGAACGGTAGGGCCGAACTACGGGATGCCAACCACCTGCTTGGAGTCGACACCTATGACATCAACGACATGATCAAAGCGGAGCTCGGCAGGAAAGAGAAGGAGGTGAGTGTGGTATCGATAGGCCCCGCGGGGGAGCATCTGGTCAGGTTCGCCGGAGTGTTCGCTGAGAAGGGACACTCAGCTTCGCACAATGGACCTGGAGCTGTGATGGGTTCGAAGAGGCTCAAGGCCATAGCTGCTTTTCGAGGAAACGCACGGGTTCTTGTGAAGCAGACGGATAGGCTTGCCAGGGTCGCTCAACAGCTCTACGAGAATGCGAAAGGCTTCACGGGAACGGTTGGAGGCGTGTACATAAACGAGAAGTCAGGGCAGGGAGTGCTTCCCGTGAAGAACTACATGACCAACATATGGGGCATTGATAATGATGACCTGAACCGTTACGAGGAGGACTACATCAGGGAGAACTTCCAAGAGAAGCCCAACCCATGCTGGGCCTGTAGGCTGCTTCATTGCACGATGATGAGAATCAAGGAAGGTGCATACAAGGACATGGTGGTTGAAGAGCCGGAGTATGAGCAGATGGCTGCCTGGGGACCAAACATTCTGCAGAACAACTCGGCTTCCGCCATGATGCTGTCAGCCTTCACAGACCGACTGGGCCTCGAGAACAATGAGGCGGGATGGGTGATCGGATGGGTAATGGAGTGTTACGAGAAGGGCATACTGACGGAGCAGGAGACAGGTGGGCTTGAGATGATGTGGGGCAACGTTGAGGCTGTTAGGCAGCTACTTCACTTGATTGCTCATAGGCAAGGATTCGGAGACCTGTTGGCTGAAGGCGTGATGAGGGCCTCCCAGAAGATAGGTGGTAAGGCTGCGAGCTCTGCGATATACACAGTCAAGGGCAATACCCCAAGGGGCCACGACCATAGGACCAGATGGTTCGAGCTGTTCGATACTTGTGTCTCAAACACAGGTACCATCGAGACAGGGCCAACTCCACTCTATCTCGGGCCGCCAGATCTACTCGGCCCGGAAAACCCGGTGGGTATCTCGTCTGGTGTCGCTGAGACCAGCGGCCTAATGCAGTTTGAGGATTGTCTAGGCATATGCCGGTTCAATGGTAGGTTCAACGTGGAGCTTGAGGCAGAAGCCGTCAGCGCCGTCACCGGCTGGGACCTCTCGGGAGAGGAGGCGAAGTCAATAGGCCTCAGAGTGGTGAATCTCCTGCGAGCCTACAATTTCAGATGCGGGATGACTAGCGACGTAGACCGCCCATCTACCCGGTATGGCTCAACACCCGTCGATGGTCCATCAAAGGGGAAGAACATCATGCCTCACTGGGAGAGGATGGTGGAGAACTATTATCGCCAAATGGGCTGGGACGCTGATACAGGAAAACCCTTGCCTGAGACCCTGAAGAAGCTTGGACTCGAACGCGTCATAAAGGATATTTGGTAGAGCGAAGACTCCATTGATCGACTTCGCGATGCAGTCAGTCTGCATAGAGAACGGGCAGGCCTTTCGAAGATCGATCGGTGAACATATACCTACAAAACGCTGAGCTGCGGCGACGCATCGACGAAGGCGTGGAGCATTTGACCCTGCCCCTGCGCTTGATCCGCGGGCTCCATTTTGAGAACAACGTTGACAAGATTGTCAACAAGCAGCGGTGACAGCACACATACAGCCTGAACCCTAACTCCAGTGGCAACGTCTTTGAAAAGCAATTTAAGATCGATCGATACAGTAGTTCACGCCACCCATAGAAGGGACCAGGGCGCCAAGTAGTAAGAGCGACGAGAAGAATGATCGGCCAAAGAATGATCAAGACAACACCAAAAACAGCCAGCAAAGCTGCAAGCCAACGAAGCAACCGAAGCCAAACCGCGGTCAATCTAAAGCCCAACATCTATCAATCTTAGCCTAGCAACGAGAACAAAGCAAACAACGGAGCAAGGAGATCGAAGCTACCAACGATCGATAGCACCACTTGACCATTTCATGTACCCCGTTTCACTTGCGTCCATGTTCCTGCATAGTAGCTAAGAGCTGATTCCAACAGTCCTCGTGGAAAGTCGCACGGCCATACGGGATCTGGGGCATCCGTCCCCAGCTCATGAATATCGTTTTGGTAGAAGCAGGTATCCCCTTCCTGCAGCATAGGCAAACTGCCAGCCCCTCTTTCTCCGCTTGCTCCTGTTCCAATGTCCTGCTCTTGTAGCTCCCTATTAGGTCCAGAACCTGATACCAACATTCCTCATGGAAAGTTCTCAGTTCTAGAGGCCTCTGCGGAGCATACCCGTGGCTCATAACCATCATGCCGGTTGAAATGCTGAAGATCTCCCTCCCACAATATCTGCAAACAGGCATGTGACCTGCCACCTCTCGGTGTGTGTGCCTTCCCTCACCTCTAGTTAGATGTCAGCGTGAAGCGGCTGGTGGGCGTGCGTTATTTACTCCTTCCGCCTTGATCTTGTCCAAAGATTCTTTCGCAGCTTCACGAACAAACGTAATTTCGTCGTCGAGCGCTCGCGTGAGTGGCCCCATAGCCCTCGCGTCGCCTATCCTTCCAAGAGCTTTTGCCGCACTATATCGAACCCATTCGTTTACATCCCCCAGGGCTTGAATTAGTGGCTCCACCGCCCTCGCGTCGTTCACCTTCCCGAGGGCCTCTGACACTTCGAGTCGAAGATTAATGTCTCTGTCGCTGAGAGCTTGGGCGAGGTGTTCTATACCTCTCGCGTCTCCTATTTCACACAGGGCCTCCGCTGCCGCCAGCCGTACATAGGTGTCTTTATCCTCCAGAGATTGGACGAGGAGTTCTATAGCCTTGGCGTCTCTCATCATTCCAAGTGCCTCCGCCGCCCTCTTCCCAACACTACCTTGTCTATCCCTCAGAGCCTGAACAAGCGATTCCGCCGCCCTAGCATCTCCTATCTTACCGAGAGCCGTCACCACATCATATCGAAACTCGCTGTCTGTATCATTGAGTGCTTGGATCAGCGGCTCCACGGCTCTCGCATCACGGATAAGTCCGAGAGCATACGCCGCTGAACGTCGGAAATGTCCATCCCTATCCTTCAGCCCTTGGATCAGCGGTTCCACCGCCCTAGCAACCCGCATCTCTCCAAGGGCATTTGCCGCCACACATCGGACATTCCTATCTGGGTCGCTCAGTGCTTGGATCAGCGCCTCCGCTGCCCTTGCATCTCCTATCCATTGAAGAGCGCATGTCGCTACGTTTCGAACATTGTTATCATTATCCTTCAGAGCCTCAATCAACGGCTCGACCGCCCTCGCGTCCTTTATATGTCCAAGAGCCCATGCTGACACGCTTCTAACATCCCAAACCTCATCCTTCAAACTTTCAATTAGAGCTTCTACGGCTCTTCCATCGCGTATCTTGCCGAGAGCGGTCGCTGCTTCCTTTCGAACGCGGCTGTCTTGATGTTTCAGGGCTCTTATCAGACCATCAACATCCTTCTTTTCCCTCATCTCATCCAAGTTCGGCACGGACAATCCCATTTTGACCCACCCCGATCGATGTCCACATCGAGTTCAGCATCCCGTCTGAAGAGCTATAAGTCTTGCCGCAGGCATGCCGGTCAGTCTTTCCCGAACAATTGCGATCTTCCAGCACGCCAAGTTCAATACAAGTGTCCGCGGGGCGATCGGGAAAGCACGGGGGCCCTGAAATATGGCGTTCTCGACAATCTGGGGCTGACGACTGATCGCGGTCAGGGGACCAGGAAGAACAGGGCGAACATCGGAGCCAGAGATCGAAGCCACCAACGACATCACTGTGATCATGGTCTTGAGGCTCGGCCCGATCGATCCAGCGACCAAATTACGACAATAGGCAAAGCAATTTACTAGAAGAAACCCGGCTTTCTTCCAGAAGATCCACGATCGATCGAGTAGTGCAATCATCCCTATCCTTGTTCTGGTCTTCTTCCTAGATCGATCGATGAGTTGGAGTTCTTCCTAGGATCTTCGTTGTAGCTTTGGCCAAACCGAGGTTGATCGATTGATCGGCGTTTTGGTGCCAATGTGACACCCATGAGGGGCTCAGGTGACGCCTGCGGGGGATCTCGAGCGCAGAGAGATAGACACGTTCCAAGACTTGCTCAGGAGGTGCTTAAGTTAACAGAACCTTGACAGATGGCATAAACCTTATAAACATACCCATGCCACATCTAAAACCATGAAGCTCCTATTTATTCCAATGATAATTGCTCTTTTCGTAGCTCCAACGAGAGTTGTCTATTCGACTGAAGAAGCGATGTGGCTAGATCGAAGACAATATGCGATATCCGTTCCAGGCGTTAGTGTAATGAGCGATCCAAAAAACGACTGGTTATATTCCTCAGGTGGAAGTAGCCCTATAGGACCAACATACATAGACATAACTCGAGCCGAAATACATCAGAGCGGAATAATGCGACGATACTTGGAACTTACTATTAAGGTGGTAGGCAAGATTCCTGCCACGCCATCATCCAGCCACGTTTGGTTCGCTTTCTTTCTTGACACAGACAAAAACCCTTCTACAGGGATTGTTGGACCAGACTTAAACGACCTAGGAGTGGATGTCGGTATTGAAATACACTATCTCCCCGACCAAGGCTGGTTCGCGTGGGTCGGCAGCTTCACAGGTGAGTTCCCACTGACGGTACTGACACCTGATCAATTTTCAGTTTCCAGTACGCATGTTGATTGGAAAATACCAATAGGATATTTCAACTCTTTCAATTGGGTAGCTGTTGCCAAAGATTACGGCTCAGAAGAGCCTTGGGGGGGCAATTTCATATTTGACCACTGCCCAAATTCAGGGCACGCCACTTGGACTAGGGCAACGATGTGTTTCTAGCGATCGATCGATATTCTATACCTGTGGCCCGGAGCCAAAAGGCTCAAAAACATCCTACCAGCTACACGGCTTCGCAACACTTGAATCGATCGATCGTCGATCATTTCATAATTGAAGAATACGAACAGAAAAGAGCTAGAATAGGCCCTCCCAATTTTCCTTGGCTTTTGGGGCTGCTTCCCCATTCTTCTTTTTGGGTTCAGCGGCACTACTTCTTGTCAGCCTCACCTCCGGTTTGATGTAGCCTAGGAAGCCGTCTGACGTGACCCACAGGTTGGGCAGGTTCTTGGTGTATAGCTCTCCACAGAGGTGGTCTGCGAATGGGGGTACAGACATGAAGCGATCGATCGAGGTCAGCTAAATCTTCTTGGCCCAGGCTTCTTATCAGAGAAGGATTGCGGCATTTTTGTCATTATTTTTCCGAACGAATACATTACTTTCTACCCATAGGAAAGACAGTTGAAGTATGCTCACATTATCCTTCTTCGAGTCTTTCGATACATTGTCCATTTTGCCAAGTGAGGAAAATTCTGTAGGTTTGCGCATCTCTAAATCCTTATTAGTGCGCAAGGGTACCATACCGACAATGAGCGACGCCGCAAGAAAGGGTGCGGTCGTGAACGTTCTTAACTTCAGGCATCCCCACCTTGAGTCGCTCTTCAAAGAGGGCCTTTGGGGCTTTCCGGACGACAGAAGGGGACTGAACCGGGCGCGCTGGAGCGCTATGGACGTGGGCGTACCCATGCTCTTCTACGGTGACTACGACGGGACGAAGGGGATATTCCTCAGAGCAACGCTTACACGAAAAGCGGAAAGCAGAGAGCCAGTCAAGTACTGGATACAAAATCAAACCGGCTACCCCCTCCACATATACCTACGATTGGAGTCTGAGACTGATCTGAAGAATGTCAGACCAATAAAGAAGGAGGAGCTGGCCTTGACCATACCCGTCTTCAGGCAGAGGGCAGACCGCTGGTCCTCAATGGTGTTCGGGGAGAAGGGCAAGGGCGTCACCTATCCCTTCGACAAGTTCTCAGCCATGCTGAGTGAGTTCGAGGTCCGCAACAGGAGGATAGTCATGGAGAAGCCTGAGCATGAAAGTTTGAAGGAGATACTGTACCAGATGGGCATAATCCAGAAGAGGGTTTGCGAGAAAGAGGTCAAGCTCGACGGCTACAAAATCGACGTGGCGTGGAAGAAGATCCCAAAAGGGTATCCGTACATAGTGTTCGAGGTCCATCTCTCGGGAAACCTTGAGGAAACCCTGACGAAGCTCAAACACGCTTATGATGTGTGGAATTCCCAGCCGCTCGTGCTCGTGACAACCGGGAATCAGATCGAAGAAGCGCACAACATAATCAACGGTTCGTTCCATGAGGTTAGAGACAAGTTCAGGCTGATCGACTGGAGGGACATAAAGCAGGCATACGACGCCAAATCCAAGTACAAAGAACTCGAAGCTAGGTTGGGAATCTTCTGAACGGGTTTTCTTGAACTTATGTAAGTTGGCCTCATCACCTGATTGATTTCGCGTCAATTGAGGATTGGTTAAATTTCATTTCATGATAAGTCCTAATCCTCGATGACCGTCCAGAATTTAGTGAGGCTCAAGTTACCTAAATCTCAAATATTTCAACGTTTCAGATGAGGAGGAGCAGGTTACGGGCCTCGATCGATCGATCATGGATCGATCATGCAGTTCTAGCCTAAGAGGGAGAACAATGCGAACAGCCGAGCAGGAGATCGAAGCCACCACCGACATCACTGTAATCATGACGATTGATCGATCGATCTAAAGCGCCTCTGAAAAAGACCTAGGTCTAAGTCTTTAGCTTCCTTGCTGCTTCCTCCTGCTCCTGCTGCTTCTTGCGCACCTCCTCTTTCAGTTTGGGGAGTAATTGCTCCAATTCGCTGAGTTTATCAAAAGAAGATTTGTATTGCTCCTTCTCGTAGGATTCCACCGCTTGTGTAATTTTCTCGTTGACCGCCGAGAATGATGGGGGAACTGCGGCTTCGCTAGGCGGTGGTGGTGGTTTAAAGAGAGTATCGGCCAGTTCCAAAAGCTTATGCATGGCATGCTCGACGAACATCCCACACAGCCCCGATATTCCCACGAGTCCTGAGGCGTTTAGGTTGCTTAGATTCGCTCCGAACGACAATATGCCTGCGCGAAGCAGGATGTAGAGTATGAAAGCAAGCCCGGCTCCCAGAGGGGGCCTTAGAATATACCAATACTTCCAAGACGCATCAAAGTCCTTTTGGTTTCCTGTATGGTGAGAGATGGCCCACAGAGAGAAGACGCAGGCGCCCATCATCCCAGCGATCATCATTCCAATCATAAGTACATTATCCGCTGTAAACTTTGTCATAGGGAACCATAGATCCAAATAGGGTAGGATCCTAATCCTCTCTGTTACAGTTTGGTTAATAGGCGTAGTAGTTGTTATTGTATTGTTAGTAGTTGTTATCGTCATGTTAGTAGTAAGCTGTGCAAAGAGAGGCCAAAAATTGATCATATGATAGATGACGATCACTAACACAATGCCTGAGTAAATGGCCAGGATTATTGCCCAACGACGATCGCTGGGGGTCTCCTTGTGTCTCACCTCCTCCTTCTGTTCATCTGCAGCCTCATTTTGCTCTACGCCTCGTGTCTCCATCATCTCTTTACCCACAATTAATGATGCCTCTTTGTATATAATACTTGTGACTATTCATATGCATAAATTATCGCTTTTTCGCCTCCGACCCATTCCCGGGTTTCACCGGAATCACATCGGCTCATCAGGGAGGTTCCCCTCATCCATAGTGGAGATGGGACGGGGAGCTCTTCAGCTCTGACCATTCTATCGATCGATAGATTGATCATAAGCATGGTGTTCAATTCTTCCTGAGTTGTCGTCAGGGTTCAGGACGGGACAACCAGGACAAACCACGCCACGCAAAGGCGACGCCCAAATGAGGTGTGGGCAGGGAGATGATGCGATGAATGAATCCTAACCGGGCAATGAGAACAAGGCGAACGGCAAAGGAGGAGATCGAGGCCACGAACGACACAACAGCAGCCATACCATTCGAGCTTAACCCCGAAGGCGATCGCTCTACAACAAAAAGAGGCGTAACGATCTACAGGCCTAGCAAGCCTAACAGGTTGTAGTGCACGATCAGAGCAGCGAACAAAGAAGCAACCAAAGACATCACCGTAATCAACGTATTGAGGCTCGGGCCGGCCGATCGATCAACGCCTTCAAATTACGCGGCCCCTTCACTACAGCTCGTCTGAGACTTCCTCCCACCTGCGATCAAGCTAATCGATCGATCCGTGAAGCTCTTACGACCTAGCCGAATCCAAAAAATGGGATTTGAAGGAGAGAGTTTCTCCCAATTCATGTGTATTCTTTACGGATTTGGCTGAACTGTAGAGCGTTGCAGAGCGCCGGGTTAAGTACGATTCCCTTGACCCATTCTCTTCTCGCGAAATAGTTGACCTGCTGGTGTAAGAAGACGTAGGGGGCATCCTCGAAAACCTGAAGCTCTATCTGGCGACAAAGCGATTTGCGAGTCTCCGGGTCTGGCGTGCTCCTTGCCTGAACTACCCAGCCGTCAACCGTTGCATTACTGTAGCCTGCACATCCCGCAAAGAATCCATTCGAGTGCGCCAAGCAGTAGACGAAGTTGTCAGGGTCAGGGTAGTCCATGAGCCAGCCCCAGATGATCATTTGAACCTCACCATCCCTAATCCTTCTATTCATTTCCTGCGTTGTCAGCCCCACAACCTCTATAGGTTCTGCCCAGCCTATCGAGATCAAGTTTTCCCTCATAAGCTCCAACGTCTTTCTCGCTCTTTCTGTATACGGTCGGTTCGTCGGGTAGGCTATCGTAATTAAACAGCCACCAGGATGGTTGGAACCCAAGAGAAGTGTTTTCGCTTTATCTGGATCATAGGAACGTATGGGCAAGTCGTTCACATGTGCGAACATACCATTGGGTATCATGCCTTGCGACCTAACGTGAAGGCCCTTCAGAACCTCTGTCACATACTCGTCGTAGTTGAAAGCATGAGAAACCGCCTGCCTCACCGTCTTGTCATCGAACGGAGGAAACTTGTTGCTCATTACGAAAAAATGGCTTCCAAAGGCTGCTTGGCTTTCCACCTCAATACCCTGTAGGTAGCCCAAGACCGGGAAGCGTGATCGAACCTCAAAGCTATGTTGATCGATCCTTGCGATGTCGACTGCCCCATTCACAATCATTGCTACCCTCTCATCAATGTCGGGAACAATCTTGGTTACCACGGTTCTCAGATGCGTTCTTGATGTCACCGATGCCCATCCCCACCAACGCTCATTTGACCTAAGCTCCACCTGTTTTCCCCGCACCCATTCCTTGAGCGTGTAAGGACCTGTGCCAACTGTGTGGCTAGCCATCCACTCGTCTCCGTAACTTTGAACAACGGCTGGATCAACGATAGAAGCGGGTACAGAGGCGAGGTTCGCCAGAAACCCTGAATACGGGCTTTTCAGATCTATTCTAACCGTGTATAGGTCTAGCACCACGACTTTATCTATGAAGTCAGCCAGAATCCATCCTGGCCCATCTGGTTCAGCTTTTGCGATGACCCTCTCAAAAGAGTATTTTACACACGAAGCGGTGAAGCGGTCCCCGTTAGAAAACACAACACCACGCCGCAGACTAAACGTGTAATTCTTAGCGTCCGATGAGATCTTCCATGAGGTGGCCAAGCAAGGGTAAACGTTCTGTGCATCCGAGCCCCGGAACGCAACCAGGGTTTCGTAGATGTTGGAGAGCTGCGCCCAAGAGGCATAGTCATAGGCTAAGGCGGGATCGAATGTCGCTGGCTCGTTGGCGTCAGCGACTATGAGCGTATCCACCCCAGCCTGCTGACTTACACCTACCATCACTGCCATAACACAAAGCGACAGCATCACGGCGACCAAGACCGACACAGCCAACACATACGCGCGTTTCCTCATCTTCATCCCTCCTGCACACCATCTTGCAAGTTTGCGTATATAATAATTTTCGTCGAAAATGCGACAAGATATGTCACACCCGCGTCCACCAATCCTTTCACGAACCGACGAACGCCTGACCGTTCAGAACTATTGAGCAATCCAATGCGTGTACGGAACCTAGCCCCAACGATTGGCAGGGTGCTTCGCCGGAAGGATAGTGAACTCTTTCTAGAAGACTGACGAACAATCTATAGAAATCGCAGAGTCTTCCGACGCCGATTTCGAAAGAGACTTGGCCCGGGGCTGAGAACGGAAAGAACACACGGCGAACAGCGGAGCAGGAGATCGAAGCCACCAAAGACACTGTCGTAATCATCGTATTCAAGCCAGGCCCTCCATACTTCCTTTTCGGTCTACAGGGAAGCCATGCCTGGTGCCTTCCAAGGATTCGCCAGCGATTGCTACTAGGGCCCAGAGTACAATCCATAGAAGAACTGACGGGTATCCTACAGAAAAACCGTGGTTCCCTCTGGTTAGTATTATATACGCAGCAGAGGCATCAAACCTGGTGCCCATCTTGGGCGCCATCAGGAAATGAAAGGGAGATGAGGAAAAATGAAGGTGTTTCAAGGGAACACGAATGAATGGAAGGGAGTAGCGATCTTGATCGTTCTGCTGGCGTTTTCACTTGTTCAGCATCCGGTAGCCTTAGCTTCAGCTGAATCCAGCGTGGATTACGTGTGGGCGACAACACACACCATATACCATAGCTCGACTGGAGGCAACACAGTATCATGCGATCACACTTTGACTGGAGACGTAGACGCGATAGGAGAGCTGCAAAATTCCGATGACTGGATGTCCAGCGGCGATGTAGTACTGGCTCCGAAACTGACGTTCACCACAACTCTGCCAGTTTCAAGGGTCAGTGAACAATATTTTGTTGGCCACACCGATAATAGGTATGAGTGGGTGTTTCCTGACTTTCCGGAATGCGACGACGTGATAGCGGGCGAGGTGTATTTTGATCCGACGCTGGTGTCAGCTTCTTATACGCTTGGCTTCACAATCCGCCGCAGTGTGACACCCGCTGTCCTTGACTTCCCAGGAGGCCAACAAACGCTCACCGTCGAAGTCACACCGACAGAGCCGGCGGTCGGTGCAAAGCTGCGGGAATGGATTCAAGTCTGGGTTAATCCATGCGCCACGACAACGATCATTTTTATGTCCGCAGAAGTTGGGGACCTCGATGAATTCGAAAACGGAAGAGTACGTTGGTGGCTATCGGGGGACACCGTCGGTACAACGTATACATTTGAAGTTACATACGAGGTTTATTTGGGAGAGGGAGACGGAGAAGTTCACTATGTGCCGCAAGTCGCAGCCGGGAGTTCGTTCGGAGAGCCAAAAGCTGATGTCATTGGAAATGGCGTGACCATGGAGGATGAAGTCGGCACCTGGAGGTGGGAGGCAGACAGTGAACACACGTGGGGCAACAGGATATATCTCCACAAATGGATTGAAATGAAATGCCATCTATGCCCACTCCCGTTGAAAGCGACACTAGACATCGACCCAGACACCTTGAGTCTAAAGAGCAAAGTCAAGTTCATCACGTGCTACATTGAACTCCCAGAAGACTATAGCGTTGAAGACATCCTTGTGAAGTCCGTGGCTCTGACTAGGATCAACGACGCTTCGCTCACCCAGCCTCTACATACCGTTGGTCCCTCCGAGATCGGAGACCACGATAATGACGGCATTCCAGACCTAATGGTGAAGTTTGACAGACAAGAATTGATTCGTCTGCTTACTGTCGGACATGCAGAGCTTACGGTGGCAGGTCAGCTAGTCGACGGGCCGACATTCGAAGGAACAGAAACCATCAGAGTAATAGGCGAAGGCAAAAAATAGACCTAAAGCTGGAATGAGTGCCAGCATCCTCTTCTTTTTGTTTCATGGTATCATGATCGATCAGCGAGAATAAGACGGAGAGGGGTGCGAATATCGAAGCCCCCAGCGACATAACAGTGATCATGGTGTTCAAGCTCAGCCCCAGAGCATTATTGGATCTCGATCGATCGCTCTGAGCACGAGGTGAACCTTAATTAGACAGTATTGCACAAATCCTCGATCGACCGCGCGCATGTCAGAGAGTGCTAAGCAGCCGGACCGAGACTTGCGAAAAGGTATGCCCCCGAACGTGAGCATGGCCCTCGGTTTGATTACCGCAGGACAGCACGCAAAGTACGATGACTTGGGTCTGAGCGAAGCCGACCGACTCCTAACGGCCACAGCCTCCTGTATTTTTTGGCATCTGACGATGGGACACAGGCTTCGATCTCCCAGCTTTGAGATAGATATAGAAGATCAATCCAAGGTACGCGACTTCTTTAATCTTCCAATCCAGAGTGCAGGCAATACAACATGCCAACAGCTTGCTGATTTGTTTGGCATGAAGCTGGTCGATGGCGAAGAAAACTACCGCCTGGGTCGCCTGCAACTGGCGAACGCATACCTAAACCCGAAAAACGTCGTCATCCTAGCTATCAGCACGAGAGAGAAGCTGGACAGATCCTGGGCAGACTTAGACAAATTCCTAAAAGATCTAGACCTCAGCATGCAGACGCCAAGTCTTCTTAGCGCCATGTCCGCCCATTCGAATTTCTCGACCGCGATAAGAGTTGTACTCTTGAGGGATCAGTGCTACAGAGCAATCGGTACGCAGCACGAGTAGTTGCAACAGATTGCAGGCACAAGTCTAACACCCTGTTGCAGCCGTCCTTTCGATGGGCCGAATCCAGACCCGCACGCATGTGTATCGAACGAGCGTCGCTGTCTTGCCTGGGGGGAGAACAGGGCGAACAGCGGAGCAAATGTCGAAACCACCAACGACATCACCACGATCATCGTTTTAAGGCTAGGCCGGGCCGTATCCGTCGATCGATCTACGATAAAGAGAGGCGTCACCGGCTACAGACCTAGCGATCGATCCATCGCATTTACGGCCAGTATGCCGCCCAAGCTTTGGAGGGCCACGACGTCTCAGCGACTCAAGCCTGTGAACCCAAATCCCAGTAGCCCCCTGCCGGCGTTGATCAAGCTGTAGCGCTCAGTCATGCCTCGAACACTCAATCCAGCGAGGTATAGCATGGTGGCCCAAACCTTCTCCTCCAGCGAAACCTTACTACGCTTGAAAAGACCTGCTCTCCGGACGGCACCCAAGAGCCTCTCCAAGACGCCCATAACGGGATCACCAGCCCTGGAAGGCCCTTGGAGCACACTATCAAAGACTCATCTTGTCAGTATCCGCATCCACAATCGAAAGTTTCTTAAGAATTAGCGAACAAAGGTAGGGTCAAGGATGAGCAAAAATATCGGTCCGAAAGACGTTTTTCGTCCCAACGTTGCGATCGATGGATCGAGCGGCGATCGCATGTGTGCAATTTCGTCAAGACGTGGTGAGGGGACAAATACAAAGTTTAAGGCATTGATGGCCACGACGCTCATTTGTATTGGTGCAATACTCCTCGGCGTCTCGGAAACACGGGCTGAGTCACCACACGGAGACTGGGTCGTTGACAGTGTGGAAGTGGTTGAGAATGAGACGATTCTACTGAATGGCGATCTGATTGTGGAAAGTGAAGGCAGTTTGACGCTGAGAAATGTCACTCTAAAGCTGAGTTGTCAATACGATGGACAACATCGGATTTCCGTGAAGCCTGGAGGCTCTGTCTCTATCTACGATGGCAGCATATCGGCAACAGAAGGCGGGAATAGATTCACATTCATGGTTGCCGGGGATCACTTTCTAATGAAGGACAGTGAACTACATGGTTGCGGGTGGGGCCGTTGGGCAGCAGATGAATCGGGGATACCTGAGCCAGCTCCGTGGAACTGGAGCGTGGCAGGTCTTTTCGTAGACACCGACAATGCCGTTATCGCGAACAATCTCATATCAAACAACTTCGCGGCCGTCATTGTTCAAGGCACCGAGATCTCTGTGACGAACAATATCATGATCTCCAACGACTACAATCCCATCGTGGTGAACGGGCCAGCCAATCACATCACGAACAACTTGATAAAACACAGTGTCGCTTCAGGATGGGCGCGTTGCATTGACGTGTGCGGAGACAACAACATTGTAGCGAACAACACCTTGTCGACCGAACCCAGAAAAGACAGGGTAGCCTGCGTGAGTGGAATCAGTGTTACGTCCTGGGGCAATAAGATAGCGAACAACACTATGCTCAGCCTGAACGGGTACGGGATCTCACTGGGAGTGAGATGTGTATCGTGCAACAACATCGTTGAGAACAACAAGATGTCCGTGGGAGAATTCGGAATCCATGTTGAGGGATCGAACAACAGGATCGTGACCAATAGGATAGTCGGAGCTGAAACGGGCATCGACTTGGTCTACTCATACAACAATGTGGTCGCAAACAACAGCCTCTCCAAAATCGGTGGAATCCACGGCGTTCGTATGTGTCACAGTTCCGATAACGCCGTCGTTAACAACCGAATATCCCTTGCCGATTCGATCTATTTCTCGAGCGGAATCTTCATGTGGAGGTCGTCGAAAAAGAACAAAATACAAGGAAACACAATATTGGCGTCCCACCAATCGGCGGGCATATTTGTTCTCTATTCATCAGACGACAACACCATAAACGATAACACAATTTCCTCAGCCCATGCAGGTCCCATCGTTCTCGACGATTCTTCAGGCAACCTGATCTACGGTAACAACTTCATCGATGTCTTGGAACCGCCTTACGATGACGGTTACAACCACTGGGACCATGAGGGTGAGGGCAACTACTGGAGCGACTACACCGGAGAAGACCTGAATCAAGATGGCGTAGGCGACAAACCACACAACATTGAACCAAATGGCACAGACGATCACCCACTCATGAAAGCAGCCGTAACTGAGCCGGCACCCGTCCCAGACGTCGAACCTATCCCACCCAAAGCACACCCCGAATGGATAACGATAACTGAAGACGAGGTCTGGGAGGATGAAGCGATCGTCTTGGACACCTACCTAAACATAAACAGCGGAGCGAAACTAACTATAAGGAACGCCACGCTGATAATGGGAAGCGAATCTCATTCGGCGTTCATAACAGTGAACGGTGGCGGCTCCCTCTACATCTACGACAGCGTCATAACAGACACAGAAGGCGGGCACGGTTGTCGTTTCGTAGCCCAAAGGGACTCGAAGTTTGTGATGAGAGACAGCGAGTGGCACGGAGTTTACTATGCTTGGTGGAACGAAGGGTTTGAGATCTACACCGACAATGCAACAATCGCAGACAACACGATAACAGGCGTCAGCATGATGCTGGTTCACACCTCATTCGTTCGTGTTGCCAACAACACTATTCTGAATGGCCTCAGTCCACTCATCTTGTTTGGATCGACCAACACGGTGATAGAAAACAACAAGATCTCAAGATCTTTTGAAGGCGCTATCTGCCTACAGGGCCCGTATGGCGGCGGCGAGGGCGGGTCGGACAACAACATCATCACCGGAAACCACATCTCAGAAACCTGGAAGTGGGGCATAATGGTCGAGGGAGACAACAACCTCATCCATCACAATAACTTCATGAACTGTTCTTGGTCCGCACGCGACTCAGGCACCGGAAACCGCTGGGACTATGGCGGTCAGGGCAACTACTGGAGCCTCTACGACGGAGAGGACAAAGACGGGGATGGGATCGGCGACACTCCTTACCGCATTCCCCCAAACGGCGTTGACAGGTATCCACTTCTCGTTCAGATCAGCGCGGAACTACGCCAAATAACCCTAAGCTTCACGACATCGGACGGGACACCACTGGACAACGCTACGGTTCGTATAGAGTACCCTGACGGCAAGGAGAAGACGTTCACCACAAACACCGAAGGAAACATATTGCTGGCGAGAACACCGAGTGGAAGATATAGAATCAAGGAAGTCACATGGCATGGAACGCTACTAAACATTCAACCCACAAACATACTTGTGGACGAATCCGTGAGATACCACTTCATAATCGCCCAACCAACAACCGAAACGACGACACAGCGTATCACAAGCACTATTACTGATACCGCGACCCGAACAACTACGACAGCTGCAACCTTCATGGTGACAGAAACACTTGTAACCACGGTAACGAGAACCGCAACGACTACCGCACGGGAAGACGTCACAACCCACGTGTGGTTGTCTGCTGGGCTTCTAGTGTTAGTGCTCGTTCTGCTGGGAACCATACTGTACATCAGGCAAGAGAGGTGAGACTCACCCACTCCTTCGGGCGACCGGCGTAGAACCAGCATCCTAGCCTGAGCAGGACAACGAGGCGAATAGCGGAGCAGGAGATCGAAGCCACCAACAACATGATCGTGACCACACTGTTCGTTCGTTCGATCGAGCAAGAGACCGATCCATGACATAAAACAAGGCACAAGGACCAAAAACTGAACTACTCTTGAGACATGCTACCAAGCCGGTGAGCCAGGTGAGCGAATGTCCGAATCTGCAAACCAACTTGGAGGACTGCCCTTGTACATACACCTGCGATTTGAAA
>Ga0315307_1000240_pt1 | contig 22690 bp, 19 predicted proteins | sample TDP2_MG_FD_203079 | JGI IMG/M metagenome (GOLD analysis project Ga0315307, IMG submission 203079) | Freshwater sediment microbial communities from Lake Towuti, South Sulawesi, Indonesia - TDP2 | ecosystem: Environmental > Aquatic > Freshwater > Lake > Sediment | place: Indonesia: South Sulawesi...
TGGTGCACCTCCTTCCGGTGTCGATCCTGGGCTGATACTATCAGCCCCACCGTCGGGGTGCATCATGCTTTCATGCTAACTCCTCTTGGTTCAGGGATTACCTCTATATCCCCCTGGGCGGAAACAGGAAGGGGACCTTCAACACCTACCGCAACATGCTGATCACCATGGTGATATCGGGGCTTTGGCATGGCGCCGCCTGGACCTTTGTGATCTGGGCGTTCCTGCACGCTCTCGGAAGGTTCATGACGAGGGAGCTGGAACGCACCCCCTTCTACCGACAACGCTTGCCGACATTGGTCAAGCAGCTGTTCGTGTTCGGCTTTGTGAGCTTCTGCTGGATCTTCTTCAGGGCAAGCACCTTCGCTGACGCCCTCCTGATCGTGAAGAGGATCTTTGCCGCCGGCCTCGGAGATCCCAGGTTCCCCATTGCCATGCTGGCGCTCTGCCTCGCGGTCTGGGCATATCAGTTCCTGTCCGAGTCCCGGCTGAAGCAGCTGGCGGCCTGGGCCCCTGCGCGCATCGGGGCGGTGAGCTACATGGTGATGCATCTGCTCTTCGTCAGCGGAGGCAGCAGCCAACCCTTCGTATACCTGCAGTTCTGAAAGGCCATGATGGGCCGGGCCGAGAGGCCATTCGAGAACTCGAACCCGATCAGGCTCGCGTGGCGAGAGTGGGCCTTGGCTGCGCTGCTCTGCCTCGCGCCTCTTTCGCTGTCGCCCAGGCTTTGGCCTGCCGCAGGAACGCGCCTCTCCCGGCCGGACTATCGGCTGCCTGGAGAGCTCAGCAGCGACTACTGGATGTTCAGGCAGTGGTCGCGGCGCGCCCAGGCCCTTTACTCGGCGGTTCTGCTCGGGGACTCGGTCATCTGGGGCCAGTACGTCAGGAACGATGACACCCTGGCCCATCACCTCAACGGGCTGGCCGGGAGAAGGGCGTTCGCCAATCTGGGCGTGGACGGCCTCCACCCGGGGGCGATGGCAGGGATGATCGCGTATCACGGCACCGCGATCGAGAGCCAACCCGTGCTGCTGCATCTCAACCCCCTGTGGATGAGTTCGGCAGAGCAAGACCTTCAGGCTCGCGGTGATGTGCGGTTCAACCATCCGAAGCTGTTGCCCCAGCTCCTTCATCGCCCTCCTTCCTATCGGCCAATGCTGGCCGACGTGATCTCTGCCGTGCTCGAGCGCAACGCCGTGTTTCTCAGTTGGAGGGAGCATCTGAAGATCGCTTACCTCGAGGGAATGGCGGTGCAGGAGTGGAGCCTCGAGAACCCGTACGCCTTCCTGCCTGCGGGCCGTGGGCCGGACTCGTTCTCGGGTGATGAACCAGGGAGCCAGCCGATGACCTGGCGGGAGCGGGGTATCGGGCCGCAGAACCTCCCCTGGGTGGAGGCCGCGGCTTCGTACCAGTGGCGATCATTCAAGACGACTATCGAACTGCTCAGGTCGCGACGGAACCACGTCTTCGTCTTGCTCGGCCCGTTCAACACCCACGCGCTCACTGCCGGAAGTCAGCTGCGCTACCACGCACTGGTCGCTGCGATGAAGGAGTGGCTCGACCAGGAGAGGATCCTCTACTACGCGGCGCCGGTGCTGCCGACCAATCTCTACGCCGATGCCAGCCACCCGCTGGGAGGTGGCTACCGTGAGATCGCCAAGGAGCTTTTCGCCTCAGCCTCATTCCGGCAGTGGATGCGGGGCTGGCCCGACCGCGGGCGGAGTTGAGAGAGGAGAGGACCGCGACAGGTGAGTATCGCCCTGGGCAGCAGCTCCCACAAGCGCATAGTGGCTTCGATCCTGACATTGGCTGCGGGCGCCGCCGTCGTCTGGGGGCAGCGCTGGCATGGTGAGGAGACTCCGTCCCTGCCGGCCGAAGCCACGAAGCCAGCCGCTGTCCGCCTATGGGATACGGTTGTCCCGCTGCACCGGCAAGCCGACATAGCGCGGCGAGGCGGGTGGCGCCCCATCACAGGCCGCCTGCCGGGCCGCCTCCGGGGCGACCTGGTGGTAGAGACCAACGCGCTGGCGGCGGCCTTCGCCTCGCGACTGGGGAAGGTATTGCTGTGCGCGCTCGCAGATCCGGGCCAGGGCCGGGTCGAACTGGTTCCCGTCGAGCTGCGAGGGAAGCGGACCGTCCTCGAGTCTACGAAGACCGACAGGCCATCGGCCGGTGTGGTGGCAGTGCGGGCGAGCTTCGGCGCGCCGGGCAGAAGAAGCCTGCCCATCGCGTTTTCCTTCACCGCCAACCGCATTCTCCGCATTGCTCCACAGGGGGGTGCGCGGGGGATCAGCCTCATCGCGCCTATTGACCTGGCTTTGGTGCCGAGCTTTGTCGGCGATGACCTCATCTACGACGTGTGGGACTACCCATCAGCCGAAACTCTGTCAGTACCCTCCGAGCACCTGCTGCTCGGACTTCTGAAGGGCGGGCGCAGTATGCTCGTGATGACCTGGCAGGATGACAGGCCGCCGGTCAAGCTGGTCCTGAGCAATCCCGGACCGGGCGGAGCGGCCCTCCAGGCGGCCGACCTGATGGGTGGCGGAAGCCTCTCGCTGGCCCTGCTCGAAGCTCCCGGCATCTGGTACCGGGAGGTGCTCAAGCCATCGTTCCTAGAACGGGATGTTCCTATCGCGTGGAAGCCGCCGTTCCCGGCTCTATGGCTGACGCAGTTGTACGAAGACCAGGTGAAGACGACCTTCGAGTTCAGAGCCAAGAGGGAAGAGACCTGGCGCGGCGGGGTGGGCTCCTACATCTATCCCACCTGGTTCTCGGGTGGCAAGACCATGCTGTCCCTGGGCAAGAGGATCCCGCCGGAGGGAGAGGCCATCATCTACTTCCTGGAGAGGAGCGGCCGCACGCCAGGGCAGGTGCTCAGCCCGACGGACGTCGCGAAAGCCACGCTGTCCGGTGAGGTCCTCGCCACCATCCTCAATGTGGAAGGGCGGCCCTCCTGGTACCCGGAGCGTCCCGATGCAGTGCTCGGAGGGGCCACCTGCGGCGTCACGGACAAGCTCAAAGCAATCTTCGACCGGGGCCAGGAGGTCGAGAAGCAGGCCGTCGTCAAGGCCGGAGTGGAGGACATGTGCTTCTACCTCGAAGGGATGTTCAGACTGGATGCTCGCTACTACCCGTTCGGCCAGGACATGGTTGCGTACCTCGACAGCCAGGAGAAGCAGCAGCCCCGCCTCGCCCCGTTCGCGCGTGAGATGAGGAGTATCGCGCAGGAGATCATCACGACCTACGACAACTGCCGAGACACCATCAGGGACATGAAGTACGCCCATGAGCTCGGCGTGCAGACCATCGCGCTGGCCGCTGAGAAACGGCCGGACAACGCGCGCCGCATGGCGAAACTCAAACAGGGGTGGACGGGCATGGGAGGCGCGCTTGAGGAGTTGGCGCGGAAGGAGCACACCCTGACCAGGAAGCTCTACCAGCAGGCGGCCTACCGCGCCGCCACCAGGCCCGAGGCCATGCCATTAGTCGTGCAGATCAGAAGACGGGCCAGGCAATGTCTGGAGAAGCCGGGAAGCTATGAGATCTGGGCGAACTACTGATGATGGGCGAAGAGCTGAAGAAGAGAGGACTTCAGGAGTCGAAACGGTGACGGTGAGAAAAGCACGATGTTGATGACACAACTGGCCGCTAGGCTCACCTGGGTTTTCGCGCTGGGCGCGCTGGCCGCCGTGTCGGTGGCCGCCGCGGCCGGGACACCGAAGACGGTGACGACGAAGTCCGGAGTGGAGATGGTCTACCTGCCGGGTGGCTCGTTCACCCTGGGTGACGCCAAGGGAGCGGTGGACGAGAAGCCGCACAGGGTATCCGTCGGCGCTTTCTACATGGACAAGTACGAGGTCACCCAGGCGCACTACCGCGAGCTCGTGGGGGCTGATTACTCTCGCTGGAAAAACGACAAGGCCCCAGTGGAGCAAGTCACGTGGGCGGCGGCCGTCAGGTACTGCAATGCTCGGTCGCGCGGGGAGGGGCTCACCCCTTGCTACGACACCAAGACCTGGAAGTGTGATTTCTCCACAGACGGCTACCGGCTGCCCACGGAGGCGGAGTGGGAGTATGCCGCGCGGGCCGGCACGACCACCAGCTACTTCTTCGGCAATGACGCCTCCCCGCTGCGAAACTTCGCCTGGATGAAAGACAACAGCGGCGGCCGCCCTCGCGAGGTCGGCAAGAAGCTGCCCAACCCCTGGGGTCTCTATGATATGTACGGCAATGTCGCGGAGTGGTGCCACGACTACTACGCGGTGGATTACTACCAGAAGAGCCCGGCGAGGAACCCGCGAGGGCCGGCCTCGGGCAGCAGGAGAGTGGTGCGCGGCGGGAGCTGGAACTCGCGCGCCGCAGAGTGTCGCTCATCGTACCGCTTCTCGGAAAACCCCGCGTACTCCGATGTCTGCATCGGCTACTATGACGTCTATGGGTTCCGTTGCGTCCGCACCGCCGCGAGCGCGAGGTGATCCCCTCCGGCCCTAGCCGCCAAGAGCGCGGCCCCTTCGCCAGTGCTCAGTAGTTCGCCCACATCTCGTAGCTATCGGGCCTCTCCAGACACTGCTTCGTCCGTCTTCTGATCTCCTCTGCAACTGGTATCGCCGCGGGATTGCCGGCGGCGCGGTAGGCCGCCTGCTGGTAGAGCTTCCGGGCAAGGGTGTGCTCCCTCCTGGATAGCTCCTCGGCCGCGCCCCCCATGCTCGTCCACTCCTGCTTCAGCTCCTCCATCCGCGCTCGATTGTCCGGCCGTTTCTCGGCCGCGAGAGCGGCGGTTTTCGCCTCCAGCTCGCGGGCATAGCCCATGTCGCGCAGCGTATCCCGCGCGCTATCGTAGATGGCGATCATCTGCTCGGCAATGGCGCGCATCTCCTGGAGGTATGGCGCCAGCTCTGGTTTCGCCTTTGCCTGCGCGTCCAGGTACGCGACCATGTCCGTGGCAAAGGGGTAGTAGCGTCCGTTTCGCTCGAACATCACCTCCAGGTGGAAGACCATGTCCTCTGCCCCGCCCCTGACGAAGAGCTGCTTCTCCACCTCCTGCCCTGTATCGAAGATCTTCTTGAGCACCTTGGTGACGTCGCATGTCTCCCCGCCGATGGCCGCGTCGGGACGCATCGGCCACCACGTCGGCCGGCCCTCCACGTCGAGGAGGTTGATCAGCACCTCGCCCGCCAGGGTGCGTTGCGCGATGTCCATGGGAGTGACCGTCTGTTCCGGGGTGGCCCAGTTGCGTTCCAGGCAGTAGATGATGGCCTCTCCCTCGGGCGGGATCTGCTTGCCCAGCGAGAGCATCGTCTTGCCGCTCGAGAACCATGCCGGCAAGGTGTAGGAGCCGATCCCGCCTCGCCAGTGTTCCTCCCTGTCAGGCCGGAACTCGAAGGTCGTCTTCAGCTCGTCCTCGTACAATTGCGTCAGCCAGATCGCGGGGAACGGCGGCTGCCACGGGATGGCAACATCCCGCTCCAGGAAGGATGAGTCGAGCTGCTCTCGGTGCCAGATGCCCGGAGCTTCGAGCAGGGCTAGGGAGACGCCCTTGCTGCCCACGAAGCTGACCGCCTCGATGCGCTTCGGCCCGGAACTCCCCCGGCTCAACTCCAGCCGGACCGACGGTATTTCCTCCTGCCACGTCATGACCAGCATGCCCCCCTCCCCCTTGAGGAGGCCCAGCAGGCAGTGCTCGGAGGGCAAGGAGAGCGTCTCGGCCGACGGATAGTCCCTCGGGTCGTAGATCAGGTCATCCCCAACAAAGCTGGGCAGCAGGGCCAGGTCGAGCAGGGCGGCGAAGGTGACACCGCGCGTGCTTCCCTCGGGCCTCACGGCAACCACGCCGCCGCCCTTAAACGTGAAGGTTACGGGAAGGCGGCCCGACCCCGCCCCGCGGAAATCGGCTTCTGCCATCACCACATCACCCTGCTCGGCGAAGATGGCCGGTATCAGGATGGCTTGCTTGCCACGGAGTTCTGTTGGACGAATGGCGACCGCGGCCTGACTCAACTGCCTCCCACTAGACACGAGCACCTCGCCCAGTTGCGAGGCGAATGCGGCCACCAACCCCTCTGCCTCCACCGCCAGATCCCCCTGGAGATGGCCCGACGCAGCCGGCCCGACAGCGCGCCAGTCCTTGCGCCGCGTCAGGTCAGCCTGAGCACGAAGGGGGATGATCGTGTCCCACAGGCGCGCTCTGGCCGGCTGTGGATCAGCCCACACCACGGTGGTGACCGCTGACAGCAACCCGACGAAGGCGGCCAGCCAACTCCCTGCGCTGCTTGCCTTGGCGGCTCTCATCAGCTCTGCAACCTTCTCCAGGGGCCCGGGGCCTCGCTATCAGCCCAAGCATTCTACGCTCCCCGCGTCTCCCCCTATGACCTTCCAGGCGGCCATCTTGTGGGGGCGATTCTGGGACCGAGTGTGGGCATCATGTGGGCTTGCAGCAGTGTGGACGTTCGCCCCATGGAGCAACACTACAGAGTCTCTCGGCATCTGGCCACCTTCAGGGTCATGATCCCAGGTCGGTTCCCCCGTCAACCGCCTCTGCCATCAGAGGTGGAACCTGTTGCTGGCGCGTGTCACCAGGCGCGTTCTCCCCCCACGTGACAGCCCTGTGTCAGATGGGCAAAGGAAGAGCAAGCATCGCGGCGAACGGGACTAGGCGCTGAGTCGCGGTCGGCCGGGGCAGGGTCGTTGGCCGGGAGATTCCCGCTGATTCTGACAGGAGGGTACGCAGATGAGCAGGTCGCGCTGGGTTGCGCCGATGATAGCGCTGTTGGTGCTGGCTACTGCTTCTGTACTCCACGGTCAGGGTGGGGGGCGGGCGCCGGGTCCTGGTGGAGGCCGAGGGATGCGCTCGGGCAGGGGAGCGGAGGGTGCCACAGATGCCGAACGCATCAAGTCCGCGCTCCAACAGATCGGCCTTAGCGACAAGGAGCAGGCAGCGGCAGAGAAAGCGCTGATGGCCAAGCTGAAGGCTCGGCAGGCCTTGAGAGACAACCTCGAGAAGTTGCGTCAGGTCGCCTCCAACAAGCAGGCCAGCCAGCAGCAGCTCAAGCAAGCACTAGACGCGTACACGAAGGCCTTGGCGCGGTACCGCGCGCTCGTGCAGGAGCAGGACCGCACTCTCTTTGCTCACCTGTCTCTGAGAGGGCGCGCGAGCTGCCTCGCCGCTGGCGTCCTCGACAACGGCCTCGGCATGGGCCCCCGAACGCGCATGGCGGCCGAAGGCCGGGGCGGCTCCCGCGGGAGAGGCGGGCCGGGAGCGCCGCGTGGCAGACCCGGACGATAGCGAACTGGTGCGCTTCTGTCAGCGAGGGCCGTGGAGTACTTGTCAGTGAGCCCCGTCCTCGGAGGTTGCTGGCATCGGCCCAGCGGGGCGCTTTCGCTGACTACGTGTCCGGGATACGCCGGGATTCTCAACGCGGCTACATCGCTTCCCTGCTCTCATCTCACTCCAACACCGCCGACCTCGGCCTGGAGACCGGTGTCCCAAGCTCACCTGACACCCGCAGTACTGCTCGGCTTCCGCTAGCGAGGAAGCGGCTTCCTTCCCCGCGGCCGGGGTGTTCTGCTCCTGGTAATGACTGACACCTGGGGGCGCGCTCCGTCCCACCGATGGAACTTCAAGCGCGCGTTTGGCCTCTAATGAATGTCGCCCAACGAAGTAATGGGCGACATTCATCAGAAAGCGAGGAAATGCCTGAAGAAAGACGTTCGCGCAATGTCACTTCATTGCGCGAACGTCGGTAGCGTGACAGAGGTGGGGTGGAGGCCGAATGCGAGAGGAACCAGGATGGATGCGCCACGTCTCTCGAAGCTGGCCGTAGCTTCACTTGGGCTGAGCCTGCCGGGCCTTCTCTACCTTGTGACAAGACCCATTCGCATCGCCGATTGGGAGCGCCTTGAAGGCCCCAACCATTGGTGGCTGGATCTGGCTCTGACACTCGGCCTTGTGATCTCACCTGTGGCCATCGCGCTTGGGACTATGGCCGCAGCGCGGGCCTGGCGCAGACGGGGGGCCTTCTGGAGCAGGAGCATCGCGCTATTGGGTGTCGTGCTATCAGGCGCGGCCCTCAGCTTCATGGCGCTGGAGCACTTCGACTGGCGCCACGGGAGGTGGGGCGCGCCGTTGCCGCCGGGACACACCCAGAAGAGCTACTGGTGGTGGGGTCCGACCGTGCCGCGCTGATACTCGACCGCCCAGCAGCCGCTGCGCCATCTTCTGATATGGCCCCGAGTCGGCACCTGACCGACTAATGAATGTCGCCCAACGAAGTAATGGGCGACATTCATCAGAAAGCCAGGAAATGCCTGAAGAAAGACGTTCGCGCAATGTTACTTCATTGCGCGAACGTCCGTAGAGCGCATTTCATAACCCCCAATCGCCTGGCTGGCCGGCACCTGTGCTGGCATGAAATGCGCCCACGGAAGGCTGCCGCCCTTGCTGGGCTGTTTCATGACCTCTTTCGGAGGTTATGAAACAGCCTCTACTCTCCTCAGCCTCATCCATCTTCCCTGCGCTGCCGCGATGGCGGGGGCAGGACCCGAACACACTGTGGAGGGCGAGCGCCCTTCCCGTTCCGCGGCACCGGGGGTAGAGTGCGGAGCGACAGTACTGCCCCCCGACTTCGGCCCAGGAGACAGCTAACATGCGACGTCGAGCAGCCATCAGAACTCTCATCGTGCTGTTGGCCGCGCCTGTCGCGCTGGCTTGCGGAGTCGCCCACCGGCGCTGACTACCAGAGCCCGGACGATCAACGGCACCGACGCCTCGAAGATCCCCGCCTGCTGACTCCCGAACAGGACGCGGCACCGACAGGTGCCGCTCACTCATTTCAGAGGCTACTTGAGGCAGTCAGCTCGAGCAGGCCTGGGGCCCCTCTCCGGCGGCCTTACAGCCCCTCAGCAGTCGCAGGCAGCCCGACAGGCCGGGACCATGCTCCCCTGGAGGCCGCCACCCATCCGAGACCAGCCCCGTCCGGGGCGGCTGCCTAGCTCCTTGGTGGGGCAGGCTGGTTCTGTTACACTGGGGCCACATCCAGGTAGGGATCGGTGATGGCCCAAGCGCGAGAGGCACTCGCTCACTACGAGATCGGCGAGATCCTTGCGGTTCAGGTGGCCGGAGGGACCGCTGGCAAGTGCTGGCGCGTCAGCTCAGCCGCGGGCCGCTACTTCCTTCGCTGCCGAGGGCTGCGGACTAGTTCGCGACAAGCAGTGGAATTCGACCACGGCTTCCGGCGCCATCTGCTTGCGCACGGCGTGCCGACGGCAGCGCCGCTTGCAGCGAACTCGGGTAGGACCTGGGTGCTGAGCGACGGCAGGGCGTTCGAGCTATACCCCTTTGTGGACGGTCGTCCCTTTGGGGGGAGTCGGGTGGAGCTAGTCGAGACCGCGCGGGCGTTGGCCCATTTCCACCAGGCGGCCGCCCAGTACCCGGCCCGAGGGAGCTACAACCCGATCCCGACGCAGTTCGCCATCGCCGCACCTGAGGTCGGCGGGAGCGAGCGGATGGATGATCCAGAGGTGATGGCCGCGGCACTCGAGCGGATGGCGCGCCGCGAGCCGGCGCTCGGCTACGCGGTGGAGCAGGCGCGGCGCCTTTCCCGCACATACTCTGCATCTCTCTACAGCGCGCTCCCGCGCTGGCTGATCCACGGGGATTACCATCCGGGCAACCTTCTCTACTCCGAGTCCGGGAGGATGGCCGGCATCTTCGACCTCGACTGGGCGTGCGAGCACACGCGCAGCCGGGATCTCGCGGACGGGGTCTACTACTTTGCCGGCCGACGCGAACAGTTTGACAACTCCCGCATAGAGTCCATGACCGAGGCAGTCGAGCCGGACATGGATAACGCCATACTGTTCTTGAGGGCCTACCATGAGGCAGCACGGCTGGAGCCGGAGGAAATGCGCGCCATCCCCCTGGCACTGCGCGCACGCTGGCTGGCGGAGCGGCTAGAGGGATCCGCGAAGGTGCCGCCAGAGCGAAGAGTCTGGTTCATCACCCGGGACCTGGAGCGGCCCCTGGAATGGCTAGATAGGTACCAAGACCGACTAGTCCGATGCCTCCTCTGAGGCAGACAAGACGGGAGGGGGGCCAGGCCCTGCCATCTGCTCCTGGTGGAGGAAACTGTGCTCAACAGCGAACACTCATTCTGTGTGGCCAGGGTCTCGGGTTCAGGGATGAGTCGGTCTTCCTCGCCGTGATAGGAAGCGAACTGCACTTGACGATAGGCCCGTCGGATGCTATGTTTGGCGCTGTCATGCTGACCAGCCGGCAGAACTCGCTCGGCGCGCACCTTACCCGAGCCATCTCTCGGTGCGTCCTTCCGCGCGCCTGTGAGCCCCCGCCTGTTGGTCCAGCTCGATGAACTGAATCCGCAGCCAAAGCCGTTCCCAGGACCACAGGCAATCCCAAGCAGCCTGTGGTCTTTCACTTTGTCGGACGAGTTGCAGCGCCCGCGAGGAGGGCGAGGATGAGCGATCAGCAAGTGCGACTGAGGCCCGTCACCGAGGGCGACCTACCGGAGTACGTGAGGTGGCTGAACGACCCGGAAGTAACCGCGTTCACCCTCCGCGAGTTCCGCGGCCTCACGATCGAGGGCGAGCGCGAGTGGCTTGCGCGGAAAACCGCGCCGGACAGCCGAGACCGCCCCTTCGCCATCGAGGTGGATGGACGGCTCATCGGGCAATGCGAACTGCATGTCGAGGAGTCCGGGCAGACGGCCTTCTACGGCATCGTCATCGGTGACAAGACCGCTTGGAGTCAGGGATACGGCACAGCCGCGTGGTTATCTCGGACTTCCACCCGTTCTGCTTGCTCATCGGATGGCGCACGGCCTTCGACCGCCCGGAAGCGCGTTACCGGATCGAGAACTACCTGAACCTGACCGAGGCGTACGTGCGAGCCCTGCTCGCGATCGGCTTCGCAATCACCGACCTGCGCGAGTCGGTGGTGGACGAACGAGTCGCCACCGTCCTCTCTCTCCACGACATCGAGCGGTTCAGAGGCTGGCCGGCAGCGTTGGTGATCTCCGCCGCAAAGGAGGCGAGGTGAGATGGAACACGAGATGACGCTCTACAAAGACGAGTGGAGTGCGGAGACCTACGATTCGCTGCTGCGCACCTGGCGCGACGATGTAGGCCTGTGGCTGGACCTCGCCAACGAGACCGGCGGGCCGGTGCTCGAGCTCGCTTGCGGCGGGGCCCGCGCTCTCCTCCCGCTCGCCCAGGCCGGGCACGAGTGTGTGGGCGTTGATCTGTCCCCGCACATGCTCGCCATCGCCAGGGCCAAGCTGCAACAGGAGCCGGAAGAGGTGCGCGGCCGCGTGGCTTTCGTCGAAGCCAACATGAAGAGCTTCGACCTGGGCCGCGAGTTCGGGCTGATCTTCGTCACGGCGCGGTCGTTCCAGGCCCTCTTGACACGAGACGACCAGCGCGCCTGCCTGCAGCGATGCGCTCGCCACCTGCGGCCCGGCGGCCTGCTGGGCATTGATGTGTTCAACCCGTGGCTCGACCGCCTGGTGCAGCCAGGCGGAGTTGATGAGAAGCCCGAAGAGTACCATGGCCCGGACGGCTGCCGGGTGCGCGAAACTGGGCACACGGACTACCACCTGGCCAATCAGACGCTGGTCTGGAAGTCGCGCGCCGAGTGCACGTCCCCGGACGGCAAGGTGGTGGTGCGGGAATACGACTGCCCGCTCCACTACTTCTTCCGCTTCGAGATGGAGTGGATGCTGGAGGCCTGCGGCTTCGAGGTTGAGGCCCTCTACGGCAACTTCGACCGTAGCGAGTTCACGGCCGAGAGTCCGGAGATGGTGTTTGTGGCGAGGAGGGCGAGGTGACCAGCGAGCTGAGCCGGTACCAGGATGCGTGGACGGCCGAGCACTACGACTTTCAGATCACCTGGCCGAACCCCGATCTGCCACTCTACCTGGAGATGGCGAGAGAAAGCCCTAGGCCGGTGCTGGAGCTAGCGTGCGGCACGGGACGGGTGCTGGTGCCGCTGGCGCGGCAGGGGGCGACAGTGACGGGGCTGGACATCTCGCCGCACATGCTGTCGGTGGCGCGGCGGAAGCTGGCGGCCCAGCCGGTAGAGGTGCAGGCGCGGGTGACCTTGGTTGAGGGAGACATGAGCAGGTTCGCGCTGCCATACGCATACGGCCTGATCCTCATCCCGTTCCGGTCGTTCCAGGCGCTGCTGACCCGTGCGGAGCAGCGCCGCTGCCTGGAGTGCTCTGCCAGGCATCTGCTCCCTCACGGACGGCTGGTCATCAACGTCTTTCACCCCTGGCTCAGCAAGCTGGCTGCCCAGAAGAGCGCGGAGCCGCAGGAGTACACTGGGCCGCACGGTGAGGCGGTGACCGCAGTCAGCCGCACGGAGTTCGACTTTGCGGAACAGATGCTCACCAGCCGCATCACCTACGAGATCACGTCAGCGAACGGCGAGAAGCAGTCACACGAGCATGTGCTCAGGCTTCGGTACTTCTTCCCCTTCGAGATGGAGTGGATGCTGGAGGCCTGCGGGTTCGAGGTTGAGGCCCTCTACGGCAACTTCGACCGCAGCGAGTTTACGGCCGAAAGTCCAGAGATGATCTTTGTGGCGAGGAGGAAGTGATGAGCTACAGAGTCTCTTGAATCATGGTGAGAGACCATGATTCAAGAGACTCCCCAGGAGAGCGTCTGGCACCCTTCTGGGGGATTCTCTTGCATCAGGGGTCTTACCCTGATGCAAGAGAATCTGTAGGAAGAGTCCGGCTGGAAGTCCAAGGAGGCCGCGCAGCACTATGCCAGGGTGGCCGCACACAGTGAGGTATCACATGGTGACAACAATCAGACCAGCGACGGCAGCCGACGATCAGGCGATCAGCGACATCATACGCGCAGGATACCGGTTCATTGCCGGGCCTGACGGCCTCACGGATGAACAACTGGCCGGCCTGCTTCGCGCGCATACGGTCGAGCGAGCTGTTGGGATTCGAGCACTCTGGGAGTGCCTGGTCGCGGAGGCGAACGGCCGGGTCGTTGGCATGATCGCCTTCTCCGACGACGAGATCCAGAACCTGTGGGTGCATCCAGACTTCCACCGGCGAGGCGTTGGCACGGCTCTCTTTCGGGCCGCTGAGGCCGCGATCCGGGCGACTGGTCAGTCGCGGATGTGCGTGTGCACAACTGGCTACGGGAGGCCCTTCTACGAGGCGATGGGCATGACGTTCGTCGGCAAGAAAAAGATTGACCGTGGGCCCATGAAGGGAGGCGAGGTTAGCGTCTTGCAGAAGGTGCTGGGAGGACGCGACTCTTGAGTGTGACCAACCACGGCTGCAATCAGCTCAAGGGCAGCCCAGGCAGCAGTGGGCGCCGCCGCGGCACACTCGGTTGACCAATCTGCAGGAGGTCGCACCATGCCGATCATTTCCGTGAAGATAGGGAAAGGAAGGACAATCGAACAGAAGCGCGTGCTGGTCCGCGCCTTGACGAAGGTGGCAGTGGAGACCCTCGGTGCTCAGCCGGAATGGGTGACCGTACTGATCGAGGAGTTGGATGGTGAGAACTGGGCCGTCGGCGGGGAACTGCTCAAGGACAAGTTCGCCACCAGCTAAGGCAGACAGGGCGTGGGCCAATAGGGCGCGATGTTGACTCTTCGTCACTCCCCCGGAGGTGCGGACGGATGCCCGCCCTTCACCCCCACCTCAGCCCGAACGAGGCCTGCTTGGTCGTTCTCTGATACCATTGGACTTCGGCCACCTCGTCCACATTCAGAGGAAGCAAGGAAATCGCTTCCTCTTTTGAGGACGCCTTTTTCGCGTTTTGGGACGAGAGTCTGGAGCAGGACTCGGCCCTTTCGAACTCCCCTGCACCGACGGCCACCCGTGGACTGGGAGGAGCACAGAGGAACGGTTGCGCTGCTCGGCTCGAGCGGCGGCGACCCGCTCTTCTCGGCATAGCCGCCTGCCGTATCGCTGCAAGCGAGACCGCAGGTAGCGTCCGGTGTGGGAGGCTGTGCACGCGGCAATGGCTTCTGGAGTGCCGGTCGCCACCACGCGCCCGCCGGCGTGCCCTCCCTCCGGTCCGAGGTCGATGATGTGATCGGCCGTCTTGATCACGTCGAGGTGATGCTCGATGATGACCACCGTGTGTCCGGCCTCCACCAAGCGGCTCAGGCACTCCAGTAGCCGCTCTATGTCGGCCAGGTGCAGCCCGGTGGTGGGCTCGTCCAGGATATACAGCGTATGCCACGAGCGCTGGAGTTTGCTCAGCTCGGTGGCGATCTTGATGCGTTGCGCTTCGCCCCCGGAGAGCGTCGTGGAGGACTGCCCTAGTGTCAGGTATCCCAGCCCGAGATCGTTCAGCACTTGGATCTTGCGACCGATGGCCTGCTCTCCAGCAAAGAAGGCGACTCCTTCTTCTACGGACATGCCTAGCACATCGGCGATGGTCTTCCCGCGCACCGTCACTTCCAGCGTCTCCTGATTGTACCGCGCTCCTTTGCAGACCGCGCACCGCACCTCCACGTCGGGCATGAAGTAGAGCTGAGTGGTGACCACGCCTTCGCCCTGACACTCCTCGCAGCGCCCGCCCTTCACGTTGAAGCTGAACCGGCCTTTCTCATACCCCCGCTCTACCGACAATGGCGCCTGCGCGAAGAGATCGCGGATGGCGTCGTAGAAGCCGACGTAGGTGGCGGGGTTGGAGCGGCTGTTGCGCCCGATCGGCGACTGATCAATGTTCACCACGCGGCGCACGTGCTCGGCGCCGTCGAGTCCGTCATGCTCGCCGGGCAGTGTGCGGGTATCCACCAGCCGCTTCCACAAGGCCTTATAGAGGATGTCGTTGACGAGGGTGCTCTTGCCCGAGCCGGAGGCCCCGGTCACCGCGACGAGCCGGCCCAGCGGGAAGGTGACGTCTATGTTCTGGAGGTTATTCCCCCGCGCCCCGCGCACGGTGAGCACCTTGCCGTTGCCCGGGCGGCGCTGCGTCGGCGTCGGGATCGAGCGGCGGCCCGAGAGGTATTGCCCGGTGGCCGAGGCCTCGCACGCGAGCAGGTCCTGGAGCCTGCCCTGCACTACCACCTCGCCGCCGTGCACGCCTGGCCCAGGGCCCATCTCGATGAGGTGGTCGGCGGCGCGGATGGTCTCCTCGTCATGCTCCACCACGACGACCGTATTGCCGATGTCGCGCAGGCGCTCCAGCGTGGCGATCATCTTCGCGTTGTCCTTCGGGTGCAGGCCGATGCTCGGCTCGTCCAGCACGTACAGCATCCCCATCAACCCGGAGCCGATCTGGGCGGAGAGACGGATGCGCTGTGCCTCGCCCGCGGAGAGCGTGCCCGCGCGCCGGTTCAGGTTCAGGTAGTCGAGGCCGATGCCCAGCAGCAACTCCAGCCGGCCCCGCAGTTCGGCCAGCACCTGCCGCCCCGCCTCCGCGCCGCGGCCGGTGGGCTTGATAGTGCCGAGGAACGCCTGGAGTTCATCGAAGTGGAGCTGGCCTACCTCGTACAGGTTCTTGCCCGCGATGGTGAAGAGCAGCCGGGTGTCCCGCACCCGCGCGCCATGACAGTCCGGGCAGACGCACTCGACCATCACCTTGCCCAGCCAGCTCTCCATCTTCGAGTCCGCCTCGGCCTCCTGCTTGTACCGGCGATAGCGCCGCTCGATCCTGCGCGCGATCCCGCCGAAGCCGACGCGGTTGCCTTCCCATCTCCTGCGCCTGACCTTTGTCTCCGGCGGCAGGTGGAGCGGGACCTTCCGCGGCTCAATCCCGTTCAGCACCGCCTGCCGCGCGCTCTCAGGCAGTGTCTCCCACGGCGCGTCGAGGGAGAAGCCCAGCGCTTCCGCCAGGCTGTACATCACCTGCCCATCCCAGGTGTCAGGGTTGTACTCGAAGGCCTCCGGCAGAAAGCACCCGCCGCGGATGCTCCGCTGGGGGTCGGGTACGAGCAACTCGGGGTGAGTCAGCTTGTCCACCCCAAGGCCCAGGCAGGTGCGGCAGGCGCTCTGCGGGTTGTTGAACATGAAGTACTCGGGCCCGACGTCGCCATAGATGAAGTGGTGGGTGGTGCTGCAGGCGCGGCGGTAGAACCGCTCCGCCTCCGCCCTGCTCACTCCTCCCACAACCTCCACCCGGAGCAGGCCATCGCCTACCAGTAGTGCGTTGCCGATCCCAGCCTTGATCGCCTTCTCGTGCTGGCGACTGACCAGGAAGCGATCCACCACCGCATCCATGTGGTCGACCTCGGCCTCATCGAGCTCGATCTCCTCCGAGATGTCCACCTGCTTCCCGTCCGCGACCAGGAGCCGGCAGCCCTTCTTCCGCACCTCCGTGAGGACAAAGTCCAGGTCCTCGCCGTACTGCTTGAACACCGGCGCCCGCAGCTCGACCTCCGCCTCCTTGGGCAGCGAGAAGATCACCTCGAGGATCCGGCTCGCACTCCAACTGGGGACCGGCTCGCCGGTGCGCGGGCAGTGGGGTTCCGCGATGATGGCGCAGAGGAGGTTGAGGTAGGCGGCAATATCGGTGAGCGTGCCGACGGTGGAGCGCGGGTTGTCGGCGATGATCTTTTGCTCAATCGAGATCACCGGAGAGAGGCCGTAGACGAAGTCCACATCCGGCTTCTCCACCTGCCCGATGTAGCGCCTGGCGAAGGTGGAGAGCGACTCCAGGTAGCGCCGCTGTCCCTCCGCGTAGATGGTATCGAAGGCCAGACTCGACTTGCCCGAGCCCGACAGGCCAGTGACCACCGTGAGCTGGTCCCGCGGGATCTCGGCCGAGACGTTCTTCAGATTGTGTACCCGCGCGCCTTGCACCGCGATGGTCGTGCGTGCCGAGGCTCTGGGTCTGCTAGTCGCCATCGGGTCCTCCCCCAAGTGAGACAAAGGCCAGCTCCTGTACCCGCACGTTGCTCCTCCTCGTGAGTTGGACGGGCAGCGATACCCTCCCGATCACTCCCTGGTCGGCGAGGTACTCGCAGGCCAACCCCACTTCAACCACCCCGAAGTTCCGCCTGAAGTAGTCCTCGATCTCGGTGCGGGTACGCGCCTCACCTACCTCCCGCAAGTGGTCGAGCACCGGCCGGAACAACTCCGCCGCCCGCGACGCCAGGTACCCCTCGGCCGCGTCCAGCGCCGCTTGCACGCGCTTTCGCGTCTTCTTCCTATTGAGCAGGTCGGTATAGACGGTTGTGAAGAAGACCGGGTTCAGCCGGAGGGCGTGCAGGATCGCTTCCCGATCCGCCACCAGCCCCGCGCTAATCACCTCGATGTGGGCCAGTGCCCCTGCCGCGTAGAGAACCCACAGCGCAGTGTACTCCAGATCGCCGCGCGTGATGAACCACTTGCGGGCCTTGCTGATCGGCACCAGCGCCCACGCCGCCGCGGAGAATAGCCACACTTGCTTGTCTCGCGCCCCCACCTCCTGCAACTTGGCACACAGCTCGGCAATACTCTCATCGTGCGTGTACAGCAGCCGCCCCTTGGCCAGCAGCGAATGCTCGAAGGAGTTCCGGACACTTCCCTCCGCCAGCTTCCGGAACTGCGCCCGCGGCATCAGCATCGCGTGCACGTTGACCCCGTCCGCGTCCAGCGTCAGGCCTCCGGCCCCTACCTTCTGGTCGTCGATCGTGATCAGCATCAAATCAATGTCCGACTTCGCCCAGACGAGGTCGTAGGCCAGGCTGCCGGCCAGGAAAGCCGCCAGAATGGAGCGGTCCTTCTTGACCTCTGTGATGAGTGCGTCGAGCGCGCGCGTGAACTCCTCCTGCATACTCATGCGTTCTCCTGGCCTTCCTGGCTTCGCTGCGAAGAACGGGAGGCGGCCTATCATGAAGCCCTCCTACCGCACCCCCCAACCGCTCACTATACGAGAAGCGGCCCTCGCGCGCTTGACCCCGGTTGCTGTCCTGAGCGCCGCGCCCTTGCTCCCTACTCAGCCTGCAGGACCGCATCGAAGCGCGCCAAGTGGTCGGCATCCAGCGCCCACTCCAGCAGCGCGCGGTCATACCCGTTCTCGCGGAAGACGCGCGCGATCTCTCTGACGCGGTCCATGCAGTCCTCGCCGTGCTTGGTCCGACCGCGATCCAGGTTGGTCCCTACCTGGAACTCCAGCGGCACGACTGGGACGGAGTAGCCGGCGAAGGCCACCCGGCGGAGGTGAGACCACAGGGCCGGACCACACTCCCACACGACGCCGCCATGGAACCCGCGTCCTTCCGGGTCGGCGATGTGGACAATCCCCGCGCCGACGTCGCCGATCACGCCTTGGGCGCCATGCCAGAGGCAGCCCCACTCACGCCAGATCTGCACCGGCACTGAGGGTGTGGAGAGGCAGATATCCCCCCTGCGCTCCCTCACCTCGGGGCTATCTGGTCCCGCCAACGGCCTGAGCAGTTCGGCAAAGCGGTAGACTCCAGCCGGTTCCTGAGCAAGGAGATTGAGCCCGTGCGGCCTCAACCGACAGCCTTGAAGCACGGTGGCCGTTGATCCCACCACGGCCCACCCAACACCCTCCTCCTCCAGGGGGTCATAGACGTACTGAAGGACAGTGCACAGTTGCTCTTGCCAGGTCATGGCCTGCTCCTCCAGTCTCGCGGTTCACTTCCTGCGGAGCGGCCGTACCGGTCTCGCCTCGATGTACCCTCGGTCTCCCCTCGGCGGCAACTGGAACCTCGGCCCCTCCTCGTCGGCCCATTCGTACCCGTGGAACTTCACGTCGTAGCTGTCCATCGCGTCCCGCACCGGGTCCCGGGGCGGCTCCCCCTTGCATCGCGGCCCTTGGAAGAACATCATCTTGCACGCCGGAAGAGCGATCACGTCGAAGCCGGCGGGCACCGCGCCGCGGTAGTCAGCCGGCACCTCGATCCCCATCACGTAGGCCGACGTACCCGGTTTCCGCAGGTGCGGGGGGAGCCAGAAGCCGAGCAGCCTGTCCTCGGAGAGAACTCTCTGGATGCCTGCAAGCTCCTCCCCTACCTCGCACCCCACTTCGTCACAGTACTCGTAGTAGTGGGTGGCTCTGACACCTCGCTTCAGAATCAGCTTTCTCGCAGGGCGGTCTGCCACTTGGACGAAGATGGTGTTGGTGGACGGGACGGCACACTCCCTCCCCTGATCCCGCAGAATCGCATCAAAGCGCGGGAGGTCGGCCGGACGGATCGCCCACTCCAGCAGCGCGCGGTCATACCCATTCGCGCGGAAGACGCGCGCGATCTCCGCCGTGTTGTAGAACTGCTCTTCTGGGCTCTCCATGTGGTCGCCGGCGAGATAGTGCGCCGCGAGGATCTCCAGCGGTACCACGGGGACGGAGTACCGATCGAACGCCACTCGCCGGACGTGAGGCCAAATGGCCGGATCCATCTCCCAGACACCGCCCTCCGATCGGTGGTTGGGATGCCCCTGAGACGCGTCGACGTGCACCACCGTGACCTCCGCGTGGTGGATCGTCCAGGTCGCCCAGTGCCAGTCGAGGCCCAGGCCCGGGCCCACCGAGACGGGGGCCTTCCGGGTAGAGCGACCCGCGGGGAGACGCTGCGCAATCCTATCCGATGGAAGATCGCCCACGAACACGGTGTGCTTCCGGGTAGAGCGCCCCGGCTCTTTCCGCGGGCCGGCCGTCTCCTCGCCCTCCGGAGTGATCGGCAGGAGGAGTTCTGCGAACCGGAACACCCCGGCCGCTTGCTCCGTCATGATGCAGAAGCCGTCGCGCAGGTGCGGGGGGACCCGCGCGCCCTGGAGGTTGGCGGCCCCGGCGTCAATCAGGGCCCACGCGATTCCTTCCTTCTCGACCCTCTCATAGGTAAGCTCGAGGACGGTGCGCAGTGCATCTTGCCAGGACATGGGAGGTTCCTCCTCGCGGCGTTTTGCCCAGCGTAGCGGAAGCAGCAAGGGTGGTGTGTCAATGGAGGGTTTGCGGAGGTGGATTTCTTTCCCGGCACGGGCCTCTTCCAGCAGGAACAGGATCTGCTCAGCTCCCTGCCGGGCGCCCTCCAGCGCCTCGATCCAGTGGTCGCGGGCCCACGTCGCGCCCTCGGCGCTCTCCACCGTGCCCAGCGCCTCGATGACCCCCGCGGGGTCGCCCTCATCGTAGCGGCGGAGGCTGTGGTGGATCGCGCTCATGCTGTACCCGGACTGGCGCAGCATGTAGATCACGCGCAGCCGCTCCCGCTCCGCCTCCCCGTAGACCCGGGTGCGGTTGGCTCCGACCCTCGGGACCCGGAGCAGCCCGTTCCGCTCCCAGTTCCGGAGCGCCTCTTCTGTCACCCCGATCTGCTCTGCCATCTCCCCGCGAGTGTAGGTTCGGCCGCCTTTGGCCCGCCGCGTCCCCCTCGCCCACCTCGCCAGGATGTCGGCCGTCTGCCGGGCGACGGCCAGCTCACGCTCCACCCGCCCCAGGTACTCCTCGGCGCACCGCCGCGCCCGCGGCAGGTCCCACGCCCCCGCCGCGCGGATGACCTCGAGCGAGGCGCGCCGCAGCTCCTGACCGAGGAAGCTGTAATCGAAGATGCACCGGCAGATGCGCAGTTGGCAGAGCTGCTGCTCCCCGAACACCCGGTACCCGTTCGCAGCTCTCGGGGCGGGGGAGATGAAGCCGATCCTCTCGTACAGCCGCACCGTGTTCGGGTGCACCCCTGCCGCGCGAGCCAGGTCTATCGTCCGGTACGTTGGCACAGGCTCTCGATCTGCCTCCTGGTCTGGCGTCCGCGTACACTGCCTCTACTACAGAGTCTCGTGAATCATGGTGAGAGACCATGATTCAAGAGACTCCCCAGGACAGCGTCTGGCGCCCTTCTGAGAGGTTCTCTTGCATCAGGGGTCTTACCCTGATGCAAGAGAATCCGTAGATGCGCGGCCTCGAGGAAGCGATCCGGCACGACCGGGCAGCAGTACCGCACTCCCGCGACGAGTTCGTTGTAGCACCGCGTCACCGCGGCCGCCATGTCTGGCTCAAAGGGGACGACTCTCATGCCGCACCCTCCTGCTTCCGCCAATGCCGGTCTGCCAGCAACCGGTAGACGCTGCCCGCGGCCGGGTGCATCGCCTCCGAGGTGAGATCGCCGTAACGCTGCGCCAGCTCCTCCGGCTCCGGCATCGCTGGCACCTCTACCTCCAGGACATGCCGCCAGACGCGCTCGATCCCGTCCTGTTTCAGATTACCATGGCTGATATGCGGACGCCCCTCGAACTCCTCGACGACCGCGAAGTCCGGCAGCACCCGGAACCATCCCAGGTCTCTTCTCTCTGGACCAGTGCCTCCGCGCTGGTAGGTGCCCTGGCGGTAGAGCTCCCCAGCGCTGCCTTCTGCCACACGCTGGGTCCACGCGGCCTCTGTCTCGCCAACGCCCTCCTTGGCGATAGCTGACACCGCCCCCGCCTGCGCCTCCACCTCCGCCTTGGTCGGACGAAGCAGCTCGAAGGCGCGGAGCCGCGGGTTCATGTAGAAGGCCGGAATGCCGGCGAGGAGCTTGATCCGCCCCTCTCCCAGCCGCTCCAGCGCCTCCACGATGCGCTGGAATGAGGGCAGCGTCCAGCGATGCACGTGGATCTCGACCTGCACCTGCATGCCCCAGGCCAGGGCGCTCTCTGCCGCCGCCGCGAAATCCTCGTACGCGCCCTTCCGCCCGGCGAACCGGTCATGGTCGGCCCCCTCCCCATAGATGGCGCTGCCGAAGCCGGTGAAGCCGATCGCGCGCAGCGACTGCCACACCGCCGCCGGATCTTGTGCCCGCGCCAACCCGTACCCGTTGGAGCTGAGGAGGGTGGACTCGCGCCGCCACTTCTCCGTGAAAAACGACCGGCCGTACTCTACCAGGCGCACGAAATCAGGATGGGCCGTGATCTCCATGATGTCCATCCAGGGCCGGAGGGCTGGCTCCTCTCCCAGGGTCTCACGGAAAGCTCGGCCGAACTCCTCGACGATCCACTTCACATCCTCCAGACTCATGAGCGCGCCGAAGGGCGGACCCGCGCTCTCGCAGCAGTGCCGGCACTGATTCGGGCAGCCCGAAACCATCGGCTTGAGATGCAGGAGCTTCCACATCACCTCCCTCCTCCTTGCCGGGCCAATCGTCCCCGCCCCGCATCCGCCGCCTGTTCTCCTGAGGGTCAGCCCCGGCTCTCCTCCGGTCGTTTCCAGTGCTTCGGTAGCGAAGCCCCGCCCGCCGCTGCGCCCCCTTCCGACTCCCCACTCCGCGCCGGTACGACAGAGCTTGCCCTGAGCGGAGCCGAAGGGTCCGCGACCTCTCCCAGCCCCAGTACGACACAGCCTGGCCTGAGCGTAGCCGAAGGGCCCACGGCCTCTCCCAGCCCCAGTACGACAGAGCCTGCCCTGAGCCTAGCCCAAGGGTCCGCGACCTCTCCCACCCCCGGTACGACAGGTCCGCGACCTGTCGCAAGGGGCGCAGCCCCTTTCGTCGCTTCGCTACCTCTGCTCCCGAAGCTACCTGCGCAAGCGGGTCCTGTGGGAGCCCGGTCCCCCGGGCGATCCCGCTCCCCTCGCGTCGCTTCGTCTCGCTTTGGCAGCCCCGCAACTGGACCTACCTGCGCGAGCGCCGCCGGCCTGCCCGCCTCGGGCGGGGCGGGCGGCGCCCCCCAACCGCCTCCCTGCGCCCGCTCCCCGCCCGCGCCTCGCGTGCCTCCAGACGACGGCCTCCACCACCCGCGCCGGCCTCAGGCCCAGGTCACCCGCCGACCCGGACAAGATGGACCCC
>Ga0315307_1000241_pt1 | contig 22645 bp, 21 predicted proteins | sample TDP2_MG_FD_203079 | JGI IMG/M metagenome (GOLD analysis project Ga0315307, IMG submission 203079) | Freshwater sediment microbial communities from Lake Towuti, South Sulawesi, Indonesia - TDP2 | ecosystem: Environmental > Aquatic > Freshwater > Lake > Sediment | place: Indonesia: South Sulawesi...
CGCCGCCCATCCCACCTCGGGCGCCACCGCCCATCATCCCGCCGCCACCCCTCATACCGCCGCCGCCCATCCCACCTCGGGCGCCACCGCCCATCATCCCACCGCCGCCCCGCATGCCGCCACCACCCATGCCGCCGCGGGCTCCACCTCCTCCGAGCGTCCCACCGCGGGCGCCACCAAGGGTGCCGCCCCGCCCACCCCTGAGCGTGCCCCCGGCTCTGGCGAGCCGCTGCTGCCTCTCCTCAGGAGTCTCTTTGGGCTTCGGCACCTGCGCGGGCAGAAGGCGCAGGTCGAGGTATCCATCTGGCGAGGACAGGAACTCCTGCAACTCGACCGGGCGGCCCAGATGCAGCACCACTCCCTGGTAGGGGCCTTGCGAGGTCACCTTCAGGACCTGCGGCCCTACATAGCTCTGATCGTACACAGGCAGTGCAGTCCCACTGCCCCAGGAGGTGATCTTGATGCCGCCCGAGTCCACTTCCAGGTCGCCGTCGAACAGCAGCGCCTCTTTCTCCGGGCCGAGCAAGGACAAGAGCTGTGCCCGACCCGCAGTCGCCCCCGCGATACCCAGCGCCACCCCGATGGTCAGGCTGAGCCAGAGCAAACCAGTGCGTGACATCGTCGTTCCCTCCCTGCCCTCACTGGGCTAGGCCACGAAATGCGACAGCACCTCGTTGGACACCAACCACTTCCGGCGCGGAACTCGCAACCGACCATCTCCTGCAATCAGCAGCCCCCGGTCAGATAGCTCTTCGATCTCCTTGCCAAAGATCTCCCGCGGGCTCAGCCCGCAGGCCTCCGCGATTTCCTGCTCCGCCACCCCCTCGCGGCACCGCAGCCCCAGCACGAGCATTTCGCCCACCCGTTCCCGTCGGGACAGCAGCTCGGCACGAACTGCGGGCAGCCGGCCGCGCTCTAGCCATTCGGTATAGACCGGCAAACTGCCCGTATTGTTCCACCGCACTCCGCCACGGTAGGAGTGCGCTGACACGCCCACCCCCAGGTATTCCCCACCGGCCCAGTACCTCCTGTTGTGCCGGCACTCCTGCTCCGGCAGGGCGAAGTTGGACAGCTCGTAGTGATGATAGCCCTTTGCGGTCAAGAGGGCAACGGCCGACTGGTACATATCGGCACACTGGTCCTCCCCCGCGAGGGCGAGCCGGCCGGCCTCGATGCCGGCGGCCAGGGGGGTCCCCTGCTCGATGCTGAGGCCATAGCAGGAGATGTGTTCGGGCCCGGCAGCCAGCGCCCGCTGAAGCGTTTCCTCCCAGTCGCGCGACGACTGCCCCGGGACCCCGTGGATGAGGTCAAAGCTGAGGTTGGCGAAGCCGGCCGCGCGCGCCGCAGCAGGCGCCGCTTCTGCATCGCCCGCGGTGTGCGCCCGGCCCAGAGTGCGGAGCACTTGGTCAGAGAAGGACTGGACACCGAGGCTCAGGCGGTTCACGCCGGCCGCCACCAGGGCCGCCAGCTTCGCCTCGTCCACTGTGCCGGGATTGGCCTCAACAGTGACCTCCACCTCCTCGGCCACCGCGAAGCGCCGGCGAACGCGCTCCAGGAGCCCGCTGAGCCAGTCTGCTGGCAGGACCGTCGGGGTGCCGCCCCCGAGGTAGATGGTCTCGACTGCCGCATCCGCGAACTCCGGGCTCGCCGCGCGCAGGTCGAGCTCGACCCCCAGCGCGTCCAGGTAGCGCCGCGCCATCGGCAGGCCGCCTGCCGATTCCAGGGGCAGAGAGGCGAAGTCGCAGTAGGCGCACTTGCTCACACAGAAGGGCAGGTGGAGATAGAGCCCGATGGTGCCGGGCAGCTCAGTCCGCGATCTTGAGGACCGTGAGGAACGCTTCCTGGGGGACATCCACCTTCCCGATCTGCCGCATCCGCTTCTTGCCCGCCTTCTGCTTCTCCAGCAGCTTGCGCTTGCGGGTGACATCCCCGCCATAGCACTTCGCCAGCACGTTCTTGCGGAGCGGAGCAACTCGCTCTGCGGCGATGATGCGTGACCCCAGCGCGGCCTGGATGCGAATCTCGAAGAGCTGGCGCGGAAGCACCTTGCGAAGCCGCTCCACCAGCACCCGGCCCCGATGCTGCGCCCGCTTGCGGTGGGTGATCACGGAGAGCGCATCCACAGGCGCGCCGTTGATGAGAATGTCCAGCTTGGTGAGATCCTGCTCGCGGTAGCCGATGAACTCGTAATCCAGGGAGGCATAGCCGCGGCTGCGCGACTTGAGCTGGTCGAAGAAGTCGAGCAGGATCTCGGAGAGCGGCAGGACATAGGTGATCACCACCCGGTCGGTGTGAGACTGCTCCATTCGCTCGTACTCGCCGCGCCGCTCCTGGCAGAGCTCCAGGCAGGGGCCCACATAGGCCGACGGCGTCATAATGGTGGCGCGTAGATACGGCTCCTCGATCCTCTCGATCCGGTCCTGAGGCGGCAGCTTGGCCGGGCTGTCCACCTCGCTGACCCCGCCCTCGCTGGTATGGACCCGGTAGACCACGCTGGGCGCGGTGGCGACCAGGTCCAGGTTGTATTCCCGCTCCAGCCGCTCCTGCACGATGTCCATGTGGAGCAGGCCCAGGAAGCCGCAGCGGAACCCGAAGCCCAGCGCGGCCGAGGTCTCAGGTTCATAGGAAAGGGCCGCGTCGTTCAGGCTGAGCTTCTCGAGCGCGCCCCGCAGGTATGGGTAGTCCGAGTTCTCAGATGGGTAGATCCCGCAGAACACCATGGGTTTGGCGCGGCGATAGCCGGGGAGCGGCTCGGAGGCCGGCCGGCTCGCATCGGTGACGGTCTCGCCCACGGGAGCGTCCCCGATCTCCTTCATCCCTGCGATCACATAGCCGACCTCTCCGGCCGACAGCTCCTCCACCGGCTCGAGCTGGAGGCGGAACGCGCCGGCCTCCTGGACCTCGAATCGGTGCGCGGTGGACATCATCAGAATCTGCATCCCCCGCGCGAGCCGCCCATTGCGCACTCGCACATAGGCGACGATGCCGCGATGAGGATCGAAGTGCGAGTCGAAGATGAGCGCCTGCAGTGGCGCCTCCGGGTCGCCGCCGGGAGGAGGAATGCGATGGACGATCGCCTCCAGGATCTCGTCCACCCCCGTGCCGAGCTTGGCGCTCGCCAGCAGGGCCTCGCCAGGGTCGAGGCCGACGATCTCGTCCAGCTCCATCAGGGTCCGCTCGGGGGAGGCGTTGGGCAGATCTATCTTGTTGATCACCGGGATGATCTCGAGCCCCTGCTCGAGAGCGAGATGGGCGTTCGCCACCGTCTGCGCCTCGACGCCCTGGGCCGCGTCAACTACCAGGAGGGCCCCTTCGGCCGCCGCCAGGGAGCGCGAGACCTCATAGGTGAAGTCAACGTGGCCGGGCGTGTCAATGAGGTTGAACAGGTACTCCTCGCCATGGCGGGCGCGGTAGGTGCTGCGGATGGCGCTGGCCTTGATGGTGATGCCGCGCTCCCGCTCCAGGTCCATCTGATCCAGCACCTGCTCCCGCATCTCGCGCTCGCCTAAGGCGTGGGTGATCTCGAGCACCCGGTCGGCAAGGGTGGACTTGCCGTGGTCAATGTGGGCGATGATGCAGAAGTTGCGGATATGGTCTTGGCTGAACTTGGGCATGGTGGCGGCTAGGTGCCAGGCGCTGGCTGGGTCGCTGAGGAGCTCCGGCTGCGCAGCGCCTGCCCCAGGGCGGTCAGCTCCGACGCCCCCAGCAGGCGCAGCATGAGCAGGTAGGCGCCAGCCCCCGCGACCAGGCTGACGAGCACTTGCACGCCGACCAGTGAGACCGGCGCAGATGCGCCTGTCGCCTCGACCTCCGGGGGCGCTGCCAGTGCGAAGTGCGTCTCGGGCACGCCCAGCCAGTGTCCGCAGACGCGGGAGACGTAGAGCGCAGCAGCCGCGAGAGCTGCCGATGCGACCAGAACACGGGCCAGCGAGGCGGCAATCGTCCGGCCGTCAACGCCGCCGAGACGGCGGCGGAGGGACTCGAACATGATCACTAGGCCCAGGGTCACGCCGACCGAGGTGGCCGCCGCGATGGCAGCGTACTGGAGCGCGGTGCGCATCAGCGCGATCGCGAGCCCGACAATGATAACAGTATAGCCGATCCCGACCAAGGGCGGGGTGCGCGCGTCCCTCAGAGAGTAGAAGGCACGGTTTACGATCTGGAGACCTGACAGGCCGATGAGAGAGACCGCGTAGTAGATCAGGCAGAACTCGGCCGCCTCCACCGCGCCCTCGCCGAACTTGCCGCTCCGCCAGAGCAAGCGGACTATCGGCCCGGCCAGAACGATCAGCCCAACGGCTGACGGCACCGCCAGCGCAAACACCGCCCGGATCGAGCCCGAGAACAGCCGGCGGAACCCGGCCAGCTCACCGGCATCAATGCGCTCCGCCATCGCCGGGAAGGCGGCCGTGGAGATAGCGATCCCGAAGAGGCCGAGCGGCAGGACTACGAGGCGGTTGGCGTACCGAAGGCTGGTCACGCCCAGAGGGAAGAAAGACCCGAAGAAGCTCGGCAGCCACAGCAGGCAGATCTGGGTGAAGGCCAGCCCGGCCATGTAGGGCACGAACAAGCGAAGCGCCTCCCGCACCCCAGGGTGGCCCAGGTCGAGGGCGGGTCGGTAGCGGAATCCCCGCGCCAGGAGCGAGGGAGCCTGCACTGCCACCAGCAGCGCCGCCCCCACGACCACCCCCAGGGCCAGCACCCGCAAGCCGGCCGGCTGGCCCGCCCGCGGGATGATCAGCAGGCCGCCGACGAAGGCGCCCCCGATAATCCCCACATTGTAGACCAGCCACGCCAGCGCGGGCGCGGTGAAATGCCGGTGTGACTGGAGAATCGCGGTGAACAGGGCGCTCATTACGGTGAACAGGACCATGGGCGCCAGGAGGCGCACATAGGTCGCGCACTCGGCCGCCTTCTGGGGGTTGCTGCGGAAGCCGGCCGCGGCCAGCGTGACCAGGACGGGAGCGAAGATGACGATCAGCCCGATCCCCGCGATGGCCAACAGGCCAAAGAGAGTGACCAGAGTGTTGGTGGCGCGCCAGCTCTCGGCCTCCTCGTCGCGGCGCAGGTAGCCGGTGAGCACAGGGATAACGGCCGCCCCGAGCGCGCCGCCGGCCAGCAGGTAGTAGAGCAAGTCGGGCACCATGAAGGCGGCCCAATAGGCCTCGGTGTGCGGGGTCCGGCCCCAGAAATGCCCGATGGCGCGGTCACGCACCCACCCGAGAATGCGGCTGAGGAGCGCGGCAACTGCCATGACCGATGCGCCGGCGACGATAGTCTGGCGTTTCACACCGGCATTATAGTCAGGGCGCGAGAGGATTGGCAAGGAGAGTGAAGCCACGCAAGCGCCTGCCGGCCAGTGAGCTGCCCCGCTTGACAGCCCTCACTCCAGACCCCTATACTGCCCGCCGACTGCGCTGCACCATGCTCGACTTCGCGATCGAGAAGTCTGACGCCGGCGCGCGGGCCGGGCGGATCACGGTTCGCGGCCACTCCCTCCCAACACCCGTCTTCCTGCCCGTCGCCACCCAGGCCGCCGTCAAGGCCCTCACTCAGGAGGAGCTGCGCCATCTGGGCGCGCAGATCATCCTGGGCAACGCCTACCACCTCTACCTCCGGCCCGGGGTCGAGCTGATCCACCGGGCCGGCGGCCTGGCTGCGTTCATGCGCTGGCCCGCAGCCACCCTCACAGACAGCGGCGGCTACCAGGTGTTCAGCCTGGCCTCGCTGATCGAGGTCGCCGAGGAGGGAGTGACGTTCCGCTCCCACATTGACGGTGCCGAGCACTTGCTGACCCCGGAATCGGTGATCGAGATCCAGCACGCCCTCGGGGCGGACCTCATCATGGCCTTCGACCAGCCGGTGGGCTACCCCGCCGACCGGGCTCGAGCGGCGGAGGCCACCGCGCGCTCGGACCGCTGGGCTGAGCGCTGCCTGGCCGCCCATGCCCGGCGCGGAGGAGGCAAGCTCGTGTCCGACGGTGGGCCCACGGGTCAGGCCCTCTTCGGCATCGTCCAGGGCGGGTTCGAGCCAGACCTGCGGGAGGAGAGCGCGCGCCGGCTGACCCGGCTTCCCTTCGACGGCTATGCCATCGGCGGCCTGTCGGTGGGCGAGCCCAAGGAGCTGACCTTCTCGCTGCTGGCACACACGGCTCCCCTGCTGCCAGCCGAGCGGCCCCGCTATCTCATGGGCGTGGGGACGCCTGCCGACATGGTGCGCGCGGTTGGCCTTGGCGCGGACATGTTCGACTGCGTCCTGCCGACGCGCTTGGGCCGGAATGGTACCGCCTACACGAAGGCGGGAAAGGTGAACCTGAAGAACGCGCGCTACCAGGAGGATCTGGGGCCACTTGACCCGGAGTGCGCCTGTCAGGTCTGCCGGACCTACAGCAGGGGCTATCTGCGCCATCTGTACAAGTCCGGTGAGATCCTGGCCGCGCGCTGCCTGAGCTATCATAACCTTCATCTCTATCTACGACTCATGGAGGAGATTCGCGAGGCGATCTGCGCGGGCCGCTATCAGCAGTTCGCCGAGGAGTTCCTCCGCACGAGGAATGAGAATGCCTGAGCCGGTCACACTCGATCAACTGAAGCAGCGGGAGGACATCCGGGTCTATCTCGCCCGCGGCGACCAAAACATGGACGCCATCGGCTACACGGAGCACGGGTTCCGGCACGCGAACCTGGTGGCCGACCGCGCCCGCTCGATCATGCAGGCGCTGGGCCGCGACCCACGGGAGGCCGAGCTGGCCGCCATCGCCGGCTACCTGCACGACATCGGCAATGTCGCGGCCCGCCAGGATCACAACCTGGTGGCGGTGATGCTGGCCTACGGCGTGCTCAAGGAGATGGGCATGCCTCCCTCCGAGCTGGCTGAGATCATGTCCGGGGTCGGCAACCACGAGGAGCCCTACGGCGACCCCTTTGGCGCGGTGGCCGCGGCCGTCATCATCGCCGACAAGTCGGACGTGGCCCGGAGCCGCGTCCGCGACATTCACCCCTCCCGCTACGACGAGCACGACCGGGTCAACTACGCCACCATCTCCTCCTCGGTGACCGTCAACCACGAGCGCACCATGATCTCCCTGCACCTGGAGACTGACACCCAGATCGCGCCCATCATGGAGTATTTCGAGCTGTTCCTGGCCCGCATGGTGATGTCCCGCCGCGCCGCCCAGGTGCTGGGCTGCACCTTCGAGCTGGTGATCAACGGGACGAAGCTGCTGTAGCCCCCGGCTCTGTGGGAGCCCGGTCCTCCGGGCGAACCCTTGCGGCACGAGCTTGCCTGCTGCCACCGCAGGGAACGCCTCCTGGAGGCGTGGCGGCCACTCTCCGCCGCTTGCGTCAGAACTCCTGAGGCGGTATAATCTGCACACAAGTGGGCTCCGTCCGGACTTTGTCGCATCTGGAGAACACCGGAGGAGCGCATGGACCTGGAGTTGGTATCGGTCGGCACCGAGCTGCTCCTGGGGGAAATCGTAGATACCAATGCCGCTTACCTGGCAGAGAAGCTATCGGAGCTGGGGATCAACGTCTACCACAAGACCACGGTCGGCGATAACGCCGAGCGACTGGCTGCCGCGCTGCGTGTTAGCCTGGGGCGGGCCGACGTCGTGCTCGCCACCGGCGGACTGGGGCCCACCGAAGATGATGTCACCGCGGCGGCTGTCGCTCAGGTAGCGGGGGTAGACCTCGTCGAGGACGAGGCCTCTGCCGAGAGCATCCGATCGTTCGCGCGACAGCGCGGGCTGAAGCTCCTCGATGGCCTCCTCAAGCAGGCGCGCGTGCCCCGCGCCTCCTTGGTGGTGCGCAATCCGGTCGGCACCGCGCCCGGTTTCATCCTCTCCAGGGACCGCAAGACGGTCATCGCCCTCCCCGGCGTGCCCACCGAGATGAAGGCGATGGCCGAGCAGACGGTATTTCCCTACCTGGCCGCTCGGGTCCGTCCAGAAGGGACCGCGGTCATCTGCTCGCGGGTGCTTCGCCTTGCGGGGATCGGAGAGTCCCAGGCCGAGGCCGAGATCACCGACCTAGTCAAGGGCCAGAATCCGACAGTGGCGCCGCTGGCGAAGACCTTCGAGGTGCACCTGCGGCTGACTGCCAGGGCGCCCGACCGATCGGCAGCCGAGGGGCTGATCGCCCCCATCGAGGCAGAGATCAGGAAGAGGCTGGGCCAGCATATCTACGGCGCGGACGGCGAGACCCTCGAGATGATCGTCGGTCACCTGCTGCGCCGGGCGGGTAAGACTCTCGCCGTGGCCGAGTCCTGCACCGGCGGCCTGATCGGCCATCGCATTACCAATGTCCCGGGCAGCTCCGACTACCTGCTCGCCTCCCTGGTGACCTACAGCAATGATGCAAAGGTGAAGCTGCTCGGCGTCTCTCCGGAGACGCTCGCCGAGCACGGGGCGGTGAGCGCAGAGACCGCCCGAGAGATGGCTCAGGGCGTCAGAGAGGCCTGTGGGGCCGGTATCGGCCTCTCGGTGACCGGGATCGCCGGCCCGACCGGCGGCACGCCGACCAAGCCTGTGGGGCTGACCTACGTGGGCTTGGCGGATGCGGCAGGAGTGATGGCAGAGGAGTACAGGCTGCGAGGCGACCGCCCAACGGTCAAGGAGCGAGCGGCGCAGATGGCCCTCTACCTGCTCTACCGGAGGCTGCGGGATGGCGGCAGGTGAGCGGATCCGCAGCTTCATCGCCGTGGTCGTCCCGCCCGAGGCGGCGGGGAAGCTGCGTGCCGCTCAGGAGCGGCTGAAGGAGATGGATGGGAGCGTGAAGTGGGTGAAGCCCGATGGCTTCCACATCACGCTGAAGTTCCTGGGAGGGGTGGAGCGGCCGCGGCTAGACGCGCTCTGGCGCACTGTGGGGGCGGCAGTTGTGGACAGCCCCAGGTTCGTGATGCGTTTCCGGGGCATAGGGGCCTTCCCCAGCCGGGCCCGGCCGCGGGTGGTCTGGGCCGGGGTCACTGACGGGGCCGCCGAGCTCGTCGGGGTGGCCGAGCGGGTCGAGCGGGCCTGCCAGGAGCACGGGTTTGAGCGAGAGAACCGCCCCTTCAGGCCCCATCTCACCCTGGGGCGGGCCCGGGAGGCAACCCCCAATCCGCGGCTGGGGCAGGGCATGGCGGAGTTGGCGGAGCTGGAGCTGGGCGAGGCGCTGGTTGACCGGGTGGTGCTGATGCGCAGCGAGCTGACCCGAGAGGGCGCGATCTACCACCAACTGGAGCAGGTAATGCTGTCGGGCGAAGGGGAGGCAGATGGCAGAGAAAAGCACGGAGAGCAAGTCGGAGGAGAAGACGCGGGCCCTTGACATGGCCATGGCGCAGATCGAGCGCCAGCACGGCAAAGGCAGCATCATGCGCCTCGGCTCGTCCCAGCGCTTGAAGGTGAACGTGGTGCCAACCGGCTCCCTGGGCCTCGACATCGCCCTGGGGGTGGGTGGGATCCCCCGGGGCTTGATCACAGAGGTCTACGGCAACGAGGGCTCGGGCAAGACCACGGTGGCCTACCACATGATCGCGCAGGCGCAGCGGATGGGCGGCACCGCGGCCTACATTGACGCCGAGCAGCGCATGGACCCGAGCTACGCCCAGGCTCTGGGCGTGGACCTGGACGCGCTGCTGATCTCCCAGCCCCAGACCGGGGAGCAGGCGCTGGATATCGCCGATATCCTGGTGCGCAGCGGCGGCCTGGACGTCTTCGTGGTGGACTCGGTGGCGGCGCTGGTGCCCCGGGCCGAGCTGGAGGGGGAGATGGCCGACTCGCATGTCGGCCTCCAAGCCCGGCTGATGTCCAAAGCGCTGCGCAAAGTGGCGCACTCGATCCGGCAATCCGACACGGTTGGCATCTTCCTCAACCAGATCCGGGAGAAGATCGGCGTGATGTTCGGGAACCCCGAGGTCACGCCGGGCGGGCGGGCGCTCAAGTTCTGGGCCTCTGTGAGAATCGAGCTGCGGCGAGTGGAATCTCTGAAGAAAGGCAACGAGATCATCGGCAACCGGACCCGCGCCAAGGTGACCAAGAACAGCGTGGCGCCACCGTTCCGCCAGGCCGAGTTCGACATCATCTACGGACACGGCATCTCCCGCGGCGGCGATCTCATAGACACCGGCACTCAGGTTGGCGCAGTCGCAAAGTCGGGGGCCTTCTTCACTTTCGGCGACGTCCGCCTGGGACAAGGGCGGGAGAATGCGCGCGCCTTCCTAGAGGAGAACCCGGATATCGCTGACGCCATAGAGGCGGAGATTCGCTCCAAGGTTCATCTCGTCCCAGCGGCCGCTGTCACGGGCAGTGATGAGGAGGAAGCGTAGGCCAGCCGATCCGGAGGACGCTCACGCGGCGCGGGAGAGGTGCCTGCGCCTGCTCAGCCTGCGGTCGCGCTCTACCGCGGAGCTGCGGGAGCGGCTGGCGAGGGCCGGCTATGGCGAGGGGGTGACAGAGCAGGTGCTAGCTGACCTCAGCGAGGCCGGGCTGCTGGATGACGAGGAGTTCGCCCGAGCCTGGGTGGCAAGCCGCCAGGTGGCCGGAGGAGCAGGCCGGCAGAAGCTGCGCTGGGAGTTGAGGCGAAAGGGAGTCTCCCAGGACGTGATCAGGCGGGAAGTAGATGAGGCCATCACAGACGAGATGGAGTTGGAGCAGGGCCTGAGGTTGGCGCGGCGGCGGATGGCGGGCCGACCGGCAGAGGCCGAGGCCTTGCGCCGAGTGAGACGACTCCTGCTCGGGCGGGGGTTCGGGTTTGACACGGTGGAGCAAGTGCTGCGGCGGCTAACGCGGGAAGCGGAGTTCTGACGATGGCAGTACGCGGCGCCTACGGCTGTGCTCGGACACTGCTTGGCGGGCCCACCCCGAGGCGGCCAAGGCGCGTGTTATCTGGCTGTGAGCGATCTCGTGGTCCTATCGGGGGCGGGCCGGTGAAGCCATTCCGGCCTCTGGGCAGCGTGGCCCGGGCTGTCTGCCTCCCGGGACTGCGTCATCAGAAGGGAGTCGTGACACATGCCTCACGAGCAGAGGATACTGCTGGTCGGGCTGATCGGGGAACTCGTTCTGTTCCTCGTGCTTTTTGCGGTGATCTTCTGGCACCGCCACGCCGGCAGGCGGCGGCTGGCCCAGGCCCAGCGGGAACTGGAGCGGGCCCAAGGAGAGCTTGAGGCAAAGCGCAAGGAGGCGCTTCTCGAAGCACGGGAGGAGGCGCACCGACTGCGCAAGGAGGTGGAGCGGGAGAACCGGGAGCGCAGGCAGGAGCTCCAGCGGACGGAGCGCAGGCTGAGCCAGCGCGACGAGAGCCTGGAGCGGCGCGGTGAAGCCCTGGAGAAGCGGGAGCGGGCAGTCGAAGGGCGGGAGGGTGAACTCGCTCGCCTGCGGGAGGCCGCCGAGAAAGAGCGCCAGAGGTGGCGGGAGGAGCTGGAGCGGGCGGCCGGCCTGGGCGCCGAGGAGGCGCGGCGGATCGTACTGGAGGAGGCTCAGAAGGAGGCGCGTCACGAGGCCGCCATGCTCCTGGAGCAGATCGAGGAGGAGACCAAACGAGAGGGTGATCGCAGAGCGCGGGAGATCATCTCCCTGGCCATCCAGCGCTGCGCCGTTGAGCAGGTGGCGGAGAGCACGGTCTCCGCGGTGGCCCTGCCCTCTGACGAGATGAAGGGGCGGATCATCGGCCGGGAGGGCCGCAACATCCGCACCTTCGAGCAGCTCACCGGGGTGGACCTGATCATAGACGACACCCCCGAAGCGGTGGTTATCTCGGCCTTCGATCCCATCCGCCGGGAGACCGCGCGGACCGCCCTGGAGATCCTGATCAGCGACGGCCGCATCCACCCCGGACGGATTGAGGATGCGGTGGAGAAGGCCAAGGGGCTCATGGAGCAGCGCATCCAGGAGGCCGGTGACCAGGGCACCTTCCAGACTGGGGTCACCGGGCTGCATCCCGAGCTGGTGCGCCTGCTGGGCAAGATGAAGTTCCGCACTACCCTGGGCCAGAACGCGCTCGACCACTCGGTCGAGGTCGCCAACCTCGCCGGCATCATGGCCGCCGAGCTGAACGCCAACCAGGTCATCGCCCGGCGAGCGGGGCTGCTGCACGATGTCGGCAAGGCGGTGGACTTCGAGATGGAAGGCACCCACACCGCGATCGGCGTGGACTTGGTGCGGCGCTACCGGGAGAGCGCGGAGGTGGTCCACGCGGTGGCCGCCCACCACGAGGAGGAACCGTTCCGGTCTGTCGAGGCGGTGCTGGTCTACGCCGCAGACAGCATCTCCGCCGCCCGGCCGGGCGCGCGCCGGGAGACCCTGGAGGGCTACATCAAGCGCCTGGATACCCTGGAGAAGCTGGCCCAGGCCTGCCAGGGCGTGGAGCGCTGCTACGCCATCCAGGCCGGCCGCGAGGTGCGGATTCTGGTCAAGCCGGAGGAAGTGGACGACGTGATGGCGGCCGCACTCGCCAAGGAGGTGGCGGACAGGATCCAGGAATCAGGCCTGGAGTACCCCGGGCAGATCAAGGTAACGGTGATCCGGGAGACGCGGGCGGTTGAGTATGCCAAGTAGGCGCGCCCATCACGAGGGCCCTCCTTGAACCTGCTCTTCCTGGGGGACATCGTGGGGCGGCCGGGCCGGGAGGCCGTCCGAGCCCGCTTGGCCGACCTCGTGCGGCGCTATCAGGCGGACTTCACCATCGCCAATGCGGAGAACGCGGCCGGGGGAATGGGCCTCACGGCCGCGGTGGGCGAAGAGTTGCTCCAGGCCGGCATAGACGTGCTCACCAACGGCAACCACGTGTGGCGCCAGAAGGATGCCATTGGCTTTCTGGAGTCGGAGCCGAGGGCGGTGCGGCCGGCCAACTATCCCGCAGGCACGCCAGGGCGAGGAGCAGCAGTCCTCCTGACCCCCCGCAGCGGGGCAGTCGGCGTGGTCAACGTGCTGGGCAGGACCTTCATGGAGGCCCTCGACTGCCCCTTCCGCGCGGTGGACAGGGAAATCGAGGCACTTCGTGGAAAGACCCGGGTGATCGTCGCCGACGTGCATGCCGAGGCGACGAGCGAGAAGGTGGCGATGGGGTGGTACCTGGATGGCCGGGTGAGCGCCGTGATCGGCACCCACACCCATGTCCAGACCGCGGACGAGCGGGTGCTGCCCAAGGGGACGGCCTACATCACGGACGTGGGCATGACCGGCCCCCGGGATTCGGTCCTGGGGGTCAAGGTGGAGCGGATCGTGGAGCGCTTCCTGACGGGGATGCCAAGTCGCTTCGAGCTCGCCTCAGGGCCGGTGCTGGTGAATGCTGTAATCGTGAAGATCAACACGGAAACAGGCACTGCTGAGTCTATCGAACGGGTGATCGAATTCGTGGAACCACAACAGTGAGGTCGGGGCCCCGGCAGCGGGGCCGTTGGCAGCAATCAGGCAGTTATAGTTCCATCAAGGGCTGCAGGAGGACTTCGACATGGAGGTCCTGCGCGTCTCGACGAAGTCGAACCCGAACGCGGTGGCCGGGGCTCTGGCCGGCGTGATCCGGGAGAAGGGCGCAGCCGAGCTGCAAACCATCGGGGCGGGAGCGCTCAACCAGGCAGTGAAAGCGATCGCCATCGCGCGCGGCTTCATGGCCCCCTCTGGCGTGGATCTCATCTGCCGTCCCGCCTTCGCGGACATCACCGTAGACGGTCAGGAACGCACCGCCATTCGCCTCATGGTCGAGCCGAAGTAGCCCGGGCAGAGACAGGCAGGGGCTTGCCCCTGCCCTACGCGCGCGAATCGCGGGCCCTGAGGAGGGCCCGCGATTCTTGTTAGAGCGCATTTCCCAGCCCTAGAATCGCCTGCCTGGCCCGCACCTATGCTGGCATCAAATGCGCCTGCGCAAGCCTGCCGCCCCGTGCTGGGCTGTTTCACAGCCTCTAGTTGAGGCCCTGGCGCGGCCGAGTCATGATCGCTCAAGGCCGAGGCGCTCCAGCAGCTTGGGCACCATCGCGTCTTGCCCACCGGACAAGGTGGGCAGCTCATCTCGCAGGCCGACCCAGGAGAACTCGAAGGTGATCGGCCCGGGGCTGCCATCTGCCGGATCTCTCTCGTCGTGCCGCCATCTGGTCGGCGGCACGACGTCGCATGTCAGGTGGTAGAAGAAGCAGTGGTGAACCTCGTCCCACCCGGGTGGAGAGAGCCTCTCATCACCGAGGAAGCTCTGGAGTCTCAGCCCGTTGAGCCCAGTCTCCTCAACAGCTTCGCGCATGACCGCTTCGTCCGGCTCCTCGCGATCCTTCACGGCGCCTGCCGGAACCTGGATGCCTGCCTCCGGGAAGTCTAGGTGCCTGAAGACGAGGAGGCGCTCTGCATGGGTAATGTATGCCACGGCGATTCGTCGAACGCGCGCCATACGCGCCTCGCCTGCCCCGGGTCAGAGAATCCTCTCGAGCCCGACAACCAGACCGCGCAGCCCGCGAACCTTGCGGAGGGCCAGCAGCACTCCCGGCATGAACGAATCCCGGCCCGTCGAGTCGTGCCTGATGGTGAGGGTCTGCCCCGGGCCGCCGAAGATCACCTCCTGGTGCGCGACCAGGCCTGGCAAGCGAACGCTGTGGAGGGGAATCCCCTCCACCGTCGTCCCCCGCGCGGGGCCGTGATCGGCGGAGGGATGCTGCGTCACCTTAGTCCCCACCGCGGCCGCCATCAGGCGCGCGGTCCGGGCCGCGGTGGCGGAGGGGGAATCGAGCTTGGTGGCGTGATGCAGCTCAACGATCTCCACCGCGTCCATATACCGGGCGGCCTGGGCTGCGAACTCCATCATCAGCACCGCGCCGATGGCGAAGTTGGGGGTGTGGAAGGCCGGGGTCCTCTGCTGCTCGGAGAGCGCAGCCAGCTCCTTGAAGTCCTCCTCCCTCAGCCCCGAGGCGCCGATCACCGTCGCCACCTTCGCGCCCAGGGTAATCCGCGCGTCCGCCATCACCGACTGGGGAAGGCTAAAGTCTACGCTTACATCCGGCTTGCTCTGCCTGATCGCCTCGACCAGCGACTCGGCGATCAGCGCACCCGCGGGCTCGATGCCGGCCACACTGCCCGCATCCTCGCCCACCGAGTTGCGGTCCACCGCAGCGACTAGCTTCATGTCCTGCTGTGCGCAGACCGCGCGCACCACCTCCCTGCCCATGCGCCCGGCAGCGCCAATGACGAGGATGCCGATTCGATCCACGGGGGGAGCCCTCCCAAGCATTGGTACGATGCCCGCAGCATTCGCCTTCGGCAGGCCGCTGCGCCGCCTAGAACGGTCCTATCGCCACCAGAGCCTGGCGCTCTGGAGTAAAGGCCTCTGTGGCCAGCCGGTGGACGTCTTCGGCAGTCACCGCGTCGACGCCTGCGGCGATCTCGTCGAAGGACAGCACCCGTCCCCAGTAGACCTCCGAGGCCGCCAGGTGCTGCATGCGAAAGCTGGTGCTCTCGGTCGCCAGGGCGATCGCCACCTTGAGTTGGCTTCTGGCTCGCTCCAGCTCCGCGGGGGAGGGCCCTTCAGCGCGCAGCCGCTCGACCTCGCGCTCGATGAGTTCGATCACCAGGTCGAAGTCCCTCGGGCCGGTGCCAGCGTCAACAGCGAACAGGCCGGTGGCGCGGTAGGACTGGAGATAGGAGCCGATGCTGTAGGCCAGCCCGCGGTTCTCCCTGATCTCCTGGAAGAGGCGGGAGCTGGCTCCGCCGCCCAGGATGGTGTCGAGCAGGCTGAAGGCGTACTGCCGGTGATCGCCGCGGGAGCACCCTGGTGTGCCCATGCAGAAGTGCACCTGCCCGGTAGCGCGAGACACGCGCAGGCACTGTGCCGCGAAGCGCGGCACGCCGTCCGCCCCAGGCGGGGATCCGGGTGCGAGGTAGCCGGCAAGGTGCTCGACCAGCTCCGCCACGCGGCCGTGCTCCACACGCCCGGCAGCGGCCACGATCACCCGGTCCGAGGAGCGCAGGGTGGCGAGCTGTTCGAGCAGCGCGTCGCGTCCGATCCCTCGCACGCTCGCCGGGCTCCCCATGAGCGGCCGGCCCAGAGGGTGATCCGGCCACGCGGTCTCCAGCAGCAACTCGTGCACCCACTCCTCGGGGGTGTCCTCGACATGCCGGATCTCCTGGAGCACGACCTCCTTCTCCCGCTCGACCTCCTCCTCGGGGCACGTCGAGTTGAGCAGCAGGTCAAAGAGCAGCTCCAGGGCGGCCTCCACCTGCTCGCCGGTGGTGCGCGCGTACAGGTACATCAGCTCGCGCTCGGTGAAGCCGTTGACCTGGCCGCCGATATCGTCGGCGGCCTCCGCGATCTGGAGGGCCGAGCGGGTGCGCGTGCCCTTGAACACCACATGCTCGAGGAAATGGTTGATCCCCTCCCGACCGGCCGGCTCATCCTTCATCCCGGTGACCAGCCACAGCCCCAAGGTCACTGAGTCCACGTGGTCCAGCCGCTCGCTGAGAACCCGCAGACCGTTCGGGAGGAACGTCCTCTCTGCCTTCGGGCCGCCCTGGCGAGGGCGGGCCTGCGCCAGCGCCTGCTCAGCGTGAATGTGTCACCCCTATCTCGCCAGCCAGAGCTCTTGTGCGATCATTGCGACACCGTCACCGGCGGCGGGGCGGCCGCCGGCGGGGAGGCCGGCCCCCGGCACGACCCGCGGCCCCAGCCTCAGGAGGCCCGAGGAGGTCCCTACGGCTCAGGCGGACCTTGCCCTGAGGGTCAATCTCGATGACCTTGACCTGCACCTCGTCCCCCAGCCGAAGCACGTCCTCGACCTTCTCGACGCGCTCACGGGCTATCTGGGAGACGTGCAGGAGCCCGTCTCTGCCCGGCAGGAGCTCCAGGAATGCCCCGAAGGGCACTATCCTAACTACTTTGCCGGTGTAGATTTCCCCTACCTTGAGATCCCGGGTGATGTCATCAATAGCCTTCAGGGCCTGTTCGCCGGAGGACTGGTCGGTGGCCGCGATGAACACCCGCCCGTCCTGCTCAATGTCAATCTTGACCCCGTAGTCCGCCTCCAGCTTCTTGATGGTCTTCCCGCCGGGGCCGATGATGTCCCCGATCTTATCCGGGTCTATCACCAGGGTGAAGACGCGAGGAGCGTGAGGTGCCAGGTCCGGCCGGGGCGCAGCGATGCAGTCAGCCATGGCGTCCAGCAGCTTCTCCCGGGCGCGCCGCGCTTGGGCGAGCGCCTCCGCGACGATCTCTACCGTCACCCCCTTGAGCTTGACATCCATCTGCATCGCAGTGATGCCCTGCCGGGTGCCGGCGACCTTGAAGTCCATGTCTCCGCTGAAGTCCTCCACCCCCTGGATGTCCGTCAGGAGCTGGTGCCGATGGTCGTCACTGACCATGCCGATGGAGATGCCGGCGATGGCCGCCCGAATGGGGACGCCTGCGTCCATCAGCGCCAGGCTGCTGCCGCAGACGCTGGCCATCGAGCTCGACCCATTGCTCTCGAGCACCTCGGAGACCACGCGAATGGTGTACGGGAAGCTGTCTTCCTCCGGAAGCAAAGGCAGCAGCGCCTTCTCCACCAGGGAACCATGGCCGATGTCCCGCCGGCCCGGCCCCCGCAGGGGTTTCACTTCACCCACGCTGTAAGGCGGGAAGTTATAGTGGTGCATGAAGCGCTTGGACTCGACCACACCGAGGTCATCAATAAGCTGCTCATCCCCTACCCCACCTAGGGTCACCACGGACATCACCTGGGTCTGGCCGCGGGTGAACAAGCCGGAACCGTGCGCGCGTGGGAGGAGGCCGATCTCGCAGGAGAGCGGGCGGATCTCATCTGCCCCTCGCCCGTCAGGCCGACGCCCCTCATCGAGGATCAAGCAGCGCAGCTCCCCGTAGGTCTGCTCCTCCAGCGCCAGTGGGATCTCGGCCAACTTCTCCGGGAACTGCTCGGCGAGCCCCCCGCTGAGCTGCTCCAGCACCTCCGCGGTGGCGCTCTCGCGCGCCTTCTTGTCCGCGTTCTGGATGGCCTGGCGGATGGTCTCAGAGAACCGCGCCACCCCGGCCCGCACCTCCTCGCTCGCCGCCACCACGACGAACTCGGTCTTCGGCTTTCCGGCCTCCGCGACCAGGTCCCGCTGCATGGCCACCAGCGCCTGCGTGTAGGGCAGGGCGAACCGGACGGCCTCGACGACCACCTCCTCGGGAAGCTGATCGGCCATGCCTTCGAGCATGACGACCCCGCCGGGGCCGGCCGCCACCACCAGGTCCAGGTCACTCTGATCCCGCTCCGGGTAGGTCGGGTTCACGACGAACCTGCCCTCCACCCGGCCCACCCGTACCGCTCCCACAGGACCCAGGAAGGGGATCGGCGAGAGCGCGAGCGCGGCCGAGGCGCCCACCATTGCGGGCACATCGGCAGCGTTCTCGGGGTCCGCGGAGAGCACCGTGGCGACCAACTGGATGTCGTTGCGGAACCCCTCGGGGAAGAGCGGCCGAATGGTGCGGTCAATGCGGCGCGCGGTGAGGGTGGCGTTCTCGCTGGGGCGGCCCTCGCGGCGGATGTAGCGGATGCCGGGGATCTTGCCCGCGGCGTACATCTTCTCCTCGAAGTCCACCAGCAGCGGGAAGAAGTCCACTCCCTCGCGGGGGGCGGCCATAGTGGCCGTGACCAAGGCGATGGTGTCGCCCAGGCGCACGCAGACCGATCCATCGGCCTGCTTGGCGAGGGTGCCTACCTCGAGGGAGATGGTTCGACCGTCGAGGTCACAGCGTGCGATTGCCACAGCAGTCTACCTATCCGGAGCAATCGCACCCGGCGAGCGTGGACAGGCTTGCCGTCCCCTCCCCGTCCGGAACATCCCCTGTACCAATGTCTACCGACTGCGCCCATCTTGCGTGGTCGGCACACATAGGTTCAGGATCGTCCCCGGAGAGGGCGGCAGGCGAGTGCCCGTCACGCCTCCCGATGCGCTGCCCCTACTGGAACTTTGGTAAGACAACAAACAGGCCCGGACTCCGGGCCCGCGTTCAGCCTCTCGATCTGGTCTTGTCTCGCAGCCCGAGCTTCCCCACCAGCGCGCGATAGCGCGTGACGTCGGCCCGGCTCAGGTAGTTGAGCAGCCGCTGCCGACGCCCGATCATGACCAGCATCCCCCGCCGGGAATGATGGTCGCGCAGATGTGCGCGCAGGTGCTCCTGGAGCTGGTTGATGCGAGCCGTGAGCAACGCCACCTGCACCTCAGGTGAACCGGTATCGCTCTCGTGCAGGCGGTTCTCCAGCAAGATGCCGCGCTTGGCTTCCTTGACCAAAGGCACCGACTGCTACCTCCAGACGAAACCCAGGGTCATCCACTTCGGCCTGAGTCCCTACCGAGCCGATGATAACACATCCGCACACCCCTGTAAAGCCAAGAGGCGCCGAGCCCGGCCGCAGTCACGCTTCATCTGTCTCATCAGGGCCTGCGCTGACGGGAACCGCCGCTCCTCTCGCAGCCGCTCGACGAAGTCAACTCGGAGGAGGCGGCCGAGCATCCCTGGTCCCCGCGGCGAATCCAGCAGATGCACCTCGAGGCGCCGCGCGCCGCCTCTCCCGAATGTGGGACGCACGCCGAGGCTCGCCACTGCCGGCCATGCCCGGCGGACCCCGGCCCAGCAGGCGTACACGCCATCTGGCGGCATCAGCTTGCCCTCCGGGGGATCCACATTGGCCGTGGGGAAGCCCAGCTCTCGGCCCCGGCGGTCGCCGGACAGGACCCGCCCGGAGACCTGATAGCACCGGCCCAGGCAGGCCCGCGCCACGTCGAGCCGGCCTTCTGTGATTAGTACTCGGAGGCGAGTGCTGCTCACCCGCTCCCTTGACACTCTGACCGCGGGCACGCCAGAGACGCTGAAGCCGAAGCGCGGCCCCAGGCGGCGCAGCAAAGCAATGCTGCCCTCACCGCCAGCCCCGAAGCGCCAGTCGTCGCCGACGATGAGGCATCGCGCCCGGAGCCGCTCCACCAGGACGCGGCGCACGAACTCCTCCGCGGTCGTCTGGGCGAGAGCCCGGTCGAAGTGCGCGACCACCGCCAGGCGGATGCCAAGGGGCCGAATGAGTGCCAGTTTCTCCCCAGTGGTCGTCAGCAGACGTGGCGCGCCGCGGGGGGAGAGGACGGTGTCGGGATGAGGATCGAAAGTGAGCACGGCAGGCAGGCCTCCAGTGGGCGCTGCCATGGCCACGGCAGCGCGAAGGACCGCCTGGTGGCCAACATGCACGCCATCGAATACTCCCATCGCCAGGCAGAGAGGCCCCCGCGGGCGCGCGTTTTCCAGGCCCCAGATCACCCTCACCGAGCATCCCCCTGCTGCGGGAGGAGGACCACCCGGGGCTGGAGCTGGCCTCTGACCGCGATCTCGCCCAGCCCCAGCAAGTCGAGGCCCGGCCCGTAGACCCTCAGGACCGGGACCGGGTTCACCTCCGCGGCGACCGATCTTCCCTGGAGGAAACGCCGGGCACCGTCCCCGTCGAGCGAGACCACTGGCAGGTGGTCCAGAGGCCAGTCAGGCGGCAGCATGATGGCGCCGAGGTCGTCGCCTCCGCACCGCGCGCGCAGCTCCTCCAGAGTGAGCGCGTCAGACAGCTCGAAACGCCCCACCCGGGTCCGCACGAGGAAGCTCAGGTACGCGCCACATCCTGCCGCCTCTCCGAGATCTGAGGCAAGGGTGCGGAGGTAGGTTCCGGCGCTGCACACCACATCGAAGAGGGCCCGCGCTCGGTGCCCGGGCTCGAAAGCCACGAGCTCGAGCTCGAAGATGCGCACTCGCCTCGGCCGAAGGGACACCGAGACGCCGCGGCGGACGAGCGCATGGGCTCTCTCACCTGCCACGCGTGCAGCAGAGAAGCGCGGAGGGATCTGCTCGATCTCGCCGATGAACTTGCCTGTCAATGCCAGCAGTCCGTCGCGACCAAGCGCGCTGCTGTCACTGATCGCGGTGACTCTTCCCTCCGCGTCGAAGCTGTCGCTGGTGAGGCCGAAGGTGATCTGCGCCCGATAGGCCTTGTCCCGGCCTGCGGCGAACCGAGACAGCCGAGTGGCCCGGCCCAGGGAGACCGGAAGGACTCCGGCCGCCGCCGGATCAAGTGTGCCGAGATGTCCCACTCGCCGCAGGCCGAGGGCGCGGCGGACGAAGGCCACGACGTCGTGCGAGGTCATGCCCGGAGGCTTGAGCAGGTTCAGGAAGCCATCACCTGGCATCCCGGCAACCTGACTCGGAGAGGGCCCTTGCGACTGCCGCCAGGACTTCCCTGCGCACCTCCTGGAGGGAGCCCGGGCAGGTGCAGCCTGAGGCCATGGCGTGCCCCCCGCCGCCAAACTCCAGGGCAACCGCGCTGACATCCACAGTGCCATCGGAGCGGAAGCTCACCCGCACCTCGTGGTCCTCCAGTTCCACCAGGAGCAGGGCCACGCGTGGGCCGGCGATGGCTCGCAGATGGTCAATGATGCCTTCAGTGTCGGCCGGCGCGGCTCCGGTGGCAGCGAAGTCGGCCAGGGTCAGGGCAGAGCTGACGACCTCCCCGTTCAGCTCGGCGGCCAGGTGCGAGAGTGCCGCGCCGAGCAGGTGCGTGGCAGCGATGGAGCGCTCGGCATAGACCCTGCGGGCGATGCTATCGGGCTCCGCGCCTGCTCTCACTAGCTCCCCCGCGATGCGGAATGTCGCCGCGGTGGTGTTCCCGTAGCAGAACCGGCCCGTGTCGGTGATGATCCCGGTGTAGAGACAAGTGGCGATATCGAGGTCTAGCCCAGTGTCCAGTTCGCGGATGAGAGCGAAGACTATCTCCGCGGCGGCCGCGGCCTTCGAGTCTATGAGGCGCAGCTCCCCGAAGGCGCGATTGGTGGCGTGGTGGTCTATGTCAATGAGATGCGGCAGCGCGGCGAAGGAGGGTTCGAGAGGGCCGAGACGAGAGATGCCGTCGCAGTCCACCACCATCCCCAGTTGGGGCGACCAGTCCGGGAGCTGAGCAGTGATCAGCTCCGCCCCAGGCAGAAACGCGTAGGTGAGCGGCGCGGGGTCGGCACAGAGGCGAGCCACCTGCAGGCCGCGCTCCTCCAAGACCAGGGCGAGCCCCAGCAACGAGCCCAAGGCGTCGCCATCGGGCCGGACGTGGGTGCCCACGAAGGCGCGGTCACTGCTCTGGATCAGGCTGACCGCTTGGCTCCACTGCTGCGTCCCGATGCTCCTGCTCATGGCGGATCTGCTCCAACAGGTCAAGCGTGCGCGTGGCTTGCGCGAGCGATTCATCGGCGTGGAACTCGAGGTGGGGCATAGGGCGCAGGTGCAGCACCTTCATCAGCTCGCCCCGGATGAACCCGGAAGCGCTACGCAGGCCCTCCAGCGCCTCGGCTCGCTTCTCCTTGCTGCCATACATGTCCACGAAGACCCGCGCCGCCCGCAGGTCCGGGGAGACCTCCAGGCGGCTGATGGTCACCATGGTCACCCGCGGGTCCTTCAGCTTGCGCTGAAGGATGGTGCTGATCTCTGCCCGCAGCAGGTTCTGGACACGCTGCATCCGCACCGCAGGAGCTCTTCCGCCACGCCCGGGTTCGATGAGCATGGATCCTCGCCGCCTGGCTCACAGAGCCTGTACCAGCACCCGGCCGGCACCGCGCAGACGGCTCCTGCGGGCTCTGATACAGCGCGGCCTATGGGATCTCTTGAACCATGGTGAGAGACCATGATTCAAGAGGCCCCTTGCA
>Ga0315307_1000242_pt1 | contig 22641 bp, 18 predicted proteins | sample TDP2_MG_FD_203079 | JGI IMG/M metagenome (GOLD analysis project Ga0315307, IMG submission 203079) | Freshwater sediment microbial communities from Lake Towuti, South Sulawesi, Indonesia - TDP2 | ecosystem: Environmental > Aquatic > Freshwater > Lake > Sediment | place: Indonesia: South Sulawesi...
ACCGCCTCTACGAGAACAAAACTGTTCAAGTCCTACTCAGCGGCTTCTTAGGGGGAAGCGTAAAGGATCTGGTGCCGATATTTGATGCAGAAAGGCTACCGAGATATCCAGCAGTTGAAAGCATAGTGAATGGAGGAGAACCCACATCTTCCTTGAATCTACTTGACGAGTTGGCGGCGGTCGGAATACTTGAGAAGAAAATGTATGAAAGGTTCGTCTGCTGCCCCTCTTGTGGTCGGCACTCAGGGGTCTTTATACGTTTCAAATGCCCGTCGTGCGGATCGATCAATCTTGAATCCAAAACGTTGCTAGAACACCTGTACTGTGGAACCGTCCACGAGTTTGAAGACTTCATGGCGGAAGACCGACTGATATGCCCAAAATGCAAACAGAACCTGAGTCAGGAAGGAGTTGACTATAGGCCGGTAGGGACATTCAATCGATGCACAGCCTGTAGGAAACAGTTTGAACATCCTATCGAAAAATTTGCATGCCGCAGTTGCGAGATAGAATTTACAGCCAAAGAAGCATATTTTCACGACGTACACGTTTACTCGCTCGATCCGAAACTCGTGAACGAGGTTGAAAGCGTGGTTGGGGTTCCACTCTTCAAGACTGCGCTTGAGACTCTAGGATTCAAGGTGGAATTGTTGGGATCGATGGTGGGCGCATCCGGTGTCTCACACAGTTTCACTATTACAGCCACAAAGGATGGCAAGAGCATTGCAATAGACTTGGCTGAATCTGATAAGGAAGTAGATGAAACACCTGTGCTCGCTTTCTATGCGAAATTCATAGATGTAAAGCCTGCTGGAGGCGTCCTGATCACAATACCTAGCCTCACGCAAAAGGCGAGAAGTTTTGCAGCATCTTTCATGCAAACGCTGAGGATCAAATGTGTTGAAGGAAGAAACGTCGCTGAAGCGCTTGACAAGTTCAAGAACATAGTTGGCTCAATCGTATAGAGAATGGTGAGATGAAAAAGATGACAACGAGAAATGAGAGCTGTAACAAATCCGAGCGACAAATATATTTTGGATCAACCGTTTCGGAAACATTCATAGTTAACAAAATGCTATCGACCGAGTTGATTGAAAAAGCAATGTGCTTCTGGCGAGAGAGAGGTCTCTCGATCAAGAACGCTATTTCACCCACTGAGTTCACAACCAAAGAAGGACCTTCGCTTGCAAGTTTCGTAGCTGAAGGCGGTTCTATTTGGACAACATCTTTCGAACAGTATAAGAAGACGATAAACGTGTGCTTTACTGGAAGTCAAGAGCAGACTCAAGTCTTCGTTCACATGGTTCTTCCTGGAGGACTGATGTCTTCACAAGATAGGGAGAAGGCTGCAGATCTGATTCTATCTTTTCACGAAGCGCTCATTGAAGAGTCTTAAGCTACCCTTGTCTCCGACTCGAACACGATGCCCTTTTCAGTCAGGCGAAAAGCCACTATCCTCATCTTATGGGAAGCTTTCTTCATCTTCCTGATGCTCATGCTTCTCAAGTAGGTTTGCCCTCTCTCCTCTGCGTGAAATTCAAGAGCACCGTCAACAATATGCAAGATTGTATGAACTGTCTTTGGGTCATGCATGTGGGGGTTCATAGTAAGGAAGTGAATTCCCCCCTTGTCTCTTGAAAGATGGAGAAGAAGTTCAATTCCGTCCATAACGTCAACGATATCATATCGCAAGAGAAGATATGAGATCGAATCTATGACCGTGTAGGAGTTCTCAATTTTCTTAGTCAGTTCGTCTGTAAGTGTAGTCAATAGGCTTATGGAGGCTTGTCTTTGAGCTCTTCTCGGCGTAAATGCGTCTACGAAGAGCCATTTCGGAGGCTTCAAAGATTCGAATGGCGAGATATTCATCCCTAGCGATGCGAGCTCTTCTCTCACGTCGTTCGGAGGCTTCTCGATGGTTATGTACACTATTCTTGAGCCTTTCTTGGCTGAATTGAAGAGGAATTGCTGGGCGAAAAGGTCCGCCCCAGTTCCGGTTCCGCCCAAGAGAAGAATGACGCTTCGGTCGGGCAGCCCTCCTACGGCTTCGTCGAATCCAGAGATTCCGGTGCTGATTAGGGGCATTCTGGTCAAGCCTTCAAGACTATTAAAGCAGAATTGCTCGAAGTTATAAGCCTGTCTAGGAGCCTCAAAGAAGAACCGTGCAGTTCGAATCTGCAATACGAATAAATAAGCCGCTCAGCAATTCTGTATGTACTGTGGCTTGCAAGAGGAAGAAACATGACAGATAGTCCGAGTTTCACTTACCGAGAAGACTATATGAGAGGGATAGAGGATGTCTTCGACCTTTTTCTATCTGATGAAGACGCGAAGAGATTCTTGACTTGCGCGCTTATCATAAGGAATTCGAAGACTCTCCTTTCCGGTGGATATGGCTCAGGAAAGAATACATTCGTGGAGATAGCTGCTAAAACTTTCTTCGGCGATGACTTGGGAGTTGTCAGATGTCATCAAGAGTTGACTACATTTGACATCTTATGGAACATCAGTATCACTCGAACTCTAGAGGGAAAGGCGAACGCTATAACACCTAGACCGTTGATAATCGCACCTTTCAAGTACTTGAATGAGATACAAAGATTGAATGCTCAATGTCAAAACGCGTTGTTGAACGTTTTGACCGACAAGATAATAACTTTCGGAGACGTTGCAGCGGAGACACCTGAATATGTCTGCTTTCTCGACAGGAACCCCCACGACATAGGGACAGTCGGAATAGTGAAGGCTCTGCTGGATCGAATAGACTACTACCTTGACATCGAGTATCTAGGAATCAAGGATACGTCTCATATTTTGGAGACCAAGTTCAAGTATAAACATGTCGACGATTTGAGAAATCTGGCCCAGCCGGTCCTCAACTCGAGCCAGATGAAGGAAATCTGGTCCGACGTCGAAAAGGTTCCGGTCTCTGACGAGAACATCTTGAAGCTTTCGATGATCTCTATGCTCCTTAGAAAGTGCATTAGAATCGACCGGTCGATAACCTCAATAAGATTCAGGATGCAGTGCGAAGGCTGCCCGTATAGCGGTGAAATATGCACCAGACTGGAAAGACCTGTCGGACACAGATGGGTTGACTCGCTGGTGAAACTGGCCAAAGCATGCGCTTGGATCGATGGTAAACCAGAAGTCAGTTTTCAAGACGTACTCTGGGGGATAGAGCGAGCCTTACCGCATAGAATGGAACTGAAGCAGAACCTCTTCCTAAAGTATGCCAACGAGACGGAATGGATCGATCAAGAGTTGATGGAGGCTATTCGAGCTAAACAGCCGCTATGGAACGAAGCAGTAGTTGTTTTCAATGAGGCAAGGAACGGAAGCATTGAAGCACTCCAGAAGCTTTCTAAACTGGCTGAGAAATGTCTAGCGGTGAAAGATCTCTACGAGTGGGCGGAAGCCCAATTCAAGAAGCCTGTCAAAGAGGAAAGGTTGGTCGCAAGAGTAGGATGAACGAGACCGAGATAACAGAGCTTTTTGAGAATCTCATATTTGAACGCCAAGTAGAGCTTCAACTTGAGGTGGGTAGAAGACCTACCGCTTACATGGACTACGACAAGATATATCTGCCCAGAGAAGTTCTGAAGGAGCAGAAAGCTTGGGTAGAAGGATGGCTGCTCCATGAGATTGAGCATAGAGCCTCGATTCCGGGAAGTCTTGAGAGACAACTCCTCTGGGAATACATAGCTTTCGACGAGGGAGTTCCGAGACCCGCCAGGCTTGTTCACTTCTTCTCTGATATGCTCATCGACCGTAAGATCCTGTCGAGAACGCCGACGAGATATATGAAGTATCTTCAGAATAGAGACCTTACCTTAAGATATCTAACAGACGATCTGCGTCAGCTCTACTGCCAGATATTGGATTTATACGGCAATGAGCAAGCTGGGGTCGGAAGAAAGACACATGAGGTCTATCAGGCGATCTTCAGTGGAGCGATCGAGCTTGAGACGCGTCTAAGGAAATTGTCGAGAATCCTTAGGACAGACTTCGTCGAGGCCGCCGATTCCTCGCCTGATTTAACTTCCCCAATTGGACTGTCTTTCCAGCAACGCGATAGACTCATACGTTCGCTCCTCTACACTGGAGCTACACCAGCTAGGGTTGAAGACTTCTTCAGCAAGATCCATGCCCGAATGTCTCAACCAGAGAGGAGACAGATACTAGCCGCAACGAGGAAACTCTACTTATACAATATGCTCCAAACGATCTCTCCCATACTCAGAGCCTTCAGGACAGCTGACTACCCAGTCATGGAGATCTGGAATCCAGGGGACCATCCAAGTGAACTTTCGATCGTGGACACCTATAGGATCTATGGCATTCTAGTTCCCGGTGTTTTCGCCATAAAGAGGAGGGAGCTGGTCTCTGGGAAGAGAGCGAAGAGCGTGTCCATCCTAATGGATTGTTCAGCTTCAACAGGATTGAGTATGAGTATCGGCCGTGAGAGGGAGGCGGCTTTCGGGCTTGTGGAGGCCGCGAAGGAGCTTAACGACATGGTATCATTCGTTCCGTTCAGCACAAGCGTTCTCTACGACGATACAGTCTTCTTCTCGAAGGACTACGAAGGGATAGAGGACGCAATCGTTCGAGTTGAGCCTTCCGGATATACAAACGTTACACCACCCCTTTCTCTAGCCTTGAAGGCGGCTGAAATGGCTGGGAGACAGACTACATTCATAATGACCGACGGGGGGATGTGGGACTCTGAACAAGCTCTTGGAATGCTCAATAGGCTGACGGAATTCGGCAAAGTTGTATTCTTCATATTTGGAGCTGGCGTTTCCGGGATGCAGAAAGAAGCTAAAGAGTTTATTAGAGGCGTAAACGTCTACGAATGCGATCCAAAAGAACCGATAATGGAAGAAGCCCTAAAAGAATACCTTGCATGAAAATCAGGATGGACGACCAAAAAAAGATATGGGGGTTTAACCTGCGGTTCCCGCGATGCATGAGAACGAGAAGACTCCGCCCGTCTTCGTAACCACTTTCACGACGTAGGCTGTTCCGGCTGTTATACCGGCCGGAACAGTTGGAGTAAAGCTCGTGCTTTGTTTGACTGATAGGTAGCCCGTGGCTCCAGATGTAGCTGCCGTTCCGCCTACGTAGATCGCAGCTACTTCGATGTCAGAAGAGCCTACGTTCCTCAAAAAGACTGTAAGCCCAGCCGTAGCGTCTTTCCAATTATATGCTTCGAGTATCAATTGTTCCTTGACCTGAGCTCCTCCTCCGCCCATCAGCGTACCAAGCAGACCAGCGCTCCACACATAGACGATCACTGATGCTGCAACCGCGACAGCGATCATCAGTAGCGTAGCAATAACGGGAGAAACCGCCCTCTTGCTCACCTTAAATCTGCCAATCTTCAACTCTCTCTACCTTTTTTACTAGATATCATAGGATGGTGGTTTTAAAGCTTATGCCCCGTTCCTGCCTAGATTATACACTCGGGCACATATTTAAGCTTGAGGACATACAGAAGCATACGTCGGCATACCCGGCCAAAGAGCTGCCGAACCCTCTCAGTTCGCTTGAGCAATATTAAGGCATACCCCGGCATAGTTACCCAAGCCACTCAAAAAAGTTATTTCCTTAACTTGTCAACGGCTACGCTCGGTAACTTCAAGCACCATTGGGGATGTTGTTATTCTGGGTTCTAAGGAACACCCTAACATTCCTTCCAAGAATCCCAGGAGCATCTGAAGATTGCCTATAAAAGGATTCTTGGCTATGATGAATTTGTCTCGATAGATCACATCGCCATACCCGAAGACTCTAAGCCTCTTCAACACTTCCGGCCAGTTTTCTCTCTTTGTAGGATCTATGTTGAAACTTGCTTGAATTGAGAGTCTCATCGCATCCCCTACCTTGCGGCCAGTCTCGCGCAACTTGTCTTTCGGTAGCAGATCGACGAGAGTGTTAAGATTCTCTTGGCTGAAGAAGGCTATTCTACTGACCCCGCAGTAGTACTCGCCGGGAAATTTCCAGTCGTAGATGGCCATGCTCCGATAGACGTCGAACATCTTGGATATTAACGGTTTTATTCCCGGCTCCTTCCCTTCCTTGATGAGCTGCTCTAGATATTGACGGTCTTTCTCGTTAAAGATTATCGTGGTCCTCTTCGTTGTCTGTTTCTTTTCCATTCTAGGAAGCCTCAGGCATACGTAGGTTGAATTATACATATAGATATGCTGAATAAATAATGTTCCGCATGGTATAAGCTGGCGTCAAACGTCCTACCGTGTCGGCTGTTTTGCTTCCATAAGATACTGGGCCAGCGTGATAATGTTACCAACCGGATCTTCATCAAGTAGTCTACTGCTCTTGCTGAAAATTTCGTTATAGAGCTTTGAGGCTTCCCTTATATAGAAGAAGGCCTCAGCTGTCTCAAGTTCTTTTGAGACTTTGACCATGAAATAGAGCCTGAGAATGTTTCTGACCCTGTACGTATCCAAAACTCTCCTTTGGAAACCAGTGAAAACGGCGTCGTATAAATCACCAGCCCTCTTGAGTCGCTCTCTTACTCTCTCCACCTTCGGAACACCGCAAATATGGTTAATGCTCAATGCATAATTTAGAACTTACGTTGGACTTAGCAATACTGCCACTCAATCGAGATCAGACCCTAAATTTTGAAAAATCTCGCAGGGCTATGCTGTCAATGACCGGGACCTCTACCCTTCATCCAGAAGAACATTTGCTTTAAGAAATCTCCCTTTGGAATTCAGGCTGAAGAATCATAGTCGTTGCTATTGCGATTTGATGGTTATTTCATCTTTCCCAGTCGAAATGAAGGTGATCTTTGTTGTCTTCATCGATCTGTCGTCGAAGGATTTCCAGTAGTTGGAACTGCAGGAGACTATGGGCGGTTTATTCGTTTGAAAGTTGATTGTGATATTGAATCCTGAGGAACCTCGCAGTATAAGTTTCAGTTCCGCTGGCTTATTGCCAACATTGGCTTGAATCGGGTTGTGGAGTGAGGGGAGGACTGCTGTTACGTTCTGAAGCTTTGATGGCTCGGACGGGTACGATGATTGGAAAGTTAGGTTTCCCGTAATGAACTTCGGTGAGAAGGGGATTCTACCTAGTGAAGTTCTGTCCTTGAAGAAGGTGTAGGCTAGAAGGTATTTTCCGCTGACCCAGATAGGGTCCTTGCCTTCATAGCCATCGGTTTCCGTTAGATACCACGGATCATTGGATAGTCCGGCTTCTGCGTATGCTTCGAGGATATCGTATGCCACCTGTGAGTACTTTGGGGCTAGTCCTATTGCTGCGAAAACCGATCGGCTACTGGCGGTCTTGTCTTCTTTCCTCCATTTTATTAACCATGAGTTCTCGCTCTCACGAAGGTTTTTAACTAGGTATTCTTTCAGCTGGTCCACTTTCTCATCTCCATCAATGAACGGAAGCGTCATTCCTAACTGTAGCGCCAACCCGTAAGCTTCCTCAGTGTTGCTTCCGAATATGCTTGTCGGGAACCAGTTCCATGTTTGATTGTAGAAGTGAGCGATAAGATCGTTCGCGTAAAGTGTGTAGCGTCCGTAGCTCTCCATATCATTTACTAGGGTCCTAGCGACTTCTGCTGCCGCTATTAGGGCTGCGTATTCGAACGCGCTGTCCACGCTAGCAGTCAGGTCTTTGATTTCGACCATTTGGATTCCATCTTCTGTTCCATATGCGTCTATGTATGCGCATGGTTGATGTCGTTCCGGAAGCCACATCTTCGTGAGGGAGTCCGCGACGTTTTTCAGCATCTGGTAGTTTCTCGTCCCCCACTCTTTGTCGAAGCATGAAAGCGTGTAGTATTCGAGAATGAATGCTGCCACGTGAACTGGTTTGTAGTCGTTCCAGTAATCTTCCCAAGCTCCATCTGCTCTCAGATATTGGATCAGACTTTCGAATGGCATTCTAGGTCGGTTCTTCACGTTCGGATACCAAGCGCGATCGTAGTAGGTGACCAGTACATCCTCCATTGTGTCAACAATCGAGGTGTCGCCTTGATCTATCCTCCAGAGTGTGTAGGCTAGTACGGTCCACCGGAGGAAACGGTCTCCATAGACGATTTTGCCTGAATCGTTTTTCTTCAAGGCCTCCGTTATTGCTCTTAATTCTTCGGCTTGGATTCTCTCAGCCTTCAAGGCTGCTTTCTCAATTGTGCTGAGACCCGCCGGATAGCTGACTTCTGGCTGCTTGGAGGCTATGTACCAAGAGCTGAGAACTACAATCATCACCATGACTAAAGCGGTGATTGTTAGAGTTCTCCTCAACGATTCAGCCCTTCAGAGTATTCTAGAACCTCTCCTGTTCTTGGATTTTTCTAAACATTGCGTTGGAAAGGCGCGCCTCCTCACTGCGATGCTTGAGCGGTTGAAGCACGCTCAAGAATATAGTTGTAGGAGAAGAACCAGAATAGAACCAAATAGAGTAAGGTCAAGATTGTTCCGGCGTAGTCGTGGAATACGACCGCTGGAAGATAGCCCACATAGAAGGCGAGTAGAACAACGAAGACGATCCTGAAGAGGTTTAATAGGAAAACTCCTTCTGCGCCTAAAATTACGCATAAGGCTTTGCTTCGTCTCGTAAAGGGACCTTGCAAACCTGTAAGCAATGTGAATACGAAGAGGATCAGTGATTGCCATCCGACGCAGTTCCATGCAATGTAAACGGTTAGCGCGCGACCTGCAGACTGAATGTGGAGGTACTCGCTCGAGACGAGCGTTTGGATTCCGAAGAGGTATTGGAGTATCGCTGCGACCATTTTCACTTCTATGGGGACGACAACATCATGGATGAAAGTGTACAACTGGATTCTCATCACTATTGCAGTTAAAAGTTCGTTAAAGCTGCTGACGAAGGGGAGAACCATGAAGAGCATAGCCGCTATGACTATTATGTACTGATAGGTCCTTCGAGCGATCAGCGGTTCCGTCTCCGCTACCAATAGAATCAATTCCTCGCTAGGCATCTATAGCTATATTGTAAAGATGCCTCCTCTTTTAGATTTCAGAAGCTCTCTAGCCAGCCCTCGTTCCTCCCTTCCTCGTCGAGAATTGATACAAAAGTGATCGATCGTCTCTTTCGCTCTTTCCTGACCACGTACAAGTTTCTAAATCGAATAGTGAAGCTTGAGCTGCACTTCTTGCAGATGATGTTGTAATCTGCAATCTCCTGATCTCTGCCTTGAACAGCCTCAATCTTCTTTCCCATCATTTGGAGTTCTTCGACATTCTGATTCGAGCAACGAAAGCATTGTTTGAGCTTGATAGGCTGAAGCCCCCGAGTCTTACTGGCGGATATATCTTGTCTGGAAGCTCCTCGATCGAGTTATCTTTCATCTATGAAGCCTTCGATTGTCACAGCTGATGTATAGCGGCTACGATCGATGCTTCAGCGTTGGTTGTACTAAGATTTAAATGGTTACGGCTAGCCGATAATTGTATTGAGGACGACGTCATAATGTCGTATGTTTGTCCCTACTGCGGCTGCATGACGGGTTATCCGACTGAAGCTATGCCATACATGGCGTATCCATCGAAGGTCTGTCGATTTTGCGGCGGACTTGCGACTTGGATACCTCAATACCAGAGGTGGTACTGTTTTCACTGCAACCATTACGTCTGAAAAGTATCTTTGCCATGAGTGGCCCGCAATAGGGGCTTACATTAGATTCATTTCGGTCTCAATCGGATAGCTGGAGCAAAATTTTTAATTTCCGTCTATATGTCTTAGGAGGTGCCTCAGTAGTAGAGATTATGCGCAGCCGAGCCGAGGGGCCTTCATGAATAGACTATTGTTGTTTTTAGAAAAGTCGAGGATGACTCTGATTTTACTGCTCATTTTATGCGTATATGTTTATAATGTTCGCGTCGCGCTTTTCGACAACAGGTTGGATGAATCATGGTACGTAAATGTTCAAAGCAGGCTTTCATCGTTGGAAAGGGGGGAAATCTTAAGTATAGAAAATTTCGTATCTGACGCGGACGTTTACGCCTTGGCGGGGTGGCTGTACGTCCATGGTGTCCCGCCGAGCGAGTTTAACTTTGAGCATCCTCCGCTTGCAAAGTTCTTCATAGGGATCTCGGAAGTCCTATTTCATAGCCCAACCTCAATGAACGCTCTCTTCGGATTAGCCATGTTACTTGTGGTTTACATGCTTTCCATAAGGCTTTTTGGAAAAACTGTTTTCGCGTTAATACCAGTCTATATGCTTAGTTTAGAGAAGCTTCTTCTTTCGGTGGCGAAAACCTCAACATTAGATATTTACTCCGCTTTTTTTATCTCCTTGTCTGTCTTATTGTTCCTCTTCGCGGTTAAGAATCCCAAGCTTTTCCCAGCACTCTCCGTGGTGATTGGCCTTGGAATAGCCTGCAAATATGAGGCGGGCTTCATAATATTTGTTTTCATAGCCTTTCTTTTGATGGATAGAGCGTGGATGAAGCTGGGTTACTTCATGGCTAGCCTACCCTTAGCTGTTCTAACTTACGCTATGGCCTATACAAGCTATTTCTTGAGTGGACATAGCCTCCTCGAGTTCTTCGCTTTCCAAATGTCCATTTATGAATTTCATTCAATGAATACTATTTCTAAGTGCGTCTTTAGAGTATGGCCCCTTCTTCTAACAGGGATTCTGGGCCCAGAAACCCGCACTATCTTCTTTCTCGATGAGAAGACCGGCGAAATAGTCAAGATTGTAACGATAGATGGCTTAGCCATAACTTACTCGTTTAATCCGTTAACTTGGTCCATCTCCGCCGGGGCTGTGCTTTGGTGCCTTCTAAAAACTCTTAGAGTGGGTGAGGAGTTTCGCGTGCTACCGCTTTGGTTTATGAGTTTCATGGTTCCATTCTCATCTGGCTTAGTCTTAGAGTATCATCTCATAGCTTTCATGCCAAGCTTCATTTTGGGCATCGCTTACATCCTTAAAGATGGGTACAGCAAGGGAGGGCGGCGTGGAAAAACTATCTTATTGGCTGCCATAATAGTATACTTGAGCGCTTTAGCAGTCTGGCACTTCATCACGATTCCTGACTTCATCCCCACATAAGTAATCTCTCACAAGTCCTCATCACCGGTACTTACAGTTTCTTGACGCTAAGAGACATCGGGCTAGATTTCAACGTAAGCCACCGGAACCGGTATATATCTGCGTCCTTGAATAGAGCCATGTCTGCGGCGTGCACTGGATCGCTCCTGAGCATTATTGCCGGAGGCTGCCCAGGAGCCACTGCGACTGGAACTTAGAAACACTCTATCAAGAATGTGTGGAACAATAGCGGTAAAGCCAAAGCCTGATGCGAAGGCTTTTCTTAGTTGATCCAATACAATAAGCAGTGAGACTTAAAGTATGTCACGTAGCTACGTCATCCGCGCGATCTTCGCTTTTGCTTTAGCAGTGCGCTTGGGATTCATGCTCGTAGTCATTACCATAGATTTCGCATAGGAGAGCTACCAGAGGCGGCGCGGGATGAATGTGGATAGAATTCAAGTTGATTCGAATCACATCAGAGCTGGAGGTTAAGTCGATAAAGATCGCCGTCTTCCACATGGGGTTCATGTACAGCGGAGGAGGAGAGAGAACAGCTCTTTACGAGTGTATTCTCTTGAAGAAGAGGGGGTATGACGTTTCGTGTTTTGCTCCGGCTATTAGACCGGATGTCTGTTATCCCGAATTGATTAGACAGATAGATTTGAAAGGTTTTATTCCTAAAGTGCGAATGAATCTTCCTCTTCGAGATTTTCTAAGCTTGTCCGCAAGCTCCAATCTTGCACCGATTGTATCGAGGAGGTTCATGGGGTTCGATGTTATCCTTTGCCACGGACAACCGGCGACATGGATAGGCTACCAGATCGCAAAAAGTATCGGAAAGAGGTATTTTTGCTATTTGCATCAACCAACTCGCTTCCTCTATCCGAGGCAGATCGACTTAAAGGTTGGCTGGAAGACGAAGAAGGATTTTGCCCTCTTGAACGATCTTCTGAAATTGGGTAAGCCTTTCGCTAAAGCGTTCGATCATGTCTCAGTGGTCTCTGCGGATAGTGTTCTCGTCAACAGTGAATGGATAGGGATTCAAGTAAGAAGAATATACGGGATCCCTGCAACTGTTTGCCCGCCGGGGGTTGACATAGAGAAATTCGTTCCCGTTGAAAAGAAGTCTGATGTAATGATCCAAGGGTTGAAGATCAAAGCGCCTTTCATCCTCTCGACGAATAGACATTACCCTCAGAAAGGAATGGAGTACGTCATTGAGATTATGCCTACTGTTCTAAGAGAATGCGATGCAAATCTCGTCCTTACAGGGGATTTCACAAACTATACGCCTAGATTGATGCAGTTGGCGAAAAACCTTCGAGTAAGCCATAGAGTTGTCTTCACTAACCGAGTCAGCGAGAAATCTTTGATTGAACTGTACCAGAACGCAAGCGTTTATGCGTTCACATCGCCTTGTGAAGACTTCGGACTGGGCCCTGTCGAAGCTATGGCTTGCGGAACGCCAGCAGTTGTGTGGGACTATGCTGGGCCGACTGAGACCGTGTTGGACTGTGCTACTGGATATAGAGCAAAACCGTATCAAATCGATGACTTTGCTGAGAAAGTCACATCTCTTCTAAATGACGCGAATCTCAATCGGAGAATGGCCGAGAATGCAGTCAAACATGTTAGGAAGAGATACTCTTGGAGCAATCACATAGACATACTTGAATCAGCTATCAGCCGCCGTCGATGATCTCTTGTCAGCGCTTGTGGAGAGAAGATTCTTCTGCGGCCGGGAGGACCTTTCAGTGCTAGCGCTCAGTCTCGCAAAATCGAAATTGACGCAAATCTTCCCTCGTATTCATTTTCTTTCGGTGCGTTAAGAACAGCCCAACCGTTACAACTGCGGCTAAAATAGCTCCGACCAAAAACAGATAGAACATGAGATCACCTGAAGTTGACTTCCGGACGTCGATGGTTGTTGCTCCTTCAAGATTTCTTATTGTTAACGTCTTTGTTGTTGCATTCCAGGACCAGTCAGAGTATTGCTTTTCATCCCTTGAAACAACGATCAACTGTGTGGGATGTTTAATTTCCATTTCAATGGAAAGTTCGTATGCTCCGGACCCGAGGGATCGGAATCTATACCCGTCTTCAGTCCAGAGTACATCAAAATGCAAATTCTTATAGCGAAAATTCTCCATTCTTGCCCCCGCAACTTTCGATACGGGCAACAGGCAGTCGACTTTAAGCCCCCTCTCGGCAGCCGAAATACCAAATGACCGAAGCATCGATTGTTGGAACGCGCCAGCTGGGAATATATGTTGTTTGCTTCCGCGGGCAATCCCGTCTATTGGATCATTCCATTCAGCAAAGGCAAATGGCATTGTCTTTGCTGCCATCCAAGCCATTCTAAATAATGCGTCGTAAGCCCTCGGTTTGGAGATATTTGCTAGAAACAAAGGAACCATGTAGCCTCCTCCGATGAAAGATCCTCCATTTTGAAAAGTGTAGTTTGATGCTTTCTCTTTCATATCGCATTCTTCTGGAATTTTCCATGCTGGGTAAAAAATCATCGCTGGCCAGTCTATCGTTGAGACTGTTCCAGGTCCGTGATCAGGCGTTGAAATATTGTGGGACTCAATTAGCTGTTGATATATGAAGTCTCTGCGCGTCGCGTTGTCGCCTAGTCCGAAAACGAAGACAGCAAGATTCTCCCAGACTGAAAACTTGTCTGGGTGGCTATTGATTCCACGCTGATCAAGAAATCCGTCATATCGTTTTGTGCTTTCGTTCCACATTTTGGTTTCTACATTCTGCTTTATGTAACTCGCATACTGACCGTAGGTGCTGTTGCCGAACAACGCATATCCGCGCATCAAAGCGAAATAGGCCAAGCATTGAGCCATCAGGATGAATCTTGCTGGGTACGGTCGAACCCATCGGTACATGGCGTCATTGGATGAAGTAAGCATTTCTGGGTATTCTCGGTATACCCCTCCTTGGTATCGACAGTCGATGAGACCTATGGAGGAGTTGTAGTGACCGAGAATCCAATTGTACGCTTTCTTTATTCTGGGAACTAGCTCACTCCAAAATGTAGTGTCACCTGTGTAAAGATAGTATTGATAACAAGCTTCAGTCCAAAAAGGTACCGCATCGAAGATATCTGATATTCCCCCGTCTTTCCGCTGCACATCCGCGAAATATCTTATGACTTTCGTAGCTATCGGAAAGTCGCCTATCGTAAGCGCTCCAAGTGCGCCGGAAAGCCCATCGGTCGGCCAGTACCCTCCCCATCCTAAAGTGAGCAGCCCTTTCTTCCAAGAACTCATCTTCGTTATGACTTTGGACCAGTAGAAAGCTAGGTCCAGAGTTGCGTTTCGCGTCCAAAAGTTCGTCGTTGAAGAAAGATAGTCCTTCCAGCTATTCAATGTGCGTGAATATAGACTAGCAACGTTATTCTTCACGCTGTTATATTGATCGATCGCGTATTGCTTCGTTCCGTTTTTTCCGCTCCAAGCATAGACAAAAGTCATATTGACTGCTTGGTTGGGGTAGATTGTCGGCCTATAGACAAGCCAAGATACGAGACTTCCCGTTGCAGTAGTGGTGTTGAAGTCGCTTGGCAAGGGATTAGACGAAGAAAGACGATCCCAAATGTCGTTCTTTGTTGTGGCGTTGTGTCCGACACACGGCAGATCGCTGCCAAATACCATGAATGGGCTTAGGGGCTGATTTGTATTGTAGGCCACGAACACTTGGTTCTCAGGATCCCATTCAACTCTATTCCAGTTTTCCTCTATGATGCAAGTATCGGTGGAGACGTACCAATAGGGTCTAATCGATTCCGTATTCGTATTCTTTGCGTTAATGATAATGACGTAAGCATCGTAGTTTTCAGGGAAGAACACATAGATTGTGAAATTTAGATTGGTCAGATCCACTCTAAACGTGTACACTCCAGACATTGGCGTGAAACGTAGTTTAGATCCTCTTTGATGATCCGACAGAGTCAGCTTATGGCCATCAAGAACGTACTTGAATTGGATCTGCCTAGCCAAAGTCTTCGGTACGAAGACTTCGTCCAGAGTATCAGCCGACAGGTCGCTTCCCGGGTTTGAAGATAGGTCTTCAGCGACCTTGATCCACCCTCTGCCATTACTCAGAAAGAAAGGGACATCAGAGGGAGGCGTACCTAACCCGAAATAGTCTTTGGCATAATCAAAGTTTTCGTCACTCGGCAAATAGTTGCCAGACACAGGCAATGCTTCCACATATCTAGCAGAAGATGTCAACGGAAATAGCATAAATATCGCTATGAGAAGTACTCCCTTGAAAGACTGCGAAGCAAATATCATGAACATAACCAGACAGTAGTTTGGTCTTTCAATGCTAAAATCATATTATACTGAGAGCAACCTATGTAAGCATCGTTGTTCAAAACATAAACATCTGAAGACTGTTAACCCACCAAAAAGACTTGAATTAAACTAGCAGGTTCTCATATGGAAGATTTGCGGTTCAAGAAATTTCAACGAGTGACAGCTGATCGTGACTACAAAGATGCTAGACGCGTGGTCTATAGACTTTGCGACCCGCTTCGATTCTTCTACGAACATAAGATAATGAAAGTCGCGCAAGCATATGTCAACACTTCTAAGATTGTTCTCGACCTTGGATGCGGATGCGGAATAACCACTATCTTCCTCGGTTCATATTCCAAGGAAGTAGTAGGTCTGGATTTCTCTGAAAGATCTCTATTAATGGCAAAGGAACTTTGCACGAGGAGAAACCTGCGGCACAAGGTTTCATTTGTTCTCGGCGACGCTGAGCGACTGCCATTTTGCTCTGAACATTTTGACACAGTGTTCTTCAAAGATCTACTTCATCATGTACCAAATCCACTCGCTGTAACAAATGAGATGGCGAGAGTTTGCAAGACACAAGGGGATGTCATAGGAATAGAAGCAAACGGATTGAATCCAGAGATGTTTCTAGTTGCTCTCATCTTTAGAAATGAGCGTCGAATGCTGGCTAGCACATCAGGTAGGACCATGCAACTGTTCGCTATGTCAGACGCTTACAGAGATTTGTCAGTCAAGAACGAAGCTGCATTCTTTCCGTTTCATACAATAGGTCGAGTCTTTACGCTGGTGATACCTCGGCGAATTTTGCTGCGTTTTCTTGAGATCGTCGACAATTTGGAAAATATTCTCGGAAGATCGCCACTATCATCAATTTCTCTATTTTTTGTTGTTTCAGCCCGAAAGAAAGCTTCTACAATATCGCAAGACTTTTCTTCAATAAAGAAACTGTAAGGGGCAGATGAGTCTCGAGAATTTGACTATCTGCACTCTTTCTCAAGGCCTGTACTAGGCGTCGCTTCTTCAGTACGGACGACAGATTTCTAATAAGGTAGCAAATCGCCATCAAATACGTCTTTGCGTAATTCGCTCCAATAAGTGCCATTCCCAGAAATGATAGCGGTTCTATCAGAATCCAAGCAAGCAAAGCTCTTGAACCGTAGTTCTTTAGGTTGGTCACCAGCCTGTTTCTCTGAGAATAATATAACATAGAAGGTAAATCTTTTGAGGCTTTTTTCATGGAATATCTGTAGAGATGCCAGACTTTCGCTGTCGGACAGTAAGCTACACTATATCCGGCCAGCCTTGCTCTCCAGGAGAAGTCGCTGTCTTCGAAGTAAAAGAGGTAGTCTCCGTCGAACATGCCAATTTCATCGATAATTTTCCTGCGCGCGAACAGAGCAGCACCACAGGCATAACTGGTATGTATTACTCGACCATATTGTCCGAAGTCTCTCTCCATATAACCCCTGAAATATGTCTTGCTAATAGGGTAGAACAAGAAGCTCCCGGCTGTTTGCAAGATCTGCGTAGACCCAATGTAAATTTTCGGCTGGATGACAGCGATCTTGTCATCCGTTTGCGCCAGTCTTACTAGTTCTTCGATGCAGTGAGTATCAAGAGAAGCATCATTATTAAGAAAGAGTAGGTACTGTCCAGTCGCTAATCTGCAGCCCAAATTACATGCTGGGGCATACCCAAGATTCTTGCGATTCGCGATAAGCCTCACTTGCGGAAAGAGTTCTCGAATAATCTCCTGACTGCCGTCGGTTGAAGCGTTGTCTACAACTATGATTTCAAGACTGGGATAGTCTGATCTTAGAACCGAGTTTATACAGTCATCCAAGACAGTCTTGCCGTTGTAATTCACAATTATGACGCTCACCTTTGATCGAAATTTCATCGCGATTCTGCCCACATGCTCTTTCTCCAGTTTTTGTGTTTCGACCTTGCGGTCTCTTCGCATGTTGAGCAAAGATACTGCCCCGCCACAATATCCCAAAATTCTATGTCATGAATTTGACTTGATAAATGGTGAAACTGCCATATTGACGATAGAGAAGGAACGGGCCCCAATCCTTGGAACTAGCCAATTCAGGAAAGATCATGCTTCCCGGATCATGAATATACCATGTTGCGTTCAAATTTCTGAACCAGTCTAAAGTTTGTTTTTCGTCTCCACCATAATACTTCGGCGAATAGAAACTACTCAATACTTTCCGAGGAGGAATGCCTCTCTGTGCAAGTTCATACACTATCATTGGAGGACCCTCGGCTATGACTGTTCCGCCATCGTAGCCGTCAGCAACTATATCGGCCATGCCGAACCAGAACTTGATACCTGAAGATGATACGCTAAGTTCGTGATATGCCGGAACCATCGCGAGAAGCCATACAAGGAAAACCGCTACAAATACGCAACCTGTCCGCGAAATGTGATCCGTTTTCAGTTCCACTCTAGGGGTGCCTTTCTGGATATGAAGATGCTTCAGCGCGAATTTGTCTAATTTGTCAGCGGCCTTAGCAAGTAGGATCGCAACGAAGACGTAGTTCAGCATCCAAGGTCGGTCATGTAGACTCCCCGGACTCCATGGCGATACCAGCCAGTCTAGAGTCCAAGGACCCGCCAAATATCTATATGACAATACGAACGTTGCTCCTTGGAACATCAAGAAGCCTAGAAAGAAAACTGGAACAATATAGCCAGAACGTCTCTTTTGAAGTACCTCTAAAACAGAGTTATCTGGAGCGATGTAGCGAGAGCGTTCCTTTCGGTATATCTGAAAAATCAAAAGAGCTGACGCAACGAAAATTGCTGTCCATAGAATCTTGTATGGGATCGACTCGGGAGGAATGACGATCAGGGGTGGCTGTTCACCCTTTTGCCAAGCATAATAGCTTGCTAGGTAGTTCAGTTTAAGAGGATATAGAAAATCTCCCGTCCAAATCCAAAGAAAATAGAAGTACGGGCCCATCGGAGTGAACCAACCAAGAAGGCTTGGAATGAAGTCAGTCGAACTTCTTCTGAATATTAAATAGCAGGAAAGAACTCCTAGAGACAGGATCCAATACTCAATTCTGCACATACTGGCTAAACCCAGAGACACCCCGCACAAATAGCTTTTCTCCTCGTACAACAATAAGGACAGAAGGAGGAACATTATCCCTAAAGTTTCGTTTACTCCTGAAACGTTCCAAGCAACTATTGTAACTAAAACGCTACAAAATACGGATGCAGTTATGGCTTCCTTTTCCTTGCGATACCTCCTCACTACTAAATAGATCAGAACCGTTGAAACGCTTCCGATGAATGCGTTGAACAGTCGAAATGGAAGCAATTCACGCGTTCCAAAGGCCCAAAGAAGAAAAGCCTGAACCAACTCTGGAAGTATGCCCCAGAAATACTCCATACCTGTTAGATCCCACATTCGGCCGTTTTGGAGACCTATGTGTAGAGTGTAGTAGGATATTTGCCAATGGTGATAGCTATCCCAGTCAAAGCATATGGGAACGACGAGAAAAAGAAAAAGAACACGAATAGCCATAGCAAAACAAAAGAGCAGAACTATCCGGCGCAAAGAATCCCCTCCAAAGCTTGCGTAGGGACTCCTTTTCGCATATTTTTCACTGTCTGATTTGCTTCGAGATTGAAAATCTCCATGTCATGTTGTTTTTTCGTTAAATATTTATCCTTTGGCATAGAACACTAGTCCTTCGAACGAAGGGACAGGTCATTCGAGTTAACGTCTACCAAGTCTCTGATCGGAACTCAGTTTCACATGAAACTTGAGCAGTCTATACGCTGATAGGAATAGCTGCTTGTAAAGCTCTTGTTCCGTTTCTGAAGGAACCTTCACTGAGCGCATGTATTCGATCAAATTTCTGACTTGACCAAGCGAAATTTTTCGGAGGAAAAATCTCATAGAACTGAAGATATTTCTTGGCCTAACGTATTCGTTGATGACCCTGTTGAAAACCTCATCGAACTCCTCTCTAGGCATGTCAGTTAGATTCTGTTCCAAGTTCGACACGTTGTAGATAGTCCAATCGTTCGAAAGGATTCCAAGTTTCTCTAGTGCATAGTAGATTTCAGTTCCCGGAATTGGAATCAGCTTATAGACTCCAATCACGTCTGGCTTCGTGTCAACCAAGAAGCGCAAGGACCTATCTATATCCTCCCTTTTTTCAGTCAACATACCGACGATGATGTTCGCAAGAAATCTTATTCCGATTTGACGTGTCAATCTCGCAGCGCGGTAGTTTTGCTCAACAGTTGTGCCTTTTCTCATCAAATCCAAGATTCTTTGCGAACCGGACTCAAACCCGTATTCGATTTGAACAAGGCCGGCTCTTTTGAGCAACTTGAGGATTTCCTTGTCTACAACGTTTACTCTAGCTTGAATGGCCCAAGCTATCCTCTCGTTCAGATTTCTCTGAACCATCAATTCACAAATCCTCTCGACCATCTTCCTATTTGCGAGAAACATATCGTCCGCAAAATATACCCCTTCAATTCCATAGCGATTCACCAAGTGTTCAATCTCTTCGATTACGCGTTCTGGCGAGCGAAATCTGACCCTGTGTCCTGAAACCAAAGGCCCTGCACAAAAGGCACATCGATAGGGGCACCCGCGACTAGCTATTATGCTAGTGGCCCTTAGCAAGATTCCTCGAATAATGTGCGGCGTAGGGCGACGATAGAAATCCATGTCGAGAAGATGTCGCGCTGGGAAGGGAAAGACATCCACACTTGGGTACGAATCTTGAGGTTCCGTGGAGACTATTTCCTTTCCGACTCTGAACACTGTTCCTTTTATCTCGTGAAGAGCTTTATCGCTCGCAATCTCGATCATTGGGATTTCTCCTTCTCCTTTTACTACGATATCGATTTGGTCGCAATCCGTGAGTGTTTGAACAGGAAGCGCAGTTGCGTGAGCACCGCCTAAGATAACCTTTGCTTTGGGAAGTATCTCTTTCGAGATCCCTGCAACAAAAAAAGCATCGTAAACGAGCGGCGTGGTAGCCGTAATTGCGACGATCTCCGGGTCGTGTTTCTCCAGCATGTTAGAAGTGTCCTTGTTTACCTTGTTCCAGTCCATTCCATTACGGTAAAGTAAGCTTTCCCGATCAAGAATCACAACATCATGTCCTGTATCCAGCAGAACCGCAGCGATGTAAGCCAAGCCTAGGGGTGGCCACGGTCCCCAATCCGGTTTTGGGGTCGTGGGGTTGACGAGACATATCCGCACTCTATGTACCTTCTAATCACACTGACCTCGTCGAGAAGACTTTAACGTTTTGTATGAATTTCTTCACCCGGATTGGGAAAAGATCTTAGGCATTCAAACTCCCGAACTCCCAGTTGTAGTCTTTCAGATGATAGCAACCCGCCAGACGGTTTCTAAGCGCCAGCATGACGACACGTGTCATTGCCGCTTCATAGCGGGTCTAATCAATATTGCATTTCACTTACCCCGATTGTGTACATCGACGTTTCTTCTGTTCTCTGAGTCTACGAATATCGATTGCCACCGCATCACGATGTATTTGGTTTCTATTGATGTTTCTGGGGATACATGCTAGGATTTAACATCATGTTAAACTATGATAACGAAACGAAGTTTCTCTTCGGGCCTCGCTCTCTTGCGATCCTGTTTCGACCTATTGTTTCTTATATCATTCCTTTCTTATATCACTCCCTGAATCTCGAGTGAAGAGTGACGACAATGTCAGAACTCAAAGATAAAGTCGTGACCCTTCGCGAGGCCGCGAAACTCGTTCCGAACGGGGCTCACGTCTCGCTTGGTGGCTTCACGATCCAGCGCCACCCAATGGCATTCGTCCACGAGATGATTCGACAGCGGAAGCGAGACCTCCACGTTTACGGGCACTCTCCAGGCGGTGACTGGGATATACTGATAGGCGCAGGCTGCGTCCGGAGGGTTGAACTCGCCTATGAGGCCGATGAGGCGTTCGCACGCATCGGTCCACGTTTCAGGGACGCGGTCGAGAAAGGCCTGATAGAGTGGGAAGACTACAGCAACTTCGGAATGGTGCAGCGGTTTTCAGCAGGAGCCATGGGGATCCCCTTCATCCCCACGCGGACCATGCTGGGATCAGACATGCTCAACAAGGAGGGTTTCAGCCTTGAACTCAGGAAGAGCGACCCGAAGATCGCTTCCAACAAATTTGCGGTGATGGAGTGCCCGTTCACTCGAGACAAAATCGTACTGCTTCCCGCAATTCAACCTGACGTAACTATCATTCACGGTCAAATTGTCGATGCCCAAGGAACGGTCAGGATTTACGGACAAAACTTCGGTGATGAGCAGCAAGCAAAAGCCGCGAAGAAACTCATCGTCACCTGTGAGGAGATTGTGCAACCCAAGAAGCTACGCGAGTTCCCCGAACACAACTGCATCCCATTCTTCCGCGTCAACGCTATCGTCAAAGTTCCCTACGGCGCACACCCATACGCTTGTTACCGATACTACGATTACGATCCGGAATTCCTGCACTTGTATCACGAGAAAGCGACGGATGATGTCTCCTTCAAAGAATTCCTTGATGAATACGTTTACGGATTAAATGACTGGAAGGAGTACCTCGAAAAAATAGGCGGCAACAAGAAGCTTAGAATGCTCAAGGCCCACAAGAAGCTGGGATATGCGCCTAAGCTAAAGCGGAGGTAGGCGGATGATGAAAAAATACGCGAAAGATTATACTCTGACGGAACTGATGGCGGTGGCTGCTGCGCGGGAAATCAACGACCATGAAATCGTTTTTGCAGGAACTGGTCTGCCAATGCTCGGGGCGATGCTCGCCCAGCACACCAACGCTCCCAGCTGCGTCATCGTCTTCGAGGCCGGCGCGGTTGACTGCAAGCTTGCCCATCTCCCCATGTCCGTAGGAGATCCACGCACGATGCGATTCGCCTCCACCGCGACAGGCCTCTTCGATGTCTTCTCTACGGTCCTACAGAGAGGGTTCATCGATGTTGGATTTCTCGGCGGGGCACAGGTCGACATGTACGGGAATATAAACACGACATGCATTGGCAACTACCAAAACCCCAAGGTCCGGTTTCCTGGCAGCGGAGGCTCTGGTGACATCGCATGCCTGTCGAAGCGGACGATAATCATCGCCATCCATGAAAAAAGGCGGTTCCCGGAGCGCTGCGACTATATCACAAGCCCAGGATGGATCGATGGGCCAGACGGAAGGAAGCAGGCCGGGCTGCTTTGGGGCGGCCCCTCTGCAGTGATCACTACCTTGGGGGTGCTA
>Ga0315307_1000244_pt1 | contig 22556 bp, 23 predicted proteins | sample TDP2_MG_FD_203079 | JGI IMG/M metagenome (GOLD analysis project Ga0315307, IMG submission 203079) | Freshwater sediment microbial communities from Lake Towuti, South Sulawesi, Indonesia - TDP2 | ecosystem: Environmental > Aquatic > Freshwater > Lake > Sediment | place: Indonesia: South Sulawesi...
GGAGCGCCCTAATGGCATCAAAATTCTTAGAGAGATTCTCCACCTTCAAAAGAGGAACAGACCCCTCCATCCTACAACAGCTTCCCATCATAAAGTTAACTAGAATCCTAATATAAAAATATCGATTTTACATATTATTGATAAGAGATAATTCTTGCATTCTTGGCCAGCTCATTTATTCTCTGATAGATTTTAACGTAGCATTCATAGAATAACGCATCATACATTCTACTTTGTTTATATCGGGGTTTGTATTCTTTTTTCCTCGAACCATCTCTTTGGTTGCTTCTTTAATGGACTTGTACAAGCCTCCACCTACTGCTGCACAGATAGTTGCCCCCAAAGCTGTAGCCTCCGAAGTTTCTGAAGTAACCACCTTAACGCCTAAAACATCCGAAAATTATATAAATAGAAATAATCAAAAAATCAAGAGGAGATGGAAATATGGGAAGAAAATCTGATGAGAGCAAAGGCAATATCAAAGGCTTAGACCCTCCGGAGGAGGGTAGGAGAGATTATCTGAAGACCGTGGGAGCCTTGGTAGCGGGCCTCGCTGTCGGTGGAGCTGCTGGCTGGCTTGCTAGACCGGCAGAGAAGATAACGGAAACCCTGACGGAGACGGTGACCAAAACAGTCACGGTCACGCCCACACCTACACCTAAACCAACGCCTACACCAACGCCTACACCAACACCTATGGAATTTAAGCATGGAAAGAGCGTCATGTACTTGACTCCAGATATTCACGAAACTTGGTGGGTGGCTTGCAAGGAGTATCTGAAAAGGGCGGTAGAGGCAGATGGATGGAAGTTTGCATTTGATGTCTCTGATTGGTCAGATTCGAAATGTACTGACCAATTAGTAACCTATTCGACCCTATATGACATTATATTTGTCTTCCCCACTAGCTTGGAGGGCATTAATGAAGGCATAAGGATAGCTGAAGTAGAGAATCATTGCCCTGTAGTTGTACAAAAAAATTTCGTAGTAGGTGAGTACGGTCGCTTCTGTATATCCTTTGATGACCATGGTGCAGGAATGCGGCAGGTGGAAATGGCAGTTAATGCGATAAAGCAGAGATATGGTACAACGGAAGGCAAAAAAATAATTTGTTTCTCCGGAGCCCGCGCAGCAAGTGGCTGGCGAGGCAGAGCTGAAGGGTTCTTAGATGGAATGAAATTGCACCCCGAAATTGAGTATGAGGAGTGGGACTGTGGAGCGTCTATTGAGGGATGGGCAAACCAAGCTGACATCTATTTCGCTACTGACACATGCGATGCCATAGTTGCAGGAAGCGGCGGTCCTTATGGCAGGGGAATTATAGACGCCTTAAGCAGATACGGCAAACTATATTATGTGGGTGATCCAAAACACATATATATGGTCACCATTGACGGAAAGCCATCAGAGTTACAATGGATAAGAAGAGGATATCAGGATGATGTCCTCTCACAGTCTCCGGATTGCCTAATGCCAATAGGTTGGTATCTAGCAAGAGATTACATTGTGAAGGACGCAAGCTATCAGTATCCTCCGTACACAATGCCCTCAATTCCAACACCAATAGAGGTCGGGGCACCCCCGACGGGTTACTGGGGCGAGGGAGACCCGAAAATGAAGATTGACAAGGGACTCATCTTTCCTCAAGTTTCCATGCCTCAGGGAGTATCACCCGTCTACACTGTCAACAAGGACAATGTCAATAAAAAAGAAATTTGGGGAAACACGTATACCTTCTGGAGAGGTAAAGAAGACATCCAAATGCTAACATGGCCCGCCAAAGGTACTCCGCCCGCTTGGAGTCAGAAACTCCTCGATGACTATGAAGTGATGTTCACGGAAAACTACCAGTGGTAGTTGCTTCACCAAATCCACACAATATTAATGCCGATATCCCCTCTTTTTTTCCAGCTATTTTATTGTCCTAGCCCAAAAGTTCCTAACTTAAAGCAGGCTTATTGAAGCTATAGCATTAAAACCATGCGGGAAGGAACTAAGGAAAAAAAGAAGGACTTAAAGACGCTTTGCCCCACTTGAATATAGGAACTCTCAAGCAAGATCAGGAAAACAGAAATGAGAACAGAAGCTTAAAGAAGACCTTCGAGAAGACAACTAATAGAGGGGAGACGCTACGGAATACAAAATACCCAGAGCCCCAACCTTCTCTCCTTGGCCTTCTTGAACTTGCGCCTGACCTCAGCCAGATGCTTTCCAGATGGGAGAAGGCTACCTCAAGATAGGAGAGTGGACAGGTGAATAGCTACGATGTGGTACTTCTTCATCCTCCAGCAACACTGAAGCAAGAGGAGAGCGCGGTACAATACCCCATCGTGCCGATGGGTGAGTTCGCTCTGGTGTCAGAATCGCAAAGAAACAACTTCAGCGTAAAATTCACTAATCTCGGTCTTGAACAAATGCTGTCCCCGTCTTATGATATAGAGAAATACATCCGTTCAATTCAATCGAAAGTCTTTGCAATCGACCTCCATTGGGCTGTTCACTCAGACGGCGCAATAAACGTTGCGAATCTCTGCAAGAGACATCATCCCAACAGCCTCGTTGTCCTAGGCGGGTTCACCGCTACGTGGTTTTGCAATGAGATTCTTCTCAAGTACGCATCCATAGATGCAATCATCTTGGGGGAAGCAGAATTTTCTTTTGCCCAACTGGCAAGAAAGATTATTGATGGAAAAAACTGGCAAGATGTTCCAGGCATTGCTTACCGAAATCGTGAATTGGTAAAGCATAACCCGATTCCGAAGCCTAACGAGAATATCGATAATTTGAATCTTACAAATCTACCAGCACTAGACAATTGGAAAAGCTACCTGAAAATCTCCCAATCAGGATATCTCAAGGACATGCGCCCCCGCTTTTGGCTCAACATTGCAAGAGGATGCCCGTACGATTGCGTTCACTGCGGAGGAGGCAGAAATGCCTATAGTTTACTCACAGGTCGAGAGAACATTGCATTTAGATCGCCGGAGAGAGTTGCAGAAGATATCGAGAAGCTGTCTCACCTTGGTGTTCAACAAATCTCGCTTAGCCACGATCCTGAAATAGGTACGGAGAAGTATCAGACACAAATGTTCCACGAGATAAAAAAGAGGGATCTCGATATCTGTATATACTATGAAAGCTTTCGAGTACCTTCACGCTCATTCCTGGAGAAAATGAAACGCATCTCCTATGAAACAACAGTGGCGATCTCGCCAGACTCGCCTTCCGACGAAGTGAGGATTCATGCTGGTCGAGGATTCACGAATTCCCAAATGATGAAAGCGATCGAAGACTGTGAAGACCTCGGTGTAAAAGCGGATATCTACTACATGGTAGGTCTTCCGGAAGAAACCGCGAATTTCCTTCCCATGTTCAAGAATGTTCTCGCGAAAATGTCAGACAAAATCTGGACCGTCGTCTTACCTCCTTTCCGTTACGTGATCGACCCGAATTGTCATATGGCCACCCGACCTGAAGAATATGGCGTCAAGCTCTTCTTTAGAACTTTTGACGACTACAAATCCATGTATTTGAGCTCCGATGCACTTGGAGGCATCGGCCACGAAACTAGGTTTCTCACAAGAGACAAGATATGGGAACTTACGGTTAAGGCCAACGAGTGCGCCAAAATGATGCCTCTTCCTCCGATGCGCCGCCCCGTCCTATATCGGTTTTTTTGTTAACTCCGAAACAGTGCGCAACATAAACCTCCACTTCTACTATGCCTGATTATCGCATGTTTCAAGACCGAGACGCATCGACGGCCATCATGTGGATTAACCCCACTAAATTCGAGCCCTGCCATTCTTGTTCAATAACTGTGGTATAGACGACTCGTAGGGTTCTAGGGAAGCCCCGTAATCGATTGAACTTAACATACGAAGATAGTGCAACCTCAACACATCACGGAGTTTGCTTGGTAACCCAATCAACATCAGATCAACTCACTGACGCGAGTTATTATAAGAGGGAGCTACCCTTCTCAGTATCTCATTTAAAGAAGACGCTGTACATCGGGAGCTGTGAGCGCTTCTCACGTAAACCAATCCCATGCTACCACGCTAAAAGTGAGGGCTCACCCGAGGCGCTTGATGTAGGATCAAGTAACTTGTTAGGATGCGAATGTTGAGTCTCTAACCGTATATCGCATTCATCGTCTATCAAGCTGGTCTCGCCCATTCTTCCTCTGGTTCAGGGATCAATGGCTTTAGGAAATTTATTGCCTTTCTGCATCCGTCAGTCCTATTCAACCATGGATCTTCATGCTCCACGCTTAAAACATGGTCGTATTTTACCATCACCAATGCTGTCAGAAGTCTTCTCCAATCTATTTGCCCCCATCCTACCACTCTAAACCTAAATCCCCTGTCGAATCGTCTCCAGTCTCCGGTTGCAGCTGAACCTGAATAGCCTAAATTTTCTTTCACGAGCTCTCCATCTTTAGCATGCACAGAGTATATGCGATCTCCAAGCCTTTCCACAAAAATCACTGGATCCACTAAACACCACAATAGGTTAGGGGGATCCAGATTAAACCCAAACTCTTTCCTCATACTGAAGGCTTTGAGCAATGCTTCAGCTGTTTCTATATCGTATGCTTGCTGTTGCGGAAAAGGTTCATGCGCGAACTTAACACCATGGGCCCCAAACACATCCAGAATGGGGTTCCACCTCTCCACAATTGTTTCATAACCTTTTTCCCATAGCTCTACGCCACCAGGCCAAATGAACCATCTGGAGAAGTTCTCGCAACCAACAAAACCATTGACCACATCTACGTCCAAAGCCGCAGCCGCCTCGGCTGTTTTTTTCATACGCTCAACACCATGATTCATTTTCTCCTCTGGAGTGCCCTTAATTATTGCATCCGTGTCTATTGTATGGGGTCCGCCAACCAATTGGCTATCTATATGACTGCTAAGAGCCGATATTTCTAGACCGTACTTCTTAACCTTATTCTTGAACTCTGTTGCGCCACCACTCAAAATCTTATCAATCTTTAGGTGGTTATCCCTTCCCTTGTCGACCGCTATTTCTACAGCTTCGTACCCTAAACCGGACGCGAATTTAAGCACGTCTTCCAAAGGCCTATCATTAAAAGGCCATATATTTAAACCTATTTTCATACAATTCACCAACATTTAAAGGTTTCAACACAGAGTTAAAATTTTTGAAAAATATATCGTTTTCTTTACATCTTATAGAGGCGAATAGAGCAAATCTGAGAACCACAAAGATGAGCGATGGCATTCCAAAGATGGGAAACTTATCTATGAAATCTAAAAGATCGAAGGCTCAAATTCATTGGTGAAAGAACTAACTGGAAAAAGCTGGGAATCATAGGTTCCCTAGGGAGAGAAATCTTTCCATAGGATTATATGTAGGTTTTAACAAAACATCAAATATTATCGCCCATTGTTGTATATCGGTAGGGTTTTGAACTTCTCAGTAAAATTAATATTTTATTAACTTTAATCAATATAAATATGAAGCCATTTAAAGAAAATTTGGAAAAGATTAAAGAAAAAGGATTAATACCTGTAGTAATTATCGAGGACCCTAAGAAAGCCGTTCCCCTGGGAAAAGCGTTTCTTGACGCTAGTTTGGATATAATTGAAATTACTATGCGTACACAACGAGCTATTGAAGCTATAAAAGTTCTAAGAGAGGGGCTTCCAGAAATGCTAGTCGGGGCTGGTACTGTTTTCTCTTTACAGATAGCTAAAGAAGCTATAAAGGCAGGCGCGCGCTTTATCGTTTCTCCCCACTTAGACGAGGAAATGGCGAAAATCTCAGAATTAACTAGTGAGGCTCTTCGAATAATGAAAGAGGCTAGGGAGAAAACTTGCAACATTCGTTCTTGAGAATTTTAACATGTCCCTAAAATTTTAATTGGCGTTCTCGCTTTTTCCATAATAATTGGTGGTAGTTCATGAATAAGCGTTATAAGATTATAGATTTAAGTCACAAACTATACACAGATATGCCATCATATCCTACTTTACCATCATTTAGAATTGAATACTTAAAGATCGCAGCTAGAGATGGGTCCACAGTGAGTATAATTACGAGTATGCACACTCACTTAGGGACTCATATTGACTTACCGCTTCATGTTATACCTGGTTCCAAATCTCTAGATGATTATACCTTAGGAGATCTCTCTGGCGAGGGTGTTGTGATAGATTTGAGTTATAAAAATGAGGGAGAAGAAATAACTGAGAAAGACGTCGGTAAGTATAGCGATCACATTAATGAGGGAGAGATTGTGTTTTTGTTTACAGGCTGGTCTAATAAGCGGGGTCCTACTCCTACATACTTATTTAGGTGGCCATATTTAGAAGAAAGTGCAGCTCATTTTTTAGTGAAGAAAGGTATTAGAATTCTAGGGATAGATGGGCTCAGTGTTGGAGGATGGAGCGGAAAAGTGGCTACCCAAGGACCGATAACGAAAACTCCATCGCGCAAGATACATAAAATACTATTAGATGGAGGAATTCTATTGGTGGAAGAAGTTGCGAATTTAGATAAAGTTTTAATGGGCAAAAAAGTTGCTAAATCATTCTTCGTTATAGCTCCCCTTCCAATTAAGGGAGCTGAAGCCTCTCCATGCAGAGTTTTCTCTATGGTTTCCGATCTTTAAAATAAGGGAAAACCTTACTCCCAAAAAACTCAATAAAATTATTTTGATCGGGACTTGTGCTTAAAAATTCTACTTCCGTTACTCCGAACTTTAAATAAAACTCAATTTTTTTGATAGCTTTCTCCTCCGAAGTTACAATAAAGCGTCTTTTAATTACATCTTCCCTCTTTATTGATCGAGCTTTTTCCTCTATCTCCCTAGGATCATATACCTCAGCATCAAATATTCCCGGCAGCATAGTAGCATTCCAAAACTTGCAACTTTCAACGGCCCTATCGAAATCTTCATCATAGGAGGTTATTATGTGGACAATCTTCCTAATCTCTTCAGGATTCTTACCGGCGTCTTTAGCGCCCTTAGTTAGTGCAGGTAAAATTTCTGATTCAAATCTTTCTTCGAAAACACGGCCGCTCGTTAACAGACCATCAGCGTATTTACCTGCAACATATGCGGTGGATGGGCCGTTAGCCGCTACATACAATGGAATACTGGTTTTAGGTTTGGTATATAAATTCGCTTTTTTTAAACGATAATACTTTTCCTCAAAATCTACGAAATCCTCTTTCCATAGTCTCTTAATTACGATTATGGCTTCTTCGAGTCTAGTCAGCCTTTCCCTATAGCGTGGCCATTGTAACCCTAGTGGGGCTTCATTCATAGATTCCCCTGTAGCTAAGCAGAGGAATATTCGGCCAGGGTATACGAAATTCAAGGTTGCAAATGCTTGAGCCACTATTCCGGGATGATACCTTAAAAGTGGAGGTGTGACCGAGCCAAGGGAGACTCTCCTAGTTCTCTCAGCAGCCGAAGCTAGCCATACCCAAGCAAAGCCCGAATTTGCGTTAGTATGAGCCCATGGATGAAAGTGATCACTACTCCAGATAGTATCAAAGCCATATCTTTCCGCTTTAACTGCAAAATGCAACAGTTCATTTGGGTCATATTGTTCATGTGCAGCGTAAAAGCCAAACATGCAAGTCATAAGATTTCACCGATTTCATATCTGGGTTAAAAGTAACCAGCAAAAGCCTATAAATGGTTTTGTTTTTGAACTCATTATAGCTGAGCATGTAAATGTTTTAACTGACATTCTATATTAGAGTGCCAAGCTTTCACTTCTCAAAAATGACATCTCACATAACTAAAATCTAAAAGGGCGAAGAGAAAAAAGGAGTCATCCTAAATGTTACACCACGGGGAGGACTCAAAGATTTAAGAAGTTTCTTACTGAAATTAACTCTTTAACGGCTTTATTCTTCAGCAGGAGTGATGTTTAGCTTTTGATAAATTTAGGGTTATCCACGACTTTAGGTTGTCCTTCCTCCTCTATCACTATTTTTGCGAAGCCTTTCTGCCTTATTATATCATAGTCGTGTCCAGCATCCGACGGATATACGAAGAAGAAAGAGAGCTTCTCTTTACCTACGTTAACTGTGCGATGAGCCCAAAACGGTGGAACATATACAACATCACCCGGTCGGATTGGCAAATGAGCGACCTCCCCATCCTTGGTTTGCATAATCATCATTCCCTTGCCTGCAAGCCCTATATAAAGTTCGGCAGCATTTTCCTTCGTATGATAGTGTCCTCTCGTTAGGTGATATTCCTTTCCAACTTTACCGGGATATATCGTTGTAACGCCAAAGTTCATTTGACCTTCCACTTCAGGTTGGGGGTGTTCAAAGTACTCGTATATTATAGGGTCCCTTCCGCTAGAAAGGATCTGGTCGACTGCTTCACGATCGTTGAAAAATTCCCTTAAGACACTTAGTTTAACCCGTACTTCTTTCTTAAATGATTTTATCACTCCAGTTTTGAAGTCCAAAACAGTCGAGTAAGGCTTCAACACTTGAGACAAACTCTTCCTCCCTCCTTTAGTATTCACTTGATTGAATCGACTTTAGAGTTGTATGCTACGTGTTTAAATAATTTAAGGATTAAGTGCAAAGGTACATCAAACTCGGATCGGGCGTATTGTTCATTGCCTATACACATGACAAGATACTGTGATAGAAGGAAAACACACCACCTCCATCAGTTTTCGAGCATCCAATAAACTTTGTGAAAATGCTCACTAAACTTAAATAGTTTTCAGAATATTAAAATTGAAGGGATCGCCTTGCGAGTGAGGAATGTTAACCACATAGGCATCATCGTTAGAAGTCTTAAAGATACGCTGATAACGTTTAGCGAACTCTTCGGGTTAAAGGCCGACAAGATAATTGAACTAGAACAGTTTAATGTTAAAGCAGCATTCATACCTTTGAATGAGATAAGCTTGGAGTTGATACAGCCAGCCTCTCCGAATAGCGATGCGGAGCGCTTTATAAAGGAGAGAGGAGAGGGGCTTCACCACATCTGCTTTGAGGTCGAAGATATTAAAGAGGCAATAGAGGAGTTAAAGAGGAAGAAGATTAAGCTTTTAAGCGAAAAACCGTTGGAGGGTGTAGGTGGAATGATAACTTTTATTCACCCGGATCATACAAATAACGCCTTAATAGAGCTTATGGAGAAAATTCGTTAACCAGGAGAGATGACGCTTCTCATACGGATGCAATAAGACGCCCAAAAAGCGAGAATTGCCAATTTCCCCATTGTCAAACGTTGGATGACTTTTCCTCCGGAAATGTGGCAGGCCTGCTGGGATTGAACCATGATCTCCGGCTCCGCGGTTCAGACTTAATAATAAACTATGAATAAAAATTGATGCATGTAATGCCACTCATACCTTTAGACCTTAAATTAAGGCGAGCGGTAATATGGTCTAGGAGGACCAGGGCTAAAACTGCTTAGCTTATGCGCTAAGTCGGTCGGCAATATGGTGGGTTCGCAAACTCTTTGCCTCCCAACCACCGTATTTCAGGTCATGCTTGGAAGACACCTGCTGTCGGAGCGACAATGGTTGCTGATCTAGCTGATCTCACAGGAAAAGATCTGGGAAGAGCTGCTCTAGTAGAGGAAAGGAAGATTGGCGAAGAAAAAATGATAGTCATTGAGGCTTGTGAAAAATCGAGAGCCTCTTCCATACTGCTAAGAGCAGGGCTTGAAAGGCAGCTGGATGAAGCGGAGCGCGCACTCAACGACACGATAATAAGCTTAATCTCTCTAATCGATGACCCGAGATATGTTCCAGGTGGAGGGGCTATTGAAGACTAGCAATGGCGGTTAGAAGAGAAGCTCTAAGACATCTTGGTAAAGAGCAGCTTGCGATGCTGGCCTTCGCCGACGCACTAGAAATACTTCCAAAGTCCCTCGCCGAAAACGCTGGACTCGATCCGATCGAAAAACTTACCGAACTCAGGATGCGGCACAAAGAAGGCATGACCAACTACGGGATCAACGTATTTACCGGAAGAGTTGAGGACACGACTCAACTCGGCATCATTGAGCCTATAAAAGTGAAGGAGCAAGCCCTGAAAAGCGGTTTCGAGGTAGCAGCAGCCCTACTCCGAATCGATACTATAGTTTACAAACGGTCAACACGTCGAAGTAAAGAGGAGGGCGCCCATGAGAGTCGAAGTCTAAAATAAAGAGTTTAACGCGCACTAATAGTCATAGAAAACATAAACACCCATCAAGATTTAATGAAAGCGAAAATTTTTAAAACAATATACTTAAACTAGTTATGGGATAGCCATGAAGTTAAAGGATAAAGTTGCCATAGTTACTGGTGCTTCTAGGGGAATAGGATTCGCAATTGCATCTCGATTTGCAGCAGAAGGCGCCAAAGTAGTCATCATAGATATTCTGGAGGAAGGTGTAAAAGAAGCCGTGAAGAAGATCAGGGATCAGGGAGGAGAAGCCTTTGGATTTCAAGGAGATGTTACGTCAAAGGAAAGAATAGAGGAAATAGTTTCTCAAGTCTTAAAGGAACTCGGAAATATAGATGTACTCGTCAATAATGCGGGGATATACGTTGGCAAGGCTTTCTGGGAGGAACCGCTGGAGTTTTACGAACGCCAATTCAAAGTAAACGTGTTAGGCACAGTCATTCCATCTCAAGCAGTAGTGCCACGTATGATAAAGAGGAGAAAAGGCAAGATTATTAACATCTCCTCGAAAGCGGCGATCTGTGGAGAACCGGGACATGCCGCATACAGCGCCTCGAAAGGTGCTGTTCTGTCCTTAACCCGAGCTATGGCAATCGAGCTAGCTCCATACCACATAAACGTGAACGCAATATGCCCGGGCCCAACGGAAACGGCGATCTTATTCAGCTCGATGACCAAGGATCAGCTTGAGGAGTTAAAGAAATACATCCCTCTTGGAAGATATGGAAAACCAGAAGACATAGCTGCAGCAGCACTCTACCTCGCCAGCGATGACTCTGATTGGTGCACAGGTCAAGCAGTCAGTGTTGATGGTGGAATGTCCATTCTGAAGTAACACGAGAATATATTTTATTTATTTCTTTGGCTGTCAAGTTGGGGGTGTTTATGCTTTTATCCACTTCTCCACCTTCCTCAGTCTTCTGGTAGGGTAACACGCGTTGAACTGACCTATCCTCCGCTTAAGCATGCTGAACCAGGACATAATTGCTTCTGGGCTAATTGATGTGAAACCCCTGATAACCCATAGGTTTGAGCTCAAGAATGGGTTAAAAGCCTTTTCGGTTGCGATGAAGGCCGAAGGATTGAAAGTCGCATTAAATCCATAAAAATGTGGATTTTAAAATCTGGGATTATCTACGACTTTAGGGACGCCGTCCTCCTCTATCACTATTTTTGCAAACCCCCTCTCCTTAACGAGCTCATAATAATGGCCAGCGTCTGATGGATATATGAAAAAGAATACGAGCTTTTCGCCGCTAGTATTGATTGTTCGATGACCCCAACCTGGTGGAACATAACCTATGTCGCCGGGCTTTAAATCGAGATGCACTGCCTCGCCCTCCTTTGTTTGCATGAGCAGCAGCCCCCTGCCGGAGAGGCCTAGGTAGATCTCGGCAGCGTCTTTCTCATGGTAATGTCCTCTAGTCATAGAGTATTCCTTTCCCACTTTCCCTGGGTAGATTGTTGTAACTCCGAAAGTTAGGTGTCCTTCAGCTTCAGGCGTGGTGTATTCGTAGTATTCGTAGATTATCGGATTTTTTCCTTCTGAAAGAATTTGATCAGCTGCTTTAGGATCACTGAAATATTCCTTTAACTCGCTTAGCTTGACCTGTTTCCTCCGTCTAAATGGCTGCATGACATATGTTTTCAGATCAAGCGTTGCTGATTCTGGTTTAAAAGTTGAGGCCATGATCTCGCCCCCCTTGTTGATACACATTACCCATAGTCGTTGGTGAGGGAATCGGTGAATCCTACTTAATGATCTTTATCCTCCTCCTATCTATCGTGGCAATGGCCATAACTATGGCGATTAAGCCGAAAACTACCATTATGATATCGCGGGGGAGCGCGAGCATTAACATTCCAACTTCACTCCATGTAATGATCATCACTCCAAGCAAGGTTCTGTGCGGGCCTCCCACGCCTCCCGTGAGGGCTGTGCCGCCCGCGACCACGCTCGCGAAAAGCGGTGGGGGCATATATTTTCCAATCTCCATGGAGCCGCCCCCCTGCCATGCCATGAACAAAACTCCTGCCAGCCCGGCGAGAAAGCCACTGAGCATGAAAACGTAAATTCTATGCCTCTTCACGTTTATGCCTGAAAGCCCAGCGCCTATCGGGTTTCCTCCGACCGCGTAAGTGCGCCTTCCAAATGGCGTGCACATAGCTATGAAAAAGCTTATAATCAAAATACCCATCGCCCAATAGAATATCGATGGTAAACCCGCTATGCGGGTCGTTGCAAGGGCCATGAAGGTCTCACCTCTCTCACCTCCCATTATAAGGAGGCGTTTTCCCGAGAGGTACAGCGCTACTCCGTCAACTACGAAGGAAACGCCGAGCGTCGCCATGAAAGAGGTGATGTTGAACTTCGCGACGAGTAGCCCGTTAATGAAGCCGAACCCCACGCTTATTATTAAAGCTAAAGGAATCACCAAGAGCCCGAGCTTATCGATGTTTAATGCGCACAGGAGTGCTGCAAGCCTCAGTACATTTACCACCGAGAAGTCAAAAGATCCTGTCATTATGACGAAAGTCAATCCGCAGGCGGCTATTAGGTAAATTGACATATTATTGACTAAAGCTACTATTCCATGATAGCTGAGGAATCTTGGGTTTATCACTTGGAATCCAGCTATAATCGCTATTGCAGCGACCATCGGCCCGACTGTGGTCACATTTCTTCGAAGCCATTCCTGAGAAAGAGGTAGTCTGGCCATCACCTTTTCACCTTCACGTGACCGTTACCCCCTTCAACCCCCTAGCACCTATTACAATGGCTACAACTATCAACAGCCCCGAGAGGAAGTCTACCACCTCAGGAAGCAATATCATAAGGTATAATCCGCGAATAATCACAGCTAACGTCAACGCGCCGAGTGCCGTTCTTTCGGGCCCACCGCTTCCCCCTGCAAGCGCCGTTCCACCCAAGACCATTGCCGCGAGCGGCTCAACCACGTTGCCTAACTTTAGATCTACTGGCGCCGCACATCCGAAATGTGAGAATAGGATAATCAATCCTATGCCCGTAAATAGCCCGCTCAACGTGTAAGCCAAGATCTTGTACTTAGCGACGTTTATTCCGGCTAATCCAGCTCCTTCTTCACTTGACCCAATAGCGTATAGATATGTGCCTATCCTAGTGCGTTTCATAATGAATACCGCGGCGATTATTATTGGGATAGACCATAGAAAGGCCGTGGGAATGCGGGGTATCAATGGCTCGGTTATAAACTCGTATTCGCGAACAGGTCTGGGGACTCCTCCTGTGAGCCATGATGCTAATCCCGCGAATGTAAATAATAAACTTAAGGTTAGTATGAAGGAGGGTATTTTCGCCTTGACTTGTAGTACGCCAATGAGGAACCCTGTCGCTAACCCAAATAGTGGATAGACGAGAATTGAGAACATCCCTAGTATCGGCATTAGAAGCCATACGAGGACACCCCCCAGCATCCAAATTCCAACATAAGATAAGTCCAGCGAGCCGATCAGCAACACAATTGTGGGGCCGAGCGCAAATAACGTGAGTCTTGCAAACTGTGTTAGAGTCGTCGAGAAATTTAAGGGTGTCAAAAATCTTCCTGGGTATAAACCTGAGAACATCACGACGAAAGCAATTAAAACTAGAATAAGAGGGTAAGGATAAGTCTTTAAAGTTTGAATCATGGCTGGAGTTATCAGCTTATTTCTGCCTAGGATCTTCACGCCGCCATCACCTTTCTAAACTCCTCAGGGCTGAGAACTTTCTGAATTCTTCCATCCTTTATGAACACTATCTTGTCGCATAGTATGGAGTATTCTTTAGGATCATCGCTTACGAGGATCGTTGAGATGCCGCTCTTCTTCATCTCCAAAATAGCTTCGTAGATGTCCTCTCTGGCTCCCACATCTATTCCTATCGTTGGGTCCTCTAGCAAAAGTATGTCGGGGCTTCTTTCAAGCCATTTCCCCACGGAAACCTTCTGCTTACTACCGCCGCTCAGAGAGTAGCAATCCGTCTTAACACTCGGGGCCCTTATTCTCAACCTCTTCATGATCTTTTCCGCCATATTTTTCTCAGCGTTGAAACTAATCACCGGGAGCATTCTTAACAATATTTTCTCGATATTAACTATTGAGATGTTCTTCACGATCGGCCAGTTGAGGAATAGCTCTTTCCCGATTTCACCTGAGAAATATCCAATACCCCTTCCTAACCTAAAGTGGAGGGGTTCGTCGGCTTTGACTTTTTGACCTCTGACTATTAGAGACCCCCCTTCAAAACTTATGAGACCAGCGATTGTTTGCATTATCTCGCTTTTGCCCGATCCCGCTGGGCCAAAGATTCCCATGCACTCGCCCTTGTGAAGGTCGAACGAAATATCGTAATAGCATCCATTCTTAGTCAAATTCTTAACTGTCAAAACTACTTTCTCGCTCACAACTCTCTTGACTCCTGGTTTATAGAGATATTCCGAGGATCCTCTGCCGACTATCGCCCTGAACAGATCTTCCTCTGTTATCTTCTCCTTGGACAAGTCATGGTCGGCAACCAGCTTACCATCTCGCAATACGTGTACTCTGTCCGTGAATTCCATCACTTCAGGTATTATGTGTGAAACGAAGATGAACGAAGCATTTTTCTTCATGTCCAATATATAGCTGAATAACTCCCTACGTCTCTCGACGGTTAACGGCGCGGTCGGCTCGTCGAGTATTATGATCGGTGTAACTTTAGCATCTCCGCACTCCAATCTCACACTTAGAATCGCTCTCGCTATTTCAACCATCTTCTGGGTTGAAAGCGGTAGTTCATACATAAAGTCCTCGGCATCGCATTTCACGTGAAGCTCCTCCAATATCTCCCTCGCATGCTCCTTCATTTTATCTATCTGCAATCTCGAGAACTCTACATACTTATCCTCATGGCCTAGGAAGAGGAATTGATACACTTTCAAATGGAGTATGACACCTTTTTCCTGGTAAACTATTGAAATTCCTCTTTTTGCCGCCTCTCTTGGATCCTTGGGGAATGGGACTTTTCTCCCCCTATAGTACAATTCCCCCTTATCTGGAGGATAAACGCCTACCAAAATCTTCATTAGCGTGGATTTTCCGGCTCCGTTTTCCCCTACAACGCCTACTATTTCATTTTGACGGATCGCTATACTAACGTCATCCAAAGCACGCACAACTCCGTCGAAGGTTTTGGAAACACCCTTTACCTCCAATAATGAAGTATCCATCGGCGTCACCATGCTAATCAATGCCACCCACTATCCCCTAACGTTAATCACCGCTAGCTACAAAAATAGAAAAAAGGGAAAATATAAGATTTTGTCTTTAGACCCAGATAGGCTGTGTCTTTAGCTCTGGCGGGAACCGTTTCGCGTATTCCTCTGCTTCCTTCCACGTGTTAGCCCAGCTGAAGTCGAGGAAGTACTTATGGAGAGCGGCAACGTGAGCCCTGAGGGCCTCGACGCTTCCGAACTTCCTTAGCTTTACTGGGTAGTAGTAGTCATGCTGGCCTAGGTAGGTTCCTCCACCTGCATGCCTGTCATATACTAGGTCAAGCTCCTTGCACTTTGATAGGGATATTCGCCTGAAGTCATATGGAAAGTCCTCCCGCGGCTTCGTCGGATCCAGTCGTTGCTTCATCAATATCTGCTCATGATTATCCTTGGTTGGGCCTAGCTTGAAGTTCGGATGGAAAACTAGGCGGGTAGCCTCGGCCAGCCCCTCCATTTCTTCAGGTAAACCGTAACAATCTATCCTACCTGCTTGAAGCATCTCATCCCTCAGCGGATACCATGCTCCAACGCAGAGGTCGTATGCCATCGGGGTCATTCTTCCTCCAAAGTAGGGTATGGCGAATCCAGCGGTAACTAGGAATTTTCCTTTAAGTATCTCTCCCGCACACTCCAGTTCCATGTCTCTCGAAGCCGTGTATGGGCCGATGTCTATACCAGCATCTTCGAATGCCTTCTTAGCGCCCATGGTCTGCGAGTCGTTAGCGCCCCACAAACCCTCATAGTCCGTTCGCTCCGCCAGTGACGCCTCAGCAGCTTTTCGCCCTCCCTCGTACCACCACTCACCATATTGGTGGCCTAGCACTTGCATCTCTGGATAGTTTCTCCAAGCCATGAAGACCCCTAGGTTTATGTAGACTGTGGATACGGTGGCGGCCGTCTTGTGCGCCTGGTGGTGCAGTAACTTCGTCCTTCCGTCCTTCCTCATCTTCTCGAACAGTAGCATTAATGGAAGGAAAGTCTGCTCGTCTGACAGAGGCGTATTATCTATGACCCATCGTGGCCCATAGTCTCCTGGCATCATCTCCCCAGTATATCCGAAGTGCGATAACATGAACACGTTGTTGTCGTTGCAGATATCCGTCAACTCAGGCACGACAGGCGCGGATGGACAGTTCATGATTATCGCCTTTGCGCCGGCAGCTATCATACTCTCAGTATTCTCGATCCACTTTGGATCGGTATCACACACTGCACCCATGAATTCCAGACCGAGCTGTTCACAGGCTTGCTCATTAGCCTGCCAGCACATCATCAGGTATCCTTGCGCTAGACCCCAAGTGAGATAGCCTATCGGGAACGTGTCTCCAGGCCTAGCGTTCTTGTATTTCTGAGCTAGGGCGAGCCTCTCATCCTCCATGGTCGGACTCCAGTCAGGAACGACACCAGGCGCTGTCACCGTTGGACCAGGCACAGTCACTGTTGCTCCAGGAGCTGTTACCGTTACGCCAGGCGCTGTCACCGTTGGACCAGGCACCTCAACCCTTTCTGCTGGTTTGCCGAGCCAAGCGGCGGCTCCACCAACGGCAAAACCCGCCACGAGGGCACCCACGGTCTTCAGGTAGTTCCTCCTCTCCTCCTCCGGTGGATCTAAGTCCTTGACATTACTCTGTTCGGATTTTCGTTTCAAAATTTCAACCTCGTGCGTGCACACGCACTTTTAATCTTCACGATTTTGTTTATTAAGTTTTTCCTTCTGGTTTCGATGCGATTTCCTCAGGTTTTTGTGCGGTTCGGAGAATTCTAGTTGACGGGAGTTTTACCCTAGACCTTAATTGAAACGTGACCGACGATCAATGCCAACGAGATATGGGCCAGCGAGTCATAAACTTTCTCATAGCAACATAGGTGTCAAGGGTTGACGCAAATCTTTAAGCCTACTCTAGAAGAAGCTGTTTCAATGTCCATTCTGAAGTAGCATAAAAACATATTTACCTAGAATGGCCTTATCCGCGGTTTAAAGAGAAAAAAATACACAAAAATGGATTTAAAATCTGGGATTATCTACGACTTTAGTGACGCCGTTCTCCTCTATCACTATTTTTGCAAAACCCTTTTCCTTAACAAGCTCATAGTCATGACCTGAGTCTGACGGATATATGAAAAAGAACACCAGCTTTTCGCTGCCTGTGTTGATTGTTCGATGCCCCCAACCGGGTGGAACATAACCTATGCTGCCGGGCTTCAAATCGAGATACATCACCTCGCCCTCCTTTGTTTGCATAAGTGTATAGTTTAGCGGCCTGCGTGGTAGCTTCGTAAGCGTCTACTCCGCCTTTCGTTCATTTGTTACCGTTGCGCAAATGGTTCAAAAACATATTCTTATAGGTGGTTTAACGTCCCTTATGTCACAATCCTCTTTTACGGTGTTTATTCCAAGCATGACAGCAAATGTTGCTCTCTCCGTTATGGGAAATGGAGCCCAGTGCCATGTTCCTTTTTTCATCACTATCCCCTTGCTTCCATCTAAGAGAAAGGCTACCAACTCGTCTAAGGGAACCTTGGCTTTAGGATCCTCAACGTCTTTTGGGGGGGCTAGTGGAAACACGCTTGTCCCCTCCAGAGGAATGAAGACCTCTGTTAGTTTTACATGACGCTCTATCTTGTCTAGGCTAAAATCTCTCTTTTTCACGACAAGAAAGCTTACTTGTGGTTTTTCCACATCTACCTCGGTAAGCGCTCCCCAGTAATCCAGTGATCTGTTTGAAATCGTAGGTTTCGTGCTCGGAGGCTCAACAATGGTTCCAAAGGGTTCAAAGTCTTCTCTCGTCAGAATTCTTATCTTTATCTCTTTCATTTTACTTCACATGACAAGAGGAATACGAAAAGCTATTTTAAATTTGTGCTGTTTTTATTTAGCTTTCTGACTGGGTGGGCTTGTAGCGAAAATTATTCTTCATCTTTATACACAATCATTTCCTTTCCGTCGGCGCACCCCCCTCCAAGCCCAAAAGACCAAAAGGGTTAAAAGTGCATGGAAGAAACCAAATTGTTGGTGTGGAAAATGGAAAAACAGCCCTTCCTTAGGATGGAGGGTATTCATAAGTTTTATGGTTCGGTCCACGCTCTTAAAGGAGTGGACTTTGAAGTAGGATTTAATAAAGTTGTCGGATTGGTTGGTGAGAATGGGGCTGGAAAGTCAACTCTAATAGGGATAATTTCTGGCAGCATCCCAAAAAGCAGTGGGAGAATATTTGTTAAGGGTAAGGAAGTTGAGATTCCTTCCGTAAAAGCAGCCCGAGATCTTGGAATCGAAACGGTCTACCAGGACCAAGCTGTTATAGACATCATAAGCGTATCCAAAAACGTTTTTCTGGGCAGGGAACTCCTCAAACCCGGTTTAATCAAATTAATGGATATGGAGAGGATGAGAGGAGAGGCTGAGGGGGTTACAAGCTTATTGGGTTTGCACATAGCCTCTCCTGATCAAGAGGTGAGATTTTGCTCTGGTGGAGATAGACAGGGAGTCGCCATTGCAAGAGCCATGTATTTCAAGGCTGAACTCGTTATCTTAGATGAACCTACTGCAGCTCTATCAATCTCTGCAGCTCAAAAGGTATTGGAATTTGTACGGCAGTTGAAAGACTCAGGGGTATCTTGTATACTCATTTCTCATAATCTTTATCACGTATATCCCGTTGCAGATAGGATTATCGTGCTCAGCAGAGGCCAAAAAGTAGCAGACATGAGAAAGGAAGAAACCTCGATAGAAGAGTTAGAGCAGATAATGACATTAGGAAAATAGGCAAAAACCGCCCCATTCAAAGAAACAAGCTAAAAAAGAATTAATGAACACTTATGCGCGCTCTCATCAGTCCAAAACTCATCCTAATTCCCCAGCCCAGTCAAAAATAAAGTGGAAGAGTTACCTCAAAAAACCTTCAGAATCCTATCGTTTATTGAGCAGTCGAACCACCATCAATACTCAACTACTCCGGTGGCATACCCAAGCTCGTCAGCAGCTAGGCTGAGAACAGCATAAGCAATTTCATTGGACTCAAATGACGTATTTAAAGGTCGTATGGACTCTAAGAATTTTCTCATCTCTTCAGATTTTTAGCTTTTTCTAAATTTTCCTCAAACAAAGGAGTGTACGTAGTACTTGGACAAACTGCATTTGCTCATATTCCATCTTTCGCAAAAGATTTCGCCAGATGAATTACAGCAGCTTTAGATACATCTAAATTAACGTTTAATACCCGTCGCCAGTCTTCATAAGAGGTAGTTTCTAAATTACCTTCCTTGTGAATACTGACATTATTAACCAAAATCTCAACTTTCCCTTCAATTGAGCGTAGACGAGGAGCATTAGCCAGCCGGAGGCATAACCTTTTCTGCCTCGCCCTCGTCTTTCTTGAACCACTGTTTTGTTGACTATCAGTCTCGTTAGTTCAACTACTTCCAACATCAAACGCTTTTAAGCGCTAGAAAATGAATTAATTTTACCCATCCTACAGGGGCTACAAGCTGCTCATCATTTATATTTATCTTCAGGTTAATATAAATGGTGGGAGATAACGGATAAAAGGGAAATTATAGAAAGGCTGGATAGATTTCTCACGGATATTCCTTGGAGATATAAAATCTTAGAGGAAACAAAATCTGTGGAATTTACAAATGTGGAAATAAGGTCCAACCGTGAAAGAGAGTTTCTTAAGGGATTAGAGGAGGAGGGAAGTGAAATTGTTATAAGTACGGGACAATTTTCCTACGTGATAAATAGAAAGAACGGCAAATTATTTGCAAGCCTCGCTAATGAGAACGGGAGAATAGTAGAAGAACTTGGAGAAGTCACCGAAAAAGAAGCTCTCGAAGTATGGAGGGAACAATTAAGAAAGAGAGACTCCTTAGGAGGAATACTAAATCTATTCAGAAAAGAGGAAAAGAGAGAACCTGTTTCAAATACGCTAAAAATCGAATATGAGTTAATGGAAGATATAAAACGAGAAGAGGCGGACAAATCCAAACGTAAATCCGTCGTGGTATTGGGTAAAGTGTTTCGGATAGAGCTCAGGGAGGATGGGGGTTGCAGATTATATGTGGGACCCCATAGAATAATTTAGGAAAAATTTTCAAATCTTCCGTCCAAATCCAATTCCCGTTCACACTCGGTATGTGCTTTCTCCCCTCCGAGTAGATTGGAACCGAGAACACCCCCATCGGCTTTTCCTTTACCTGTTCGTAGGTCGGTCGAGGACGCCACGCCCCTGTCGGCGACGAAAGTCTCGTCCTCGATTCCGAACCTTCCCTTTAGGTCTTACGCATACGGTCAATTTCCCAGCTGCGCCGGATTTTGTTAGTTCGCTTGAACCACGCTAGGAACGCTAGGGCCCTCAGTTCAGCAGGAATGCGCTCAAGTGCGTGGTGGAAAAATAAAAAAGTAGGGGGAGCACGTTGCGAATTGTCACTACAGTATTTCGGGTCGATGAGGATATCCCCAGACAGGCCAGTTCCAGTAAATGAAGGGTTCCTTGTAATCCGCTTCAGTGACTACTCGGTCCGGGATAAGAATCCATGGAGTGTAGGCTCCGCCACAGGTAGAGGGTCTTATCGTATATCCAACGACGCCCCACTTTGGATCCTTATACCATTGTAGGGGCGCAAAATTCGTGCCCGGCACAACTGCGTTTATTTGTAACTCCGGAACGTGCTTTTCCACTGAGTAAATCTCTCCCAACATGGGCAGGCCCTCCGGGCCATTCTTCCAGAACTGCTTCAAAATTTCGAGTGATTCAGCTTGCATGTAGCCTGCAGTCGGCATCATACGGCAGTAGTCCTGATATCCGTTTATGTACCCGTCTAGGTTAACGGGGAAGAAATCAACGTCTACCGCTATGACATCCTTAATCTTTTCCTCAGACCATCCTAAGTCCTTCGCTGCTCTTACCCAGGCTTCGTGGTAACCTCCCATTACCTCGAAGACCGCTACGATATCCGGGTTGGCCGCCATTGCTGCTCTGACATATGGAAATTCAGCCTCCGCATCCCAAGAGTTACCGACATCTACAATAAGTATATCTACACCAATCTTAATATCTGGACCGAATTTCTCTATCAGCTTGTCTCGCACGTACTTTCCGCAGTACCATCCGGACTCGTAATCGTCACGCTGGACGAATGCCAGTGGCCAATGGTGGTACATATCGATTCCGAAACAGACGACTGGAATACCTGCTGCTTGAGCCATCTCTCCTATTTTTGCGTTCGCCATACTATCTAGAGGGCATACAACGATAGCGTCAACACCTTTCGCGATCAGCCCTTCGGCCATGTCATTCTGCTTCTTTACATCCGCATCAGGCCAAGCTACCTCGTATCTCCACCCCAGGACATCTCCGCAGTACCATTTAAAAGCCGCCAGATTTAATTCGTCCCACGGATTGTATATGCCCAGTGGAACATAGCCGATATAAGGTGTCCTCCCCTCTTTAAGAGGGTTTTTCTTCTCCCACATGTCGGTATATGCTTCCACTCTCCATTTAGACCATGTTTCCACATCCCCTGGGTCGATCTCTATAACCTTTCCCTTGGTCGGAGGAAGCGGGCTTCCCATTACCCCGTCTAGGAATCCAGAAGCCCGAAGAACCTCTGATGTGGAACCTCTATAACCGTGGCATTGGAGGATGTAACCCAATACTTTTTTTTCAACCTCAACCGGTCGGGTGACGAGATAAACTCCGACGGCGCCGATGGCGGCTATGATTATTATCGCTACAGCAATTATTATTGTCGTTGTTCGTGCAATTCCCCTAATGTTCTCAAATGCCATTTCGATTTTTCTCCTCCTTTTTAAAATTTTTATAGCGCGCTGAATTTTTATGCTCTTCAGGATTTAAATAATTTTCGGTGTAGGTATAGTTTGTTTATATAGTAGTGAGGTGAAATTATTAAAGCTATGAAAGCTCAGTTAGTGGTAAAAGAGGGGCAGATAAAAAGGGGACAGTGAAAGCATGAACTGGAGAAAAGTTCAGCTGTTCTTGCTGGGGCGTTGGGTATGGATCATAGCGATAGTTGTGTTTATATCCTTCTTCGGCCCTTCAATAACTGACCTTATTAGAATATTTCGGATGT
>Ga0315307_1000247_pt1 | contig 22478 bp, 23 predicted proteins | sample TDP2_MG_FD_203079 | JGI IMG/M metagenome (GOLD analysis project Ga0315307, IMG submission 203079) | Freshwater sediment microbial communities from Lake Towuti, South Sulawesi, Indonesia - TDP2 | ecosystem: Environmental > Aquatic > Freshwater > Lake > Sediment | place: Indonesia: South Sulawesi...
TTGTGGACTCCATTAAGCCCATCTGCGGCGTCGGATTGTGCTTGTTGATTGTGTCGATAAAAATGACACCGGGTTCACCGTTCTTCCAAGCCATCATGACGATGAGGTTCCAGATTGCCCGTGCCTTCAACTTTTTCACAACCGTACTGTTACGGGGGCTTATCAGTTCAAAATCGCCGTCTTTCTCCACAGCCTGCATGAAGTTGTCAGTTATTGCAACTGATATGTTGAAGTTGCGCAGAATCCCCTCCCTCTCTTTTGCCACGACGAAGTCCATGATGTCTGGGTGGTCAACTCGTAAAATGCCCATGTTGGCGCCTCTTCTTCGTCCGCCTTGCTTCACGACTTCTGTAGCCGTGTCGTAGATTGTGGCGAAGGATATTGGACCAGAAGCGATGCCTCCAGTCGTCTTGACAAGGTCTCCTTTCGGCCTTAGTCTGGAAAACGCGAATCCTGTTCCACCGCCAGTTTTATGAATTATGGCTGCGGCTTTGAGCGTGTTGAAAATACTCTCGATGGAGTCTTCGATGGGCAGGACAAAGCAGGCGCTGAGTTGCTTGAACTCGGTGCCTGTGTTCATAAGCGTGGGTGAATTCGGAATGAACTCGAGACTAGTCATAATTCGGTAGAATTCGCTTTCCCACTTTCCAACTTCAGCTTGGTCTTTTCCATATTGCTTTTCAACTTCTGCTATGCCTTTGGCTATGCGCTTAAACATCTGCGCTGTGGATTCGATCACCCTGCCGTTCTCGTCTTTTCTAAGGTAACGCCTTTCAAGAACCAAGATGGCGTTCAAGGGCAGTTTCAACTCGTCCACAACGCCTAGAAGCAGCTTTGCGCGGCGGATTTCGGCGCGTTTTTGCCTGTACAAGATGTAGGCTTTAGCAGTTCGTGCATGCCCGTTTTCAATAAGCGTTGACTCAACTAAATCTTGAACATGTTCTACGTCAGGTGTTTCGCCACGCTTGAGCTGTTTTTCCAACCTTTCTACGACTTGCTGGGCCAGTTTGACAGAAAGTTCTCTATCTTTGCCGCCAACAGCTTTGGCAGCTTTCCAGATGGCCTCTGCTATTTTGTCTTGGTCAAAATCGACTATGCGACTGTCTCGTTTCTTGATTTTTTTGATAATTGTCAGATTAAATCCCTTCGTATTTGACAACCATGCTTCCGTTATTTAGAATTTTCTGTCAGCCTGTTTTAGGCAAGTTTTAAGTATGTTTCAACGTTATTGGATAGTTTCTCGCATGTGAGCGTGCATGATATGGTTGAAATTTATCCTTGGTGGAACGATAGGCAGAAGAAACTAGCTGAAGAGGCAAAGAAGTTTGCCGACGAGAACTTGCCCAGAGGAGAAGAAATATCATGGACTAAAGAGTTTCCAGCAGACCTCGTCAATGAAGTTGCAAAAAGAGGCTGGTTTGGCGCGGCTATTCCAGAGAAGTACGGCGGCACGGAGACAGGTGTTACCGGCTGCTGCATAGTGGCTGAAGAACTGGCTCGTGTATGCTCTGCCTTAACGGGCGCTTACTCTGTTACCATGTTCGGTGGAGTGGAGCAGCTTCTCAAGTTTGGAAATGAGACGCAGCGACAATGTTGGTTGCCGCAAATAGCCAAAGGCAAGTTAGGTGCGATTTGTATAACTGAACCTTCTATTGGTTCGGATGCTGCTGGCATTGAGACAACAGCTGTGAAGCAGGGCGATAGTTACGTTATGAATGGCAAAAAACGCTTCATCACAAATGCCGGTGTAGCCGACATATATTGCGTCTATGCTAAGACTAGCGAAAAACCCGAGGACAAGGCAAAGTATTCACATCTGAGCGCTTTCATAGTGGAAAAAGGCATGAAGGGTTTCACGGTGGAAAAGATTAATGAACTCGGCGGCTGGGTCGGATTACCCAACGGTTACTTAAGCTTCGACGACGTGCCGGTGCCAGCTGAAAATCGGCTAGGTGCCGAAGGCGACGGTTGGAAGGTTGTGGTAGATGGGTTAAACTTTGAACGAAACCTGTTCGCTGCTGGCATGCTTGGACCAATGCGAGAGGCCATAAAATACGCTGTTGGGCACGCCCAACGACGATTACAGTTTGGTGAGCCAACGATTGAGTTTCAAGTTAGCCAGTTCAAAATCGCGGATATGTTGGCGCGGCTACGTACTGCGAGGCTACTAACGTACTATTCTGCGTATATGATGGACATGAAAGCAGACGCTGTGATGGATGCGACTTTGGCCAAGCTCTATGCTTCAGAAGAGTATGAGCGCTTAGTTATTGACGCTCAGCAGGTTATGGGCGGCGACGGTTGGACACGGTTCTATCCTCTTGAAACCTTCATGAGAGACGCGAAAGTGAACCAGTTGGGTGCTGGAACGAGTGAGGTCATGCGCATGGTGCTGTACCGGCAGGGAATACGAAGTATGGCTGACGACCTGAAAATGCCCTCCCGAGAGATACATCCGAAACTTGGAGTGCCAATTTCAACCTCAAAACCGAAGGTGTTCAATGAGGCTAATGAAAACACTATGCTTGAGATGCTGGTAGAAGACTACCGTGTGAACCCAGGTCTGTACATGAGCCGATCAGACATTAAGGCGAGGTTAGCTGGAGTTTCGGACGAGCAACTGAACCAGACATTAACGGCGCTGGAAACTAAAGGCTTCGTCAAACTTTACAGGGACAGGAGAGGTAACATAACCTTGGCAAAAGCCACATACAAAGGCTTGAAGCAAGTTAAACCAACAGAATACTACAAGTGGTACCCAGACTGGATTGACAAGAACCTGTTGTTCTAGCGATTGTTTGCCCTCTTCCCTTTTTCATATAGGACTTTCATACTTTCTTGGGATCTTGAACAAGTTTTGATACTTGGCTCTATTGTGTAACAGAGTGGTACCAGTTGATAATGTATTCAGGCAACTTCAATCCTTTTTCGCTTAGTCTCTCAGCCAACTTGACGGGCAAGGGACTCAAGACGTACGCTGCTCTCATGTAAAATCTCCTTGGTTGGCCAACTCTGCCCTTTTCCTCTAGAGTTATATGAAAATCCGATTTTTCTGCCAGAGTTGACTTCTTGGTGCCAGTGATAGACAAGACCATTCCATTTAGTTTTTTGAAGATGTCACACCAAGCGATAACAGGCTTTGTCTCTCCAGAAAACGAGACCAGAATTTCCAAGTCTCCAGCTCTTGGACGCGGGGTGTTGACGCCTCTAGCCGTGTAGACATCATCTCCTAAGAAGCTCTTAATGTGGAAAAGTCTCACGGCGCTCATTTTGACTATTTCGTTTGCCGTTCCTCTCCCGCCCATAAATACGTTGCTCCGTCTTTCCAGAACATCCAAGAGTTGACCATATGTTTCTGACTCAACGGTCGAATCGATCATTGGCCCCAACTGGGCGAATTCTTCATCGCAGAGCTGGAAAACCTCGTCGATGGTCAAGTTTCGGAATATTGCCTCAGTCATCATGCACATGAGTAGTAGGCTTCCCAATTCGAACATGTCGCCCATGATGCCTACTTTGCTGTATTCAAATGAAGGCTTCGAGCTGCCTCGCCCCCTTAGCTCAACCACATGTCCATGTTCGCGCACAACCTTGGCGAGTGGAGACATCAGATTGGACGTTACCAATCCCATGGAGAACTTTGATGTTTTCTTCTCTTCTATATATCTTGCCAAATCTTGAGCCATTACGAGTGGATCTTCCGATAACCCGCTGCCAGAGCTTGCTAGGAGCAGCGTCTTTTTGTAGCGTCTTTCAAGCTCAGCCGCTGCATCGTACATGTCTTTGCCAGGAAAGCCTGGGTCGTCTGGGGTTAAAACAACCTTGTTCCTCCATCCTATCTGACTAATTGCGATTTGACTCATAGCTGCATTCAAAGAGTAAAGCGACCGGCCAGACCCACCGCATACCACGCAGTTAGCTGATTTCAATTCTTCGTAGAGTGGCAACAGCTGCTTCTTCTTTATGCCTAGAATGTTGTCTCTGATTTTGTTGACATACCCTAGTTTGCTCACGGAACTTCTAATATTACCCACACCCTATTCAAGGAATTCTTTAGCAATTTAAGTCTTAAATAAAATAAGATGTAAATTACTCTGTATTTACCATCCGCGCGCCTAGAAGCCAGATGTACAAACGGTGTCCTCATGAAATATGAAATTACCTGTTCAGCATGTGGCAAGCCTTCTATCGACCTTCTCGAATTCAGATGTTCTAAATGTGGAAAACCACTAGAAGCACACCTCAACCTTGATTTTGGCACTGGAAAAATTCGGAAAAGAGACTATTCTGTTTGGCGTTATGCAAAGTTCTTTCCGTACGTCAAAGAGAGGGAAATAGTAACTCTGGGAGAAGGCTGGACGCCTCTAGTCAAGTTTTCAGATAACGTTTGGTTCAAGCTTGAGAATTTGAACCCAACAGGTTCCTTCAAGGACAGGGGCTCAACAGCATTGGTTTCAGCTCTGCGCAAACTGATTGGAGGAAACGGAGGCTATCTTTCAGAGGATTCTTCAGGAAACGCTGGAGCTTCGATTGCTGCTTACGCAGCACGCGCAGGGTTAAAGGCGAAAATCTATGTTCCGAAGAATGTTTCTGGTTCCAAGCTTAATCAAATCAAGTTTTACGGTGCAGAGGTAGTCAAGGTTCCAGGTTCGAGAAGCAAAGTTGCTGATAAAGCTCAAGAAGCTGAAAGAGGAAAACTCTATGTGGGACACATAGTTCATCCTTTGTTCAGAGACGGAATCAGAAGCCTTGCATATGAAGTAGCTGAACAGTGCCATTGGCGCATTCCTGAACGCATTTACCTGCCTGTCTCGGCTGGAACCCTGTTATTGGGCGTCATAGATGGGTTTGAACACCTTGCTGATTCAAATGTGATTGAGACTGTGCCAAAAATCGTGGCTTGTCAAACTAGGCAGGTCTCGCCTCTTTATCATCTTTTTAAGGGCCTGCAATATGCTATGCCAAAAAAGATAACCTCGGTTGCTGACGCATTGATGAGTGTCAAGCCTCCGCTGTTGGATCTTATGGTCAAGCGCTTGAAGGATGTGGACGGCGAAGCCGTCATGGTTGAGGAAAGCGAAATAATCAATAGTTATAAAGAACTCGCTCGAAAAGGTTTCTTTGTTGAACCTAGCTCAGCCGTGGCTTACGCAGGCTACAAGAAGCAACTCAACAATGAAGTGTCAAGAGACGACAGCATTGTAGTAGTTCTAACTGGGACGGGTTTGAAAACTACGCTCACTCCGAATGGCATGTTTTAACATGGAAAGGGAATTTTCTTAAGAAAGAGCAATCTAGTTTATAGAAACGACCAAAAAATAAGCAAATGCGGAGAATCAACATGTCAAAACCAAGGTCAGAAATACAGTTCGGCTATGAAAGCGCACCCTACCCGTGGGAAACTATAAGCGAAATGGCAGTTTACACCGAGCATGTGGGTTTTGACTCTTTTTGGATGCCTGACCACACCGTTGGATTTGGAATACGCCGATGGGATGCTTTGGAGGCGTGGTCCTTGCTGTCAGCGGTTGCTACTCAAACCAAGCGGATTAAGTTGGGCACGTGTGTAAGCGACACGTATCGGCATCACCCTGCTGTTTTGGCACAGCTGGCGTCGACATGCGACCACATCTCAAATGGGCGAGCCATACTGGGCATAGGCATCGGTGAAGCCATGAACCTGACGCCTTATGGTATTCAGTTTGATAAGCCTGTCTCGAGAACCATCGATGCGTTGAAAATCATAAAACTACTATGGACGGAAGAATTTGTTAACTATGATGGACCGTATTACAAACTGAGGCAAGCTTTCCTGCAGCCAAAACCCGTTCAGAAACCCCACGTGCCAATTTTCATTGCTGGTAATTCACCACGTACAATGCAGATGGTAGCCGAATACGGGGACGGCTGGGTTCCCGCTTCGGTGCAGCCAGATGAGTATCGAGAAGGCTTGGAATACGTGTTTTCTGAAGCGAGCAAAACTGGGCGTTTCTGGGACGGAATGGGCGGAGAAAACCCGCCTGAAATTGAACCAGCCTTGTTCTTGTACGTAGTGATTGCCAAAGACTATGACACCGCGCGCCAAATGGTTTTGCTCCCGGCTAAGCTGTATCTGCTTTCTAGACCACGGATAATTGAGAGGCTAGGGTATCGTGTTCCCTCAAAAGAGTTTGACATGACCTATGACCTCGTTTTCAATTCGGAAGTAGGCGAGCGATTTCTAAAGAAGGCAGAGGAGATTCCGGATGAAGTTGTAGACAAGTCGCCGGTCGTGTTTGGTTCACCCGACGACGTGATTGGCAAAATCGAAAAATACGTGAGGGCAGGCGTTCGCCACTTTGTCTCGCCGTTCTTTGTACCGCCTAAAATGATGAAGGAAGAATGCAGCCTCTACTCGGAAAAGGTGATATCCTACTTCAAACACTAAAACTGCTCTTCCATTAAGACGGTGAATCACATTATGAAAAAAGTCGCCATTGTCGGAGTCGGCCAAACCAAGTTTGACAGACGCCCAGATGCCTCAATAAAGGAGATCGCATTCGAAGCCTTCAAAGAGGCAATTGAAGACGCAGGAATCATGCGGGGCGAAATCCAGGCCAGCATAGTGTGCAGTGCAACCCATTATGACAAACAGCGGACACCAGCAGGCGTTATTGCTGAATATTTAGGTTTAAACCCTCAGCCCACGTACAATGTGGAAGCCGTCTGCGCCTCAAGCGGCGTGGGCGTGAGAAACGCTTGGGCTTTGATAAGCTCCGGGCTGCATGATATTGTTGCTGTTGTTGGTTTTCAGAAAATGACTGAGCTGCGATCAGACGAAGTTCAAGAAGTCATGGGACGGTCAGGCGACGTCATGTGGGAATCACCGTTTGGGCCAACTATGCCCGCTTACTTTGCTACATATGCCAATGCGCACATGAACAAGCATGGCACGACTGAGGAACAGCTTGCTAAAGTAGCGGTTAAGAATCATTTTTACGGGGCCAAGAACCCTAAAGCCATGTTCCAAAAGGAAATCACAGTCGAAGATGTCATGAAGTCCAGACCAATAGCCACACCGCTTAAACAACATGATTGTTGTGCCAACTCTGACGGCGCCGCTGTCCTCATACTAGCCAGTGAAGAAAAAGCCAAAAAAATAACTGACACGCCCGTGTGGGTTGCTGGTTTAGGCTTGGCTTCAAGTCCCATGTCTCTGACCAGCCGAGGAACATCGTTAACATCGTTTACATGCAGTGTGGAAGCGGCAAAGCAAGCCTATCAAATGGCGGGAGTTTCGCCTCAAGATATAGATGTCGCTGAAGTGCACGACTGCTTCACAATAACCGAAATCGTGAACTACGAAGACTTGGGCTTTTGTGAACGCGGCAAAGGTGGCAAATTCATTGAAGAGGGACAAACCTATCTTGATGGAAAGATTCCAGTCAATGTAGACGGTGGTTTGCTGGCAAAAGGACATCCGGTGGGTGCGACTGGAGCTTCTCAATTGCGGACTTTGGTTCAACAACTACGAGGTGAAGCAGGTCAAACACAAGTCAAAGGAGCAGAAATAGCATTAGCCCACAACCTAGGCGGAATTGGAATGTACTGCGCTGTGACTATACTCAAAAGGTGAAATGGAATCATGAGCTTCGGAAAATTCGGCAAAGTCAATTACGTGGCTGAAACCAAGGTGCACGAGTTTGTCAAGTTCTTGGAACAGGGCAAAATAATGGGTTCAAAGTGCAAAAGCTGTCAGCGCGTGTATTTTCCGCCCCGAGCCGATTGTGATTGCCTCAGCGGCGAAACGGAATGGGTACAACTAGGTGGCAACTGCAAGCTAATCACGTACACGACGCTTCACTTTGCACCAGCCAGCTTCAGATATGATGTGCCTTATGTGCTCGGCGTGGCACAGTTCGAGGAAGGCCCAACCGTCTTTGCACCAATAAGTAAGGAGATCAAACATGAAGATATCAAAATCGGAATGAAACTGAAACTTGTACCAGAGATTCTTCCAGGCGGTAAAATAATTTACGAACTTAAAGCACACAACGATTAGTTAGAATCATAAGGAGCTAAGACCGTTTTCTGCCAACGTAGAGCACATGTTCACCCGACCCTAGAAGACACGGATCGTTGCAAGACCGTAATAGGATTTTGAGCCAACGATTCCATTTAGCTTTGTCCTTGTAAAGAGCATTTGTCTGTTCCTGCAGGTGCGATGATAAGCCTTCGCAGGTTGCCATCTCCAAAGTCTGGACACCTTTACTTTCGAACAGTTCTCTCAATTCGTTGGGGAGGAAGAAGTAGGCGTCTGTGAAGCCTCCCCAAGTTTCTAGTGGATGATGATAATGAGCGTGATGCAAGCCTTTCGAAAAGGTTTCTTGGTGAGCTGGGTCTATGAGTTCGTATGGCAGCCTCTGCAGGATTGTTCGAAAAACGCCGTATCGATTGATAACGGAGGCAAACACAGGGGCTTTCTTCTTTGTCACTCTAACGAGTTCGCTTGCTGCCTTCTCTCTTTGTTCTTTGTCAATCAAGTGGGAGAGGGGGCCAAGACAGACCGCAGCATCGAAAGATTCATCCATGAATTCTGATAGGTCAACAACGGAACCTTCAACGATTTTCTTGATTTTGTCCTCTACCTTGGCATTCTTGATTTCTCTCTTAGCGATTTCTAAGCACTTGGACGACAGATCTAACAGTGTTAGTTCGAAGCCTTTTTTGGCAAGTTCTATGGTGTATCGTCCTGATCCGCCGCCTGCGTCTAAGATTATCCCCCTTTTGGGAAGATACTTGTCTAGGAAATGCATGTGAACGATGTATTCTAGTTGGTGATAGGCATCCTGAAATAGCCTGTTCCATTCTAGTTCAGCTTTGGCGTTATAATACTCCTTAATCACACGGCTCATGGCTGAAAACCACTGAAGAGCCACTTACAGCCGCAACGTTTTTATCATTTGCTTGACGGATTTTGCTATGTAGTCTATTTCCTTCACTGTCACGCCCGGGTGAATGGGAAGCGATAGAACCTGTTGAGCAATTCTTTCGGTGACTGGAAGACGATATCTTCCGAATTGTTGGTAGTACGGCATCTGGTGAATGGGCGTGTGATAGTAGATGGTTGCACCTACGCCTTTTTCTCTCAAACCTTCAATGATTTTGTCTCTGACTTTGGCGTCGCCCCTTCGAATCCTAACGGTGTACAGATACCAACTGTGCCTGCAGCCTCTCGGCTCGGTTGGTAAAACAAGTTGTTCTATATCGCTTAGTTTCTCCGTGAGCAACTCAGCGTTTCTTCTCCTTCTTTGGATAAAGGTTGGCAGTTTCCTTAGCTGCGCGATACCGATCGCAGCTTCAATTTCGGGCATTCGATAGTTGTGTCCCAACATGGTTGAAACGTATTCTTCCGTTTCCCCATGTGAACGAATGGCACGGAGAACTTTAGCGTGTTCGTCGTTGTTGGTCGTTATCATCCCACCCTCGCCAGTTGTCATGTTCTTGCTAGCATAGAAGCTCCAGCAGGTCAGATCAGCGAGGTATCCTGGAGACTTCCCTCGGTAAGAGGCGCCGTGAGCTTGAGCCGCATCTTCGACGACGACTAACCCGTGTTTTTCCGCAATCTTCTTGATTTCATCCATATCTGGGGGGAGTCCATACAGGTCCACGGGCATAATCGCTTTCGTCTTTTCGGTGATTGTCCCTTCGATTTCTCTAGGATCAACATTGTAGGTCTTAGGATCAATGTCAACGAAGACTGGTTTTGCCCTGTTAAGTGCAACTGCTTCCGCACTGGAGATGAACGTGAAGCTTGGCACAATCACTTCATCGTCTGCTTCGATGCCAGCCACCCAGATAGCGAGTTGAAGAGCAGCGGTCCCGCTATTGACTGCCACACCGTGTTTAGCCTTAAAAAACCTTGTGAATTCTTCTTCGAATTCTTTTGCCATAGGTCCACTGCCGAACCGACCAGTCAGGACTCGGCTTTTCAAAACCTTCGAAACCATTTGAATTTCTTCTTTGCCAATCTGGGGCATGTTAACCTGAATCATTCTGCGCAAGGGCATCACGCTATTCATGATAGCATATTAGGAGCTTATTAGAAATTCGATGTTCCTGACAGACACGCAGCGTCAGAGGGTTATTACTTCTGCAATGCCAACACAGCCCTCAAAGCAGCCGCTGAAGCATGCGTCGCAGCCTGAGACGAGTGCATTGGCTGCTCCACGGCGCCTGCCAGAAATATACCCTCCATAGTCGTTTCATTTGCGTTGAGCTGCTGGTCTTTCTCTCTCATGAAGCCGTCTTCATTGAGTTCCAGTCCAAGCTTTCCCGCGATTTCAACGTTTGGTGGCAGTCCCACTTCGAGCACGACGAGATCAGCGGTTATAGACAGCAGTTTGGATGTTGCTTGGTCATACACGTCAAGGGTCAATGTGCCATCTGGCGCCTCCCGAACCTCTGATGGTTGGCCATGAATGAATTCCACTTCTTCAGCTCTCACCTTGTTGTAGAATTGTTCACCCGCCTTTGTTACTGCCCGCACATCGATGTAGCAGATGTACGCGTCAACTTCTTTGCCATACTGCTCTCGGAGAAAATGTGCATGCTTAACGGCGTTTAAACATCCCAAGTTGCAGCAGTAACGAAGATGCTTCTCATCTCGTGAACCAACACACAATATGTAAGCTACGCTTTTTGGTTTCTGACCGTTGTCAGGGCGCACGATCTTTCCATGAGTTGGCCTATCGGGTTTGCACATTGCTTCGTACTCTAAGCCTGTGATGACGTTTGTGTATTGCCCATATTTGTATTGACCCACTTTCTTCGCGTCATACTGCCTGAACCCTGTTGCCACTAGGATTACGTCTGCTTGTACTTCTTGCTCTTCACCTTTCTTCAGTATTTTAACCCTGAAGTTGCCGATTGAGCCATCAATGCCCTTGATTTCTGCGTCGGTGAAGACTCTTACGTTTGGATTGGAAGCACATTTCTCAAGCAGTGGATTAATCGTCTCTTCCGCGTCTTGAAGAGTGGGAAACAGTCTGCTGAGCTGTTTGACTGTGCCGCCGAGCTCATGCTGCTTCTCAACCAAATAAACCAAAAATCCGTTTTGAGCTAGGTCAAGGCTAGCCTGTATTCCAGCAATTCCTCCACCAATGACCAACGCTGAATGGCGCTTTGTCATGATTCACTCCAGCATTTACTGGCCGCTTTGAAGCATAACCTTGCTGAACGAATAAGAAAAGCGTTGTGATGATTAGGGGATTATTTCGCATCCGTTGAACTTCATAAACTCAAAATCCCGCAGAGTCAATTCTCCCCTCTCGATGATCTGTCTGATTCTTAGCAATTCCTTACTTATCGTCTCTATTAGATTTCTCACCGTGCCGCAGACCAATCGATAGGCTTCTCCATCCCATCGCCTAGTGACGTTCGCGTACAGACAGCGACCACCACAAACGTTGAGAATGCTGCATTTGGCGCAGGGTTCACCTACAGGAACTTTCTCCAGTTTCAGCGGGTTTGCGTTTTTGATATGTCCAAGATAGTGATTTTTCATGCCCCACATAGTTGGGCATGGAACAAGATAACCGTCTGTTTGAATGGCATAGTTTATCCATCCTCCACCGCAACGCAGAAAACTTGTCTTTTCATCGTAGAGAAGGGACTGGGTCACACCAAGGAAAGGGTAAAGCCGCAGGACAACTCCGTTTTCTTCCATGTGGGCTACCCAAAACTTGACGAGTCTGCGAATTCCAAGATTGTAACTCTCATAACTCCATTCTTTGAATTTCCTGCGAGAAAAGTCGTTTTTCCAAAAGCCAGCGTTCAACTGCCAATGCACGGAAGAAAACGGAAACTCGTCATTTTCTAAGAGCCATTTCACCTGCGTCTCTATGTCGGTTTGTTCCATCACGGTCATTCTGGCAATCAATTCGCCCATGAAACCGTTTTGCCGAATTAACTTCAAGTTGTTAATGACTTTTCTAAAAGTGCCCTTGCCCCTGTAAAAATCTGTTAAGGCTTCGTCACCATCGACTGAGACAAGAATCGTATGAAAACGGTTAACATACTCAGTATCTAACCGATCTAGGAGTAGGCCATTGGTCTGGATTAAGAAATGCCCAGCTTTTACGTTATCCATTATGCTCTTCATTTCGTCAATGCGAAGCAGTGGCTCTCCTCCGTAGAAAGTCAACGCGCAGTTTGGGTCTTGTCTACAAAATCTGTCTAGCGACTTCAAATCGTAGCTGATGCTTTTAGGTAGGTGATAATCGATCTCAACATCTGGGAAATCAGCGTCGACATCATCTGTTGCCTCTCCGAAACAATACTTGCATTGAAGATTGCACTCAGTCGTCAGTATGACATGGAAGAACATGGATCCTTCCCTCTTGCTGTAACGATTTCACCAAAGCAAACATTAATCTTGCGTTCGCGCTAAGGTTTTACCATTATGAAACGGTCTGTAGTTACACCAATCCGGAGACTTGAAGGGATAACATATTGGGTGATTGAAGACCCTGACGGAATCTACGATTACATCAACACTGAAATCCAGAAGGAATGGGAAGCAGACGCCCAAAGTGAACATCGGGACCCAAATGATGACCTGTGGCTAGGGACTCTGTCTCAACGCAAATGGAGTTTGGAAATCATGGAGATTGAGCGAATCAAACTTAATCCTCTCATCATGAACTATGTGGATATTGAGAGAGGCTACGTTTTTTCTGAAAGCCTTGCAAAACGAAGCAGCGAACTCAAGAAAGAGATTGAAACCTATGGTTTAGCCATTTGGCCTTTGGTAGTGCGCGGGGAAAATCGGGTTCTCGCCGACGGATATTGTCGCTACGCAACTTTAAAGGCCATGAATATACGGAGAATCTACGCTTATGTAGGGATCTTGTAACGCTTGCTTGGAAATCATAATGCCTATAAAGTATGATTGCCCTTTCATCTTCTCTATGACCATCACAGACCAGATGACCTCAAAAAAACCCGACGCAAACCTACGCCTACGGGTTTTAGGCAAAACCGGTGAGCACAAGCCCTACAATTGTTACCAGTGCATTAAGTGCACAAGCGGCTGTCCATCGATGAAAATGTTGGAACTGAAGCCGCATGAAATTGTGGCACTGGCAAAAGCAGGCTTTATCGATGAACTGCTCAACTCAGGCATCATCTGGACCTGTGCCACATGTCTAAAGTGTAAGGAACGTTGCCCCCAAGCTGTTGCACCAGTCGACCTCATTATTGCCCTGAGAAACTTGGCAGTAGAAAAAGAGGCGAAGGTGCCAGAAAGCTTCCTCCAATCGCTGAGCATGATCTTAGAGTGTGGTTACATATCGCGACCGCAGGCAACCATAACAAGGAAACTGGAGAAAATCGACCGTGAAAAACTCGGCTTGCCCAAGTTTCGAGAACCCGACGAACGGTTCAAGGCAACATTCATGAAAGCTTTGGAGAAGACAACCTCAAAGGAGAGTGCACCGTAACCGTGAAGATAGCGGTTTACTGGGGCTGCGTCATTCCTACCATACAGTACCCTTACGAAATGTCTGTGCGCGAAGTCATGCCACGCTTAGGTGTTGAACTCGTAGACTTGGAAAACGCATCTTGCTGTGGACCCCAAGTCCAAAGCGTAAACATTAACGCTGCGGTCTATTTGGCAGCCCGCAACATAGCCATCGCTGAGAAAACGGGCTTCACCGACTTGCTGGCCGTGTGCAATGGGTGCCATCTCTCGTTGTTTGAAGCTTCCTACCATCTTGGTCACGATGAGAAACTCCGCGAAGAAATCAACACATTACTAAAAGACGAAGAGTTGCATTATTCCGGCAAAATAAAAATCTGGCATACAATAGACTTTCTCCATGATAAGATTGGGGAAAATATGATAAAGAAGGCAGTGACCCACCCGCTGAACGGTTTGAAACTTGCCGTACACTATGGATGTCACATACTCCGCCCAACCAGCATAGGAACAGTTGACGACCCAGAAAACCCTCAGAAACTTGACAGGCTAGTCGAATGGTTAGGTGCTACAAGCATCAACTATTCGGAGAAGTTGGACTGCTGCGGCGCTATGCTTATGCTCTCTCACCCAGACGCTGCATTTACATTTGCAGGACTAAAGCTTAAGGCAATCCAAGACCTAGGCGCTGACGCTCTAATCGACTCGTGCCCATCCTGCCAAAACATGTTCGACATGAGACAGAAAAGCGCTGCGGCTACAACAGGCGCTAAACTCAACGTTCCAGTCATATATTACACCCAGTTGCTGGGTCTAGCCATGGGAGTCTCTGAGGAAAAACTTGGACTAAACCTGAATCGAAGCCCGATCGACGAATTCCTACAAAAGGCACTTGTCCACTAAAGCCTTTATTGTGAAAACACTGCATTTAGCAACGTTGAAATTTACCTTGTCTCATCCTTGGCTGGTTGGCACCTACTACGAGATGGGTTTTCGATATGGGACTATCCTGTACAAGCATGGGTTTAGACTGCAAGAACAGCAGCACGAGAAGTTTGTTTTTGCTAGAGAATGCGAAACTGAGGTCAAAAGAGTTTTTCCAGAGGTCTTAGATGAAATCCATGGATTTGCAGACGCCAGCCAAACATCCTATGAAAACTTAGCAGCTCTCATCCTAACGGTTGGTGCCTTCAAGCCACCTGCGGCATGTAGCGTTTTTGCAGCATCTGCAGGCTCAAACATTTTGTTTGGACGCAACTACGACTTCCACTATAGGTTTAAAGAGAACGCCGAAAGCTATCTCACAAAACCGTCAAATGGCTATAGAAGCGTCGGCAACACCGACATATTCGTGGGACGAGAAGACGGCGTGAACGAGAAAGGCTTAGCGATTGGAATGGCGTTGGTGAAGCCCGTCGAGGTCAAACCAGGCATCAACTTTGCGTTGTTGGTAAGATGCATCTTAGACAAGTGTGCCACTGTTAGAGAAGCGACTAGGTTGTTAACATCAGCCCATCATGTTGCTGCTTACAATTACCTTGTTGCCGACAGAGACGGCGATATGGTTGTTGTTGAAGCTTGCCCCAGCAGGGTCATGGTGAGAAAACCTGATCAAGAAGACAGATTCATAGTCTGCACCAACCAATTTGTACGCACTGACATGCAAGGCATGGAAAACCAAAGAGAAAGACCCACAGACTCGCCTCTCAGGTACAAGACCATTTATGATCGGCTTCACCAACTAAGTGGGAAGATAAAGGTTGAAGACGCAAAGAAGATTCTTTCCAGCCACGATGGGCAAGTCTGCTCACATATTGAAGAGATTCAACTGGGCACGTTGTGGTCAATCATCGCGGCATTGAATGAACCATCGATCTACATTGCTGAAGGGCATCCGTGCAAGACTAGATATAGGCTGGATTCTCGTCTGACCAAAACTTTGCAGAAATCCTCTAAAACTTAGTACAATAACTCCTTAATAGGAGACCGATTTCTATCATATACCGCAATCTGCATAGGGTCCGCAGTCATGTTGCTTCAAGAGGTCATACTTGAAAACGTCATGTCATACGAATACGCTCGCATACCCTTCAAAAAGGGCGTAAACATAGTTTGCGGACCAAACGGCGCGGGAAAATCATCCATCCTTCTGGGCATATCTCTTGCGCTTGGTCAATCCTACACAGAGCGTTCTAGGAAATTGAGTGACCTAATTCGATGGGGTAAAGATCAAGCTAGAGTCACATTAGTCCTAGAAAATTTACGTAAAGCTGGACGTCGACCCATCCAAAAAATCGACAAAGACCAGATATTTCTTACCCGTGTCCTGCGGCGGGATGGAAAATACTGGTTTGAGCTGGACAATAAGGCGGCGACCAAACAAGATGTTGATAGATTGCTCTCCAAACTGGGCGTGGACCCGAATAACATGCTTATCGTCATGCACCAAGCCATGACTGAGCAGTTCACAGTTTTGTCGCCTCAAGAGAAACTGCGCATGGTAGAAGCAGCAGTCGGCTTCGAATCCTACCGGCGCAACGTTGCAGAAGCCCAACGCAAGCTGAGCCGAGTCTTAAGCGAAGAAGAGTCAGTAGGCAAACTCATAGAGTCAGCTGAGCAAACACTCTCCTATTGGCGAGAACAATACGACCGATATCAACAGAAGAAGCAGTTGATAATGAAGCGGCGGTTCCTCGAACGTGAACTCGCCTGGGCACAGGTTGCAAAGAAAGAAAAAACAGTCAACGATATAAAAAACCAGATTGAACAAGGGCAGGAAGAAATCGGAAAAATCGAAAAAGACACCCAGACAGTTGAAAACAAGCTGGCAGGGGAGCAGGCTTCGCTCAGCCAAGCCAAGCAAGAATGGAATAGGCTATTTGAAGAACGCCTCTCTTTGGAGCGAGAAAGAGCCCGCTTCGAATTCGAACTGACTACGTCTGATCAAACAATGAAAGAGACACGGTCATGGTCAGAGTCACGTCGCGTAGCAATGAAGGACTACCTATACAAACTTGAACAGCTGGAAAATAATGTACCAAGTGGTGTTGACCCAACTGACCTAAGAAATCAACTTACTGATTTAAAGAAAAGCTACGAGGAGCTTGAAGACACTTGGATCCAGCAGCTCAACAGCAAAAGCGAAAACCTGAAGCAGCAAATGGAGGCATCAAGCAAGCAACTTGCATCACTAGAATATCACATCCCCGAAACAGACTCTCAAATGAGCAAGCTGAACCAAGAAACTGAGAAGACTAGTCAAATGCTCATCGACGACAAGATTCGTTCAGCCTTGCTTCACCATAAGAAAGAAAATCTTCTGAAAGCTGTGGAAAAACTGAACAAAGAATTCCAATCGGCAAAAATAGAGCTAAGCAATGAAACAAAACGAGCTGAGGAAACAGGACCTCAAATCGCGGCTTTAAAGAGTACAGATGAAATTCTGGATGAGATGCGCCTCACTGATGGACATATTGCAGCTTTGGCTGATGTGTCAGAGGACATCGAGAAGATGTACGAATCCTACTCCAAACTCTACTTGGAGCTTAAAGAGAAGGCTCAACTGGTGGCTGAAAACCGAGAAAAAGCCTTGGCTGAAGTAAGAACACGCATGGAAGCGTGGCATACGGTTCTCCAAGACCTTCTCAACAATGTCAACGTTCAATACCAAGCGATTCTTGCCAGTGCTCAGGCGCAGGGTGAAGTTCGCCTCCTAAACGAACACGACATCGAGGCAGCTGGACTGCAGATATTTGTGGGTTTCAAAGGAGCAAAACCAGTACCACTCGACGCTTTCACTCAGAGCGGTGGAGAGAGAAGCACGGCCACCATGATGTTTCTTCTAGCTCTTCAACAGCATGTGCGCTCGTCCTTCCGTGCAGTAGACGAATATGATATTCACATGGATCCGAAAAACAGGGAAATAATCGCTCGGATGATTATCTCTTCTATAGGCGGTTCAGACGCTCAATACTTGGTGATAACCCCTAGTCAAATCACGTTTGCCGAGGAGAGCGTTCACGTCATAACCGTTCAGAACATGGAAGGAACCTCAATCGTCAAAGAGGTCCATTAAAACAACGATGGTTTCAAGTTCTGTATGATGGTTCCCCGGGCTTTTTAGCCTCACCTGGCGTGGGAGATATTTGAGGAAGTGGGACAGGCGGTGGAATATTCAAAGTACGCGTTATGACGATCGACTCAAGAAAGGCAATGTTGGAAATCGACTGCACTATAATAACAGGCGGCGGCTTCTTCTCGGTATAGGAGTTATGAATTTGCTTTAGCTCCTCTTTATCCCCTGTGACGTGGGCCTTTCCTTTCACACTTATCTGAGCTACAGCGGGATTGTAGTTGATGGTGAAAACAAACGGCACTTCAAGCAGGTCGTCTCTCTTCTGCTCAACTCCGACCAAATTGAGATTAGTCGCAATTTGCACAGGCGGAATTGGTTTTTCAATGTCCCAAAGACGTTCAGCGGACAGTTGATGAATGAACACGCCGACTTTTATCAAAGCATTATAGTTCCTGTGCACAGCTTCTATTATTACTTTAAGATTTAAGCATGCCTTTTTCTTAGGCTCTTTTATAGCGAGTGAAACCGCAGTGTCCACAAGCAAAACGGTTGCCGTGGTCAGCCATGAAATACCCAGAGCCGCAACGTTCACAGTAGGGGAGCAGTCTCGTTAGCCCTGTGGCGTCAACCTTGTATCGTGTGTAAGCTGGTTTCTCTTTCTTCTTGACCTTCGCTGGTTTTTTCTCCTTAGGTTTTTCAACTGGCTTTTCCTCGGGCTTCTCCTCTGGTTTTTCAGTCGGTTTTTCTGCAGGTTTTTCGGTGGGTTTTCCCGCGGGTTTCTCTGTGGGCTTTCCCGTTGGTTTCTGAGCTACCTTCTCCGTCGGCTGCGGTTGCTCTTTCTTTCCTTTGCCCTTCTCTGACATCTACTTGTTACTCCTTCTTGACTGGTTTCTCAGTCTTTTCTGGGGGTTTGGGAATTTCAGGCTTTTCAACTTGCTCTTTCTTTTCTTTTGCGGTGTTTCTGGCGACTATGTATTTTGGTTCAACGAGCTTGGCTTGTTCAACAGAGTCATAAACGTTAGCTTCACCCATCGCCCGCATAGTTCCAGCCTTTGTTATGACTCGTCTTACGTACATGGCTTCTGAGCTAGTTTTGAGCATTCCTGCAAGCGTGTCGCGTATTTCCAAGCGTGTTGGCGTGCCCTTTGATTGAGTGTGATCAACCTCGAAGACTATTTCTCTACGCTTCAGCACTGGATTGTACTGCTGCTTGGTGATTTTGATTTCCATCTGCCCATCTTCTTTCGATGCGGGTTTGTTGATTTGATGCGGCATCCTTTACTTTAGCTTTTTGGAGTAGGCTCCATGGAATCTACGACTTTCTGCACTCGCTCCTTGGTTTTCTTGTCGGCACTGATCACTACAACTCCTTCATGCGGCTGCCCATAAACTACCAACGAGCCTTCAGGCGCCTCCAAGACTGCAACCAGCGCTAAGAGGTCTTCCTCACCGTCCACGAGTACTTGTGTCGGTTGTTTTTGTTTTAAAGCTCGGTTTATGACTATCCACGTTTCAGGATTCAGAGTCCCAGCAAGATTCTTAACGCTTACCAATTTGCCAGATGTTGGTTTGATAGGTTTGCTCTTTTGTCTCATGACCTTGTTATCGACAATCATGATCTGCGGTTGAATGTCGTACTTCAGCATATTCTGAGACACCATGTCTCCGACCGAAATAATACATTCAGGTTTCTCTTTGAGGATCAGATCGGTGAGTTTTTTCATCGTTTGCTCTGGGCTGCCTTTTAGTAGGGTTCCTAAGGGATTCTTGAGTTCTTGGCGTAGTCTAGGTGTAAGGCTGAGCGTCTGTTTTGATGTTTTTCTTATTTCTGCAACCCCCATCGCTGAGACAGGAACAAGAAGTATCCTAGCGCACTTTCAGCGCGTATCTACCTTTTTTTGTTGCTTTCATCGCTTTGGCTATGGCAGAGTTTTCTGGGTCGAATATGATGACGAGCCCAGAGTAGTCGTCGCTGAAGCTTGTGGATTTGCAGTTTGGACAAGTGGTCTCAGTTGTCAGATAGCTACAGTCTCTGCATGCTTTTTCACTCATACGCCTGTTCCTCCAATTCACTTCTTGGCTGTCGTAGGCGCAGGAGCAGCCGTAGCCGCTGGTTTCTTCGCTTTTTCGGCTGCACCACCCTTCATTTTTTCCAAGTCGTGCTGTATCCATTCGAGCTTGCCCAGAAACGGTTGCCTCGCCGTAACGCCTACCTTGCCTGAGCCTCCTCCTCGGCTGAGTGAAACCGCAGTTATCCGCACCCTAACCTGATCGCCTGTCGCAAGTTTGCGTCTAGACTCTTTGCCCATGAGCACGCCTTGTTTCTCGTCGTAGGATATGTAGTCATCCAAGAGTTGAGAAACATGCAACAACGTGTCGATTGGGCCAACTCGCACAAAGGCGCCGAAATCGGCGATTTCTACGACTTCGCCTTCCACGACCTCTTGGAGTTTGGGATAGAAAGTGAGTAGAGAAAAAACAGCGCGGTGGTATGTGGCGCCGTCTCCCGGGATAATTTTGCCCACAGGGTTGATTTGGATGTCGACTACAGCTATGACGTAGCCCAGTTCCTCATCGACCATACCCTCATACTTGCTCTTCAACTGTTCATAACCCACAGCTTCAATTGGGTCACCGAATTTTTCAGGAGGAATACGGATGGTGTCCTCAAGTGAAACTAACTTAAACATGTCCTATTCCTTTAAATAAGCCAAGCTTGTCTCAGATTGAGAACCCGAACATATTAGCCTTTCGGAACCGACTTTCTCCGTTTCCAGAGAACACCAATCATTGCTGTCTCAACTACAGCAACCAACGAGAGGCCCCAAACGGTGTAATCGGCGCGGTTAGGAACTGAGTAATAGTTAAGCGAGTACCAATGGGCAATAATGCCTTGAGCTGGCTTGTTCTGAGGCGTATAATCACTATTGTTTGAACCACCAGCGTTGGGGTTAGTTTGCCAGTACCACCAGTACAAGCCGTAAAGCCACGCCCGATCCCAGAGCGTTTGGAAAGCAGCTTCATAGCAGTCACATTGTTCTTGCAGGTCGATGAGCCTTCCAGGAATTTCTTGCAATCTGTAGTTTGAAGGGTCTTTGTTCGTTCCGTCGGTACTCAAGTAACCAATCTCGGAGAATATTATTGGCTTCTCAACCTTCTTGTAGAACGATTCCAAATAGCTTGCAATGTTCTCCCATGCTGTCTTCATTTCATCTATTGAAGGATCATTCCCGCTTGACAACGGAAAATACGCGTCTATCCCAACGTAGTCAAGATCATTCCACCAAGAAATGGAAGAGAATTCATCCCAAGAGGCTGCATACGTGATATTCCCATGAAAACGCGAGCGGACTCCAGATATTATGCCTTTCCACTGTGGTGTCCAAGACGTTGTCGACTTGTACTCTGTGCCAACGCAGAACATCTCAGCATTTTGTTCTTGAGCGAATTCTGCGAACAGGTAAATGTAGTTGGAGTAGTTTTGAAACCACGGCTCAGAGAGCCTAATTTCTCCTCTCCATCGACCGTCTTCAAGATCAATCATCGGCTTTAACATGACTTTCATGTCTAGGTCATGGGCACGCTGTATCACATGAATGAGTGCCTCATCTGTCGGTGCCAGTTTAGGGTTCTTGTGGATATCTGCAGAGTCAGCGTTTGTCTGATACCATCCGACCACGTTTATTGCCACCCATTCTACTCCAATCTGTCTCATGCGTCTTAGGGATTCAGCTGATTCAGCGCTGCTGAACGCATCAGGCGTCATGTTCGCATACGTCGCATAAGACATCCCCTTCTGAAATGCGAAGGTGTTGCCACCCGAAGCTTCCTCAACAGAGGCTTGAGGCAAGAATGCGAACATCGTAACAAGCAAGAAATGGGTTAGTAACATTGCCTTGAAAATTGAACGTAGCTCGGCCACAAAAATCCCATCATCAATTCAATATTCGAATTTAAAACTCTTTTTAGGTTTCTATCTGAAGCTTTTTGGTTTCGGCTGAGCCAGACCAAGTTGCCACTGCACACGGAAGGTCAAATATGTAAGCAGCGAATTAACTAGACCACCTTTGAGGTATCTTCTTCCGGAAGGATATGCAACAATTTTGTGATCAGCGATGACCGGCCCGATTTTTCTGAATCGATATGATATTTCGATGTCTTCGCAGACCTTCAGGTTTTCGTTGAATCCGCCGATTCTATTGAATGCCTTTGCGTCACAGGCCATGCACATGCCGCCTGCGTACACGTCTGCATATTTTCTGAAAAAGTCTTCAAATGTAAACCATGACTTGACAAGGAAAGTCTCTGTACTCCCACGCTTGCCTTCGATCGAGGCTTCTTGCTCTCTGAGCGAGTATTTCGGAAAGACCATCACAGCATCATATTTTGGAAAATCCTCCTCGAACCTACGTAGTGCGTCTGAGGCAAGCAAGGTGTCTGCGTCGAGGAAGACAAGGATGTCGCCCCGCGCGAATTTCGCGCCTTGATTTCTCGCGTCGCCCGGAGACGAGTCGTTTTTGGAGAACACTTTTGCACCATGCTTTTTTGCGATTTCAACAGTCCTGTCTTTGCTTAGCCCGTCTTTGACGATAATTTCAAAGTCTTTCACGGTCTGGTCTCTGAGACTCTCAAGTGTTAAAGGCAAAAATTTCTCTTCATTGAGAGCGGGTATAATCACTGAGGTTTTCTTCAAGTCGCCATGACGTGCTCCTTTACGTCAAGTCTGATAGGCAATGAGATCTGCCAAGCTTGAGGTCAATCTAGACTACCTTCTAACTCAAATTGGCTTTTTCCCCTCAGAAATATGACAGGTGTGTTTCTGCCTCTGAGTTTCCTCCGAAGTTCTCGATCGTTTGTGGCAACTGCGCTTTTCCACTCGGATGCGATTCGTAAAATTACGTCATCGTTTGTCTCTTCTTTGTGTTTCTTGACATCAACTATCTT
>Ga0315307_1000248_pt1 | contig 22473 bp, 18 predicted proteins | sample TDP2_MG_FD_203079 | JGI IMG/M metagenome (GOLD analysis project Ga0315307, IMG submission 203079) | Freshwater sediment microbial communities from Lake Towuti, South Sulawesi, Indonesia - TDP2 | ecosystem: Environmental > Aquatic > Freshwater > Lake > Sediment | place: Indonesia: South Sulawesi...
CTGCCTCCCCCTGTACTCCTGCGGCCGCTTGCTCAACGTCCTCGTCTGAACCAGCTTCTCGAGAGGTGTGACGTTGTCCCTGAGATCGTGGATCTGGCGCTTCATGTACTCGCAGGCCCCATCCACATCGCCTTTCCTCAGCAACAGATCCAGAATGGTCTTCATTGCCTCGGTTGCCAGGTTGCACCATTCGCGTCGCACGGTCTCCAGTCCCTTGACCTTCACCGCGGACTCCTTGCCCTCCATGTAGAGCGCATATCTCTTCTTGGTCACGAACAGGGCCCGCCTCGCAAACGCCTCGTACTGAAGCTCCATCGGCGGCGGCAGAAGCCTCGTCAGGATCCCGCCCAGCCTAGAACCCAGGGCCGCAGCATCCGAGGGGTTGATCTCCTTTGAGCCGTCCTCCGCCGGTTGCAGTTTGACGAAGACGCTGTCGGTATCGCCGTATACCACCTCCAGGGACACGATCACAGAGCCGGCGGGGCAGGTCTTGATATCCTCCCCAAGAAAGGCCTTCCCGTCCTTCAGCGCGGCCCTCGCTATCTCCTTCTCGATTATCTCCTTGGTCTTGGAGATGTTCTCCCTGCCCGTACGCGTCACGGCATTGGCCACGGTCAGCTCATACATTCTGGACCTGGAGTAGCCGAAGTAACCGTAGAAGCTGTTCAGGAGAATCTTCACCGCCCACTGCGTCATGTCCAAGATCCTGAACTCCTCCTCCTTGGCGCCCTTGGCCCGTTCCTTGAGGAGTAGCCTCTTCTCCAGCAGATCCTCTAGTATGCGCGGCACAATGCCCTTGTACTTCTCCCTGGGGACGAACTTGTCTTTGACCAGGGTTGAGAAGCAGATGTTGTTGGCGATCATTATCGTTGGGTAGAGGGACTTGTAGTCCATTATGAGCACGTTCTCTTGGAGCCCTGCCTTTGGTTCCAGCACGTAGCCGCCCTTGAGTCCCTCCTTGTCGCGGAGCTGCTTTCTTCGCGCGGTTTCCTCCGCGTCGGGCTTGCAGGGCATCACACGCTCGTAGCGACGCAGCTCCCTGAGGAGGAGGTTGTCCACCATTATGGACTGGCCGCCTTCTATCAGGTCCTGCAGCGACGTGCCGCTCGCCTGGGCCAGCGCGGCATACCTGTCAAGAAGCCTCTTGGTCAACAGGATCTCAAGGGTCAGCTGTGCATCCCTCCTTGAGTATTCGACCAGCCTGTCCAACCCCTTCTCCCGGCTCCTCCAAAGCCCGGGGATCTCGGTGTGTGACACGTCCAGCTTCTCCTTGCCCAAGATCTCCCGGGCAACCGCGCCCAGGCTGTAGCTCTTCAGCGGGAAGTCCTTCTTCACCAGGGGCAGGACGTCCACCACCACCCTCCCCGGGATGGTGATCCTCGTCTTGCTGCCAAACCGGCGATAGAAGCTGTTCTTGTCCGCCCTTCCCAGCTTGGGCTTGATGCCGATCATGCCCATCCTGTCGATGAGGTAGGGAAAGTCGAACTCCTCGCAGTTGTACCCGAGGACGATGTCAGGGTCATAGCGTCGAAGTATCTCGACGAACCTCTTGAGCATCTCCTCTTCGCTGCCCAGACCCTGAACGCCTTCGGCGCTCGCCGGGCGGCTCACGAGCACGAGGTCGGTCCTGTTCTCGAAGGGTTCGCTGAAGGCCATGCTGATCATGATTATGGGATCCGACTCCGCCCGCGGAAGCCCATTCCCGGACTCGGCCAGGCATTCGATGTCGACGCAAAGGTACCGCATCTCAGGGTGTTGGTCCAGCTGCACGGGCTCCACGTGCTTGGCCAGGGTTTCCACCTTGAGTTCGGTGAAGACGGTGTTCGTCTGGGTTGAACGGTAGTTGGAGACGCGGAACCAGCCGTTGCCGCTGAGACCCTTGTCGATCATGAACCTGTTCTTGAACAGTATGTCCGCCTCAAACACTGATCCGTACCTGCGCAGATCCTCCCTGATGTCCCTGACCTGCTTCGGATCCTTCGTCACGATCAGAAGCATCTTCTTCTTCCGCTCCTGATGCCCGAAGGGCAGGAACCTCTCAACGATCTCCACCTCGATGATCTGGGGGAACCTCTGTTTCAACTCCTCGGCCAGAGCCCTCAGCGCATCGTCCGACTCCTGCTCAGGGTACACGTAGAAGTAGGGCTTGAACCCTCGGACGAAACACGTGACCGTCCTGCCCTGCATGTTCTTGCAGAACAGCCTGATCACCGGATCCCCATTGCTCTCGTACGAGTAATCAGCTACCAGCAGGTAGAGGGAAAGGGGATCAGGCATGGGCATGCCAGCGCGGCTCGCGGTCTAATAAATCATTTCCCGTAACGATGAACATCGTGAACCCGGCGAGGAGGCCCTACTGGGATCCCTGTTCCTTCTCGCCCTCAGAGGGAGCCTGCTCGGCGCCCTCCTTGGCCTCGCCACCGGACTCCCCTTCCTGCCATTCCTCCCCCTTCTTGCGCCTGCCCATGAAGAACAGGATCCCGGCGGCCGCCACCATGATGATCCCAACCGGAAGCATCCACCGCAGGATGAAAATATCGACGTCCGACGTGGGTTCCTCGCCGTACTTCTTCTGATTGGCGTACCAGCCTTCCATGATCACGCCCACGAAGAGCATGATCGCTCCGAGGATTACGAGGGCTCGGACGAATGCAAAGGACCCCTCCGTTGCCTCCGTTACGACCTCGATCTTCGGCAGCCCGGTGATGGCGAGCTTGACATGCTCCTTGTCAACGACCGTGGCACCCGCGCTAGACGCGGCCTTCTCGGAATCCTTCCTTATGCGCTCAATGGCGGAGTCTATCTCCGCGGCCTTCCCGGGCAGTCTGGCGCGCCTTGACTCCAAGAACTCCTGGGCTTCCTTGCTCCACTCCATCGCGATTCCCCGTCTACCTCGACATCCAGCTGGGCAGACCAGAGTCGACATCGATATAAATCTGTTGCGAAGGAATCCGGACACCTCCCCGTTGCCTGGGAATGCCCGATCGCACGGTTTGCCGGGCTAGGGTCGGTCGAGAATGACCCGTCCCTCGTGGGAGTAGATATTCATCCTGCCCTTCCTGACGAAGCCTATCAGGGTGATCCCGACCGTTTTGGCCACCTCCACCGCCAAGGTTGTGGTCGCCCCGCGCGAGGCGAGCACTGGGATGCCTGCCCGGCAGCACTTGGCAACCATGTCGGAGTTGGCCCTCCCCGTTGCGGCTACCAAGCATCTGCTCATGTCACAACCCCGTAGCGAGGCCTGACCCACGGCCTTGTCAAGAGCGTTGTGTCTACCGATATCGTCGCAGAGGCTGACCGTCAAGGGCGGCCCCCTTTTTTCCGGCACTTGGAAGACGCCGCAGGTGTGTACGCCGCCTGTGAGGCGGTGAACACCCGAGGCCGCCACCTTCGCTGCGGCAGCCTGCACCTGGCATGGGCGAACCTTGACCTGCGATCCCACCGCTTCGGAGGCCTTGAGGGTGGATCTCCTGCGGCTGGGCCCGGACCGTGCCCCCGACGCTACGCTGCTGGCGGCCCTTCGATGGGTGGGGCGAAAGGTTGCCCTCGCCCAGCCAAGTCCGCAACTGAAGCGGCGCACGTCGCCGGGGCATTCGATGAAGCCTTCGCAGATCAAGTGGCCTATCACGAGTTCCTTTGCGCACCCGGGGGACATCATGACGTCTATAGCATGCTTGCCGTTCAGGTAGACCGCCAAGGACACCTCAGAGGGCAGTGCGTCGTCGATTCTGACTGCACTGCCTTGCCCGAGTCTGTTGCAGGTCACGTACGAGTACGCACGCCGACTTTTTCCTGCGCCTTCCATTCTGTATTGCGAGTGGTAGCCATGGACAACCGAAGCCATGTGAACACCGCCTGGACTGCCGAGCCCTCAGGATCTGGAGCCACTCTTTATGGTATCCCGGCCCTGATGGTGGAGGGATTCGCCCCGTCCCTGTCAGCGCCCAGCGATGTTGCCGTCTCCACGCAGCGCGACACGTGCACGGCTCACGCAGCGCCTGACGTGGTTCGAGGCCCGGCTGGGACGCTGATCATCATCCTGTCGATCTCCGAGACGAAGACCGATGAGAGGTCCCTCATATCCTTAACGAAGAACACGCTGCCACCGCCGATCTCCGCGATCTGGCGAGCCAGTTCGGGGTTGTAGGACTTGCCCGCTTCAGAGTCCTGGTCCTCGTTGCCAATGCACACCACGGAGATGCCTATGCCTTGCCTCGTGGCCAACCTGGCGCACCTGCGGGCATATTCCGCTGCGAACTGCTTGGGCTTGGGATGGGTGGCATCCCCATCGGTCAGCAGTATCATCTGTTTCCTGCGTCCCCCCCGGCGCTCGGCCTTGGGCTCATCCTTCCGGGGTTGCACCTCGCCCACAAGAAGGTCTATGCCCCTTCGTATGCCGGCCGCGATGTTCGTCCCGCCCCTTGGAAGAAGGTTGGCGACCTTGGCGATGGTGACGTTTCTTCCGGAGCCGAACTCGGCAACCTCGGTGGACAGATCCCTGAAGCCGACCACCCCAACCCCGTTCCCGTATCTTTCGGCGATGATCGTCATCACCACTATCGCTTGCTTGGCGTACCAGAGCTTGTCCCCGTAGGCCATGCTGCCGGACAGATCGAGGACGACAACCACATCTGCGTCACCTTCGATCACAAGCTCCCTTTTCTCGGGCTCTCGCTCATAGACGAACAGGTTGTCCCGGCCGACGTTCTTCCTGCCCATCCTGATGGTGTCCCGAATGGTCTCCCGGATGGCCATGTCCTTGTAGGAATCCCCCCTTTGGTACCTCCTGACATCCTTGACATCGGAGCTGGGCAGCGGAGGAAGGTTCTCGTGAACCACCCCCTGCAACGCGTCGTAGACGCGTTTGAGAATCCTTTCATTGACGTCTGACATCAAGAACCGGGAGACCCTGTGGGTGAATGTGATCTCCCTCGAGCTCTTGATGAGCCCCTCCCTGGCCAAGTGTCTCCCGAGGTCCTCAATGAGCCCGCTCTGCGAAGCGGATAACGTGCCGCCGCCGTCCGACCTTCCCAACAGACTGGAAAGCCTTGGGTAGCGCTGCGGCTTCCTCCTGACCTGGTCCGCTATGTCGGACAGCGTTGCCTGATCCTTGGCCTTCTCTGCGTAGAGCTCGTCGCGAGCGGCCGAGATCTCCTTGACGGTTTCGCCGAGGCTCTTTCCCTCGAGCTCGCGCGCAAGGGGAGACACTTCCTCGGAGATGTTGCGGTAGAGCCGGGTGAGGGGCTCCCAGGAGATGCCGAGCCGCCCCCTGATCCTGGCCATCAGAGCCGAGTCCCTGATCGATTTCCCCAGATCCAGATAGTCGAACAGGAAGGTGGAAAGGAAGACGATCGCGATCATGGAGAGGACAAGGAGCGCCGGCGGTATGTCCCTGAAAAGGGACGGCCTTCCCCCGCCTCCGGGCAACTCATTTCCCGAATCGCCCCTGCCGAGAAGGTATGAGGTGTAGTTCCCGACGACCAAGGTTCGATTCCCCTGTGTGATGTACAGCGAGTCCTGGTCCGGGTCGTAGATCATGGTTGTGTTCTCCTCCATGCCTGGTCCGATGCGTTGCCTGATCTGCTGCCAGAGGTCGGTGGGCACGTCCTCCACCTCCATGCCCCTCTCGCTGAGGTTTCTCTCGCTGGGGTTTCCCAGGTAGGGACTGATCGCCTCATTCAGACCGCTTTCATTGGACTGCGGCGTCTGGACCGGCGGAGCTCCCCCACGGGGTGAAGCCATGAACCATCCAAGCAAGGCCAGCGATATGACGAGCCCCACGGCGACCGGAACAGCGTAGTGCTTCCTCAGCAATCCGGCCTTCCCGGGCGCTTTTGCGGGCGGCGAGCGGGCCGATAGAACAGCATCTTCGAATATGCTCTTGGCCAGCTCCCTGTTGGTCTTCCAGGAGAAGGGATTCGGCCTGATCGAATGTGTGAAGGAAGCATAGCATGAGTTGTACAGATCGTCCTCATCCGGCTCTCGGCCCGCCAGGTCCATGCATGCGCAGACGTTCTCAACAAACCTGATCCCTGATCTGGTGCTGGCCCCCGACTCCAGATCCGGGTGATTCCTGCTCCTGCTCAGGAACTTGGATGCCAGCCTTGGAACATACTCCGGAGGAGCAGTACTGCAGGAGGATTGGCTCGCGATGAACTTCTCCTCCTCCGCCTCGTTCTCGGGGTAGGAAATCTGCACGACCTGGAATCGATCCAGCAACCTCTCATCTATCTCGCACCCTGTTGCGGTGGCGACTATGGTCACGTCGACCTTGGATTCGCGCTGTCCGAGGGAGACGATCCCATCATCCAGGAAGTCGGCCAACGCCTGGGCCACCTTCTCGGGGAGGTTGTCCAAGTCCTTCAGCAGGATTGCCCCGCCGTGCGCCTTCTCGATGGCCCCGGCGACGTATGATCTGTCATCCCGATATCCGAACTTCCTGACGGCAAGCGGGTCCACATCGCCGAACAGGTCCTCCCTGCGAAGGCTGGCGGAACAGCTCAGCGTCTGAAACCCAAGCCCCGCTGCACGAATGATCGTCGAGGCCACCAAGTCCTTTGATGTGCCGGCAGGCCCGACGATGAGCACCGGCCGGCGCGTCAGGACGGCGCTGATCAGGTCCGCCTTCTCCCGCTCGGAAAGAAGGCTACCCGAGAAGGACTGCTCGAGCTTTGCGACGAACTCCTCCCTGTCCTTCATCTGAGGTACCAGCCGAACTCGTGCAAGACCTCCAGCCCGAACTTCCTGGCGTCCGCGTCGGACATCCCCGTTGCGGCCGGAAGCACCGAGCACAGGGCATCGTAGAGGTCCCTCGTGCCCGCAACCCTGGAGGCGCGCATGAGGGAATATGCCTGGGTCTTCTCAAATACCTTTATGCTTGCCCTGACGCTCGCGGGCTTGGAGGCGGGGCCATCGTCCGACCGCGTCCTCTGCACCGCGCGGCATATGGCCTCCACCATCTTCTCTTCCACCTCCACGCCGAGCTTGCGCGCCTCGTTGGCGATGATGGTGGCTTCCTCGTTGAGATTCCCTGGATAAGTCATCTCTATGACGTCGACCCGGTCGAGCAACACATCGATCAGCGGCACGTCGCCGGATTCGGGGGAGAGATTGGACGTGGCTATCATCAGGAACTCGGCCGGGTAATCAACATCGTAGCCCGAGATTGTTGCCTTCCCTTCGTCAAGGACTTGCAGAAACGCTCCCTGCAGCCTCTGCGGCATCTTGGCTATCTCGTCGCAGAAGACGATTCCGTTGTTGCCCTTGAGCAGCTTCCCGGGGGTGAAGGCTCGATAATCGGTAGGAGAATACTTGAAGGCTGCGACGGGGTCGATGTCGCCCAACAGGTCTTGGACCGTGAGGTCGGGGCTGCCCTGAATTCTCACAAACCTTTCGAGACCCGCTATCCGCTTGGTCGGGATGGATCTCTGTTCATGTCCGGCCTTGGAGTACTTGCTTGTGCACACCGGGCAAGAGATCCGATCCGGTTGACAGTTGAACTCGCACCCGTCGATCACTTCCACCGGACGGAGCAGCTTTGCCATCTCCTTGGCCATCGTCGTCTTTCCGCAACCCCTCGGGCCCTTGAGGATGACGTCATGGCCCGCCACGACCGAGGCTAGGAACTGCTTCTTCGAATCGACCTGACCGATTATCCTCGAGAGCGGATCCTCGCTCTTCTTGACGTACCCGATTAGCGTCTCGCGGAGTTCCTCTTTGATCCCCATCATCCCACCGGGGGGTTTTCCATCTGAGGGATGGGCGTATAACTGTTTTCGCTGACGGTGCGAAGCGCGCAATGGTGCGCATCAGATTCGACTCGCGTAACTGAGCTGCGATGAAACGCACGTGCCGCAACTGTAACGAAGAGCCGAACGTCGGAGCAATTGGCAACCGTCGTCACTCTCTCACATCGATAAGCGAACGCCACTCTTGTCGCGGCCTGCGCGGCACATTTCGTGGCGTAAGATTAATAAGTCGAACGAGCGCGCGCGCAGTGCCCGATGTCCGCTTTGCTCTTAGGGGGTTCCATTTGGACGAGTACATACTTTTCTCCAAAAACGGTGAGGGCTCATTCGAGGTCAAGATCCCTTTCTCGCCGGATTCGCTGAACCAAGTTTCGGATCTCTTGACGAAAGAGGGACTAGTACTTCGGAAGGGAGAGATCGAGAAGCTCTGCTCGAGCCTGGAAGAACTCAAGTCCATGTTGGCCGAGATGAAGAGGGAGAGCGAGCTTTCGAATCGTCTGATCCAGGATGTGTTGAGGAGAGGCCTCAAGGAACCCGAGCTGAGAGACGATCGAACTCCCATGTCCTCCGGCCAGCTCGCGCCTGAGAGCAGAGAGGAACCCGAGTTGCCCGAGGACAAGATATCCATGCTCCCTTCCCCCAAGACCAAGGCATTCGAACTCATCAGTCGCCTCGGCAATCAGCACATGGACAAGGAGTTCACGACCGCCAACCTGACCCTATACGAGAAACGCGTCTTCTCGCTTCTCGTGAAGAGGTACGAGTTCGTCAAGAAGGTCAGGAAGGAGGGAAGGAGCATCGTCTACCAGTTCAGTGAACCGGCTTTGGACTCGATATGCAAAGAACTTGGCGGAACCACCTCCATCTCCGTGAGCTCCCGCGTCCGGTCCAAGAACTTGGAGGAGTTCATGGACAAGATGAAGGAGAGGTATCCGCACTTCTCGTACTCCTCGGTGCCCAGCCGCGCCGCCTACAAGCAGTACAAGCTGCTTTTCTCAGACAAGTCCGTCAGGAAGTCCGTCGTCGACAACCTCACTCGCATGTTTGGCCCAACGGGCATCAGGCTTTCCTAGCCTGCCGCCAGTTCGCCCGAATCCAGACCCTCGACGACTCTGTAGATAACATCCCCCACGGCCTTGAGGCTGCGCGCATTGATCTTGTCCATGTCATCTTTCGCCGTGTGCCAGTATGAGTTCAGCGGGCCATACCGGAAATCGATCAGCAGACATGAAGGGACGCCGATTGCCATGAAGGGCACATGGTCGTCCATGACTGCAGTTTCGGCATTCCTGAACTGTCGACCGTAGCCGAGTTCCCTCGCCTTTTCCCAGACGTACGCCACTAGCCGCTCGTCAGAGTTGGCATCCTTTCGGATAGCCAGATGCGTATCCCCGATCATGTCCGCCACTAAGAGCCACTCCGGCTTCGCGGCGCTTGCGCCGAGCTGCTCCGCGAGGCGCCTGCTCCCGTAGAACATGGTGTCCGAGTCGTCGCCCACGTCCTCGCCGTCGAAGAATATGATCCACAAGGTGTGGTTCAGAGCCCTCGTCGCCAGCACCCTCGCCAGCTCCAACAGGAGGCCGGAGCTGGAACCTCCGTCGTTGGCCCCCGGGATCTGCTTTGTGTCGTAGTGGCCGCCGACGGCAATGATGCCCGCCGTCCTGCCGGGGATGACAGCGACTATGTTCTCCATCGGGTATGCTTGACCTAGGTAGCTGGCCGAGAAGGCGTCCCTTGAGACTTTCAAACCCAGGCTTGAGAGATAGCCTGAGATGTACTCCCTCGCCTTGGCTATGGAATCGGTGCCGATCCATCGTGGCCCGAATGCGACCAGCTCCCCCACATGCGCGTATGCATTCAGCCCGGAAAAGGGCGTAGCGCTTTCGTTCCGCACAATAGCCCTCGAACCGTGCGCAAGGACTAAGTACAGGCCCGCAGCGACCCCAACGGCCAGAATGCAGAGGATTGCGGCCTTTTTCCGCATGACAAGATATTAATAAGCCCCGGCAGGCCTTATTAAGCTTCTCCGAGATGGCCAGCGATGAGAAGGCTTGTCCTGCTTCTGTGCCTGATCCTGGTGCCCTTCCCGGATGCAGCGTTTGCGTTCATAAGCATAGAGAGGATGCCCTACTCGCTGCGTGACCTTGAGGGGTTCACCTCATACTGGAACGAGTCCTATCTCCTGACCGTGGATGACATGCAACTACGGCTCGTGGCCGGCACTGCCGAGGTCTCAAGCGGGACCGCGGTTGGAAGGGTCAACTGGGACCCGGAGATCGTGTCGGTCAAGATCGATGGCGAGGAGATCATGCGAAGGGTTGCGATCGTCAATGCCGACTACATCGACAACGATCCACTCATCCGCCTGCCCTTCCTCGGGATAGGAGGCCTGGTGCCGTCATACAACTACGTCAAGGGGCAGTCACCCCCTTCATCCCCGCCTGCCGACATGGCCTGGACAGACATTGGGGAACGAGGCCTGCTGGGATGGACTTCGGCCTACCGCTACGAGCCGGGGGATGTCATGCTCTGGCTTAACCGCACATTCATCCTGAACTCCAGCCTTGGTGTGGAATGCCGTTTCCAAGTCGCCTCCGAGTACACGGCCATCGAGCAGCAGATCAAGGTGACCAACGGGGAGGCGGCGCAGTACCTTCCCTTCCCCATGGAGTCCGCCTTTTCGCTCGGATCAAGGTTGAAGGCAAGGGGCATCAGCCTGCCGAACATGACCTTGTCGTCCGACAGGTACTTCACCTATCCCCGCGATGCTCTTCCCTCAAGCTGGTACAACGAATCCACGGGCATCTTCACTCTCCCGGGGGAGATGTGGGACGAGCCGGACCTGCCAGGCATGCTGTATGTTGAGTTCGACATTGCCGAGCGGGACTGGTTTGGGATGTGCGCCCTCACAACCTACGGCCTACAGACCAAGATGGGGGTCGGCGTGAAGGTCGTCTCAGCCGACATGCCGAAGGGATTCAGGCCATACTGCATCTTCGTGTCGGGGGAAAGCGACCATCTGATCATCGGTTTCAAGCCTTTTGAGGTGGCAGGTGTTTATGACGATTTCATGCCTCTGACTCTCGCCCCGCACGAAAGCGTGTCGCTGGACCTCCTCTGGTTCTTCCCCCAGGCAAAGGGGGACACAATGTCAATCTCGGACCTGGCCGAGTTCGGAAATTCCACACTCACCGTATCGGACTTCCATGCCAACAGAACGAAGGCCGAAGTGCTCTTCGCGCAGGCGAACGAGCTTGCCGCCGAGGGAAGGGTGGAGGAGGCCATCGAGAAGGCCGAGATCGCGATTGGCGTCTACGAGGATCTCGGGGTACTATCCGATGCTTTGTTCGAAGAGGGCAGCAAGATCAACGCAACCATACACACATGGAGGAACGCCGCAGCCAATCCGACCCCTCACCCTGACAGGGGCAGCCGTGCAGGGATCCTGTTCACCACCGCCGCCGTTCTATCCCTGATCGTGGCGGTGGCCGTGTGGGTCTACTTCATCGAGCCGCGGCGGGCATCGAAGGCCTAGCCAGCGTCCTCGGTCTTGGCGACCATTTCTATCGCGTCCTCACCATCCCTGTAGTACCCGCTCATGATGCCGACCTCTTCGTACCCCATCGAGCGGTAGAGGTTGATCGCCGCAAGGTTGCCTGCCCTTACCTCGAGCCTCACCAGCCGGACGCCAAGCTTCCTGAACTCCGAGGTCACGGACCTGATCAGAAGCTTCGCGATGCCCTTTCTCCTTTCGTCCTCCCTGACTGCTATGGATATGATATGGCCCTCGCTCCGATACCTGATGTCAGCAATCAGATACCCGACAACCCCCGACTGGTTCTCGGCCACTAGGAAGGTGTAAGGATTGACCTTTGCCAGGAAACGGAGATACCCCAGGGGATAGGGGTAGGTAAATGAACGCTCCTCTATTCTGAAGATGGCGGGAAGGTCGTTTTCGCGCACCAACCTGACCGTGAGCCCGAAGGGGATCTCCATTGCGCAACTCCCACAGGCGGTACGTAGCCAGGCGGATGGTGGCGCGGGGGCTATATATATAGCGATCCAGCCTCCGCCCCTTATTCGCGGCACTTCTGGAGCATACCTGAATCCCCCCCGCTCCCCCCTCGCTCGCCTACACCCCACCGAGGCCCGGCCCGGATTGAAAAACCCCCAGCCACCACCCACCTCAATATATTTCAGTCCTTCCGCGCGCCTCTACTTCAAAGCCGATGTGAGCCTCTTGAGCAACAAGAGCCGGGGCTGCAACTACGAGAGGCAGCTGGTCGACCTCTTGCATGACGCTGGCTTTGCAGCGGTTCGCGTGGCGGGCAGCGGAGCCATGCCGCTTCCGTGTCCCGACATCGTCGCATGCCGCAGGGGCAGAATACTGGCCATCGAGTGCAAGACCACAAGGAAGAACCAGGTCTACATGTCTGACGACCAGATGGATGACCTGAACCAGTATTCCAAGATCGCGGGCGCCAAGCCTCTGGTGGCAGTCAGATTTCCGCATCAGCAGTGGTCCTTCTTTTCACCTTCCACCATACCGAAGACAAATGGCAGCGTCTACGTAGTCTCAAGGCAACTGGTGGCAAGGAGGGGGTTGACGCTTGCCGACCTGGACGCCCTCACTCCAAAGGGTGCTTAGGCCTTGCAGATCCTGAAGCTGGACCTCAAGAACGACACGGTCAAGCTCAGGACCGAAAACCTTGATGACCTCTGGACGATATACAACACCGTCCAGCCTGGGGACCTTGTCCTCGCAAGGACCCTACGAAGGGAGAAGATCCAAGTGGATGACTCGCGCCCTGAAAGGGGCCTGAAGAGACCGGTCTTCCTCGGGGTCAGGGTCGAGAAGGTTGAGTTCCACAAGTACGTCAACATGGTGCGGCTGATCGGCAGGATCGAGAGCGGCACGGATGTCGGCAGCCATCATGCAATCAACATCGAGGCCGGAACCTCGTTCTCGCTCGTGAGGAACTGGAGAAAGGCGGAGATAGGCCTACTGAAGGAGGTGGCCAAGGAGAGCAACAGGCCCATGGTCCTGCTTGTCGCTCTGGAGGAAGGCGAGGCGAGCCTTGCCATTGTTCGCCAGAGAGGCGTGGACTTCATCGACCAGGTCTCGACCCACATCCCGGGAAAGAGGGAGGAGGGCGCAAGGGAGGCCGCGAGGAAGGAGTTCCACTCAAGCCTGGTCAAGGCTATCCTTGCAGCCGCCTCGTCCCGCGGGCTGAAACAAGCGGTGGTCGTCGGCCCCGAACTCATCAGGACGGGCTTCAAGAGATTCGTGGAAGACCGCGGGAAGGAACTTTCCGGCGTGCTCAGTGTCTCCTACGACACCTGTTTCAGCCCGGGGAGAACCGGCATCTACGAGGCCATACGAAGGGGGGCCGTGGACAGGATAGTGGCCTCCAACAGAGTGTCCACCGAGCTGTCGGAGGTCGAGAAGTTCCTGGCCGAGGTGGCCCGGGAGGGCCGCGCGACCTACGGGCTCGCAGAGGTCACGAACGCAGCACGATCCGGGGCGGTCGACACGCTTCTCCTGACCGACCAGCTCTTCCGAGAGAGAAGGAACGAAGCTGATGCCTTGATGCGCGAGGTGGACAGGTATTCCGGGCGCCACGTGATGGTGAGCACTGACCATGAAGGAGGCACGAAGCTCCAGTCCCTCGGAGGGCTCGGGGCAATCCTGAGGTATCGCATCGAGGCGCCCACCGCGCCTCCAAGGTAGCGAGGGGAGGGTAGCCCGGACGAGCGGGTTGGAAATGATCGGAACCCTAGGCCCGCTCTTTTCCCTGACCCAAGCGCCAAGCGCTGGGCCTAGAGTCTGGAGTGACCTTGAGACATTAATAGGGGATCGGCCTCGCGGATAACTCGAATGAAGGTCCTCATCACCACGTGGGTCTTCCCCACCCACGGCGGGGTCTTCTCGTTCCTGGAGAGGGTCATCCCCCAGTTTGCGGTCCGGGGGCACGAGTTCGATGTCTTGGCCGTTGCCCCCTCTTCGCAGGCACGCAGACCATTTCCGTACCTGCCCTCCGAGCGCATCCACAACATCGCCCAGCTTCGCCTGCCCAGACCCTTCTCATTCCCCCTTCCCGGCTTCATCCTCGCGGCGGTGAGGATCGCGAGGTCGCGGGGATGTGAGCTGATTTTCTGTCAGGATCCCTTCTACAGCGGCATTCCCTCACTGTTCGCATCGAAGCTGCTGGACCTGCCCCTCATAGTCGCGGACCACGGCATGACAACGAACTTCACCGAGCGTGACTACTGGTCCAACTTCGGTTTCCGCTTGGTATCATTGTGGCAGGTCCTCTCGAAGGTTGTCATCAGGGCCGTCATGTATGGAGCTTCGCTCTTGTACGCCCCCGGACCCGACATTGCCGAACGAGTACTAGGACTGTTCGGCAGAAAGGCGGCGGAGAAGACGCGGACGTTCGCGATCGGCATAGACACGGACCGCTTCCGCCCCAGAGGCGAGGCCAGGGACGCCCTGCGTAGGGAACTGGCCCTGGGCCACTCTCCCACCGCGGTGTTCGTGGGGCGACTTCACGTGGAGAGCGGGCTTGAGTACCTCGTTGAGGCGGTGCGCTTGCTTCCGGAGGAGAGGAGGCCCATGGTTCTCGTCGTCGGGGATGGAGCGCTAAGGCCCACATACGAGAAAGAGGCGCGGGCAAAGGCACCCGGCGCCTTTCGCTTTCTGGGCTACAGCGACCGCGTCCCGGAGTATCTCAACGCAGCCGACATCTTCGTCTTCCCCAAAGTGTTTGCAGGCGGCTACTCGATCTCCCTGAGGGAGGCCATGGCAACCGGACTGCCCTCCATCGCAACGGCAAACGTGGACTCCCACGACCGGATCATCCAGACAGGCGCCAATGGCGTGCTGGTTCCCCCCAGGGATGCCGGGGCCCTCTCCCGGGAGATCGATCGGCTGCTTTCCGACCCGGGCCTTCGAGCCACTTTGGGCTCCGAGGCAAGGCGAACCATCCTGGATCGGTTCAGCATGGAGAGCTTCAGCTCAGATCTGGAGGAACTCTTCTTGCAGGCAACAGGGCCGCGTACCCCTCGTTCAGGATAGCCGCCATCCTGGCCCAGCTGTACCTTTCCTGGCTGCCTTTGGCAGCCGACGCCATGGCGTCGTACACCCGACGGTCGCCCTTGAGGGTCCGGATTGCTTCCGCGATCGCTGCGACATCGGACGGATCCACAACGATGCCGTTGCCCTCGGTCGAAACCAGCCTGCTCTTCTCACCTATGTTGGAGACTATTATGGGCTTCCCGGCGGCAATCGACTCGAAGAGCTTGTTGGGAATGGTCAACACGTTGTTGGGATCCGTTGCCTTGTACGTGGCAAGCAGCACATCCGCGGCAGCATCGTACCTCGGAACGTCTGCCGGGTCTATCTCGCCCCCGAATACCACCTTGTCTCCGGCCCCCAGCCTTCCTGCAAGTGATCTGAGATCCCCCTCCAACGGCCCGTAGCCGCCCACGAACAGCTTGGCCCCATCGACCATGGACACTGCCTGGACGACCTCCTCCAAGCCCCGGCCGGCAAAAAGGCCTCCGATGTAGACGATCAGGAGCTCATCCCCCCTCAAGAGGGAACGCCGGATCTCCCGGGCCTCGTCAACAAGCGGGGGCAAGGGATCGAAACAGTTCATGACCACGATCACCTTTGCCGCCCCCGCGCGGGTGGCGATGTCGGCTATCATCGAGCTGGTGGCAATGACAAGATCGGCCCGGCGGATCAGAATGGGCTCAACCAGCCTCAGAAGCCACACCAAGGCTCGGGGGGCGAAGGTCGATATGAAGTCGGGGTAGGACTCGTGCATGTCATAGACCAATACGGCCCTCTTGAGCCTGGAGACAAGCACCCCGGGCAGGAGGGTATCCATGTCATGGCAATGGACGGCATCGAGCTTGACCCGGATCGACTTCAGGACAAGGCTGAGGTAGAAGAGCAGAAACCTGGGCACCAAGGGCAGGAAGCGCCCATATGGGGCCGCTACCCTGATCCTAGTGACCTTGACCCCATCCACCGTCTCCTCCTCCGGAAAGCGGCATTCCCGGTCCCAGGATAGAATCCCTACCTCATATCCGCCCTGGTGAAGGGACAGCGCTTCCTTCTCGACCCGCAGGTCCGGCTTGAAGGGGTTTGCCAGGAACATTGAAACGCTGGGCAATGGACTGAACCCCGGTGAGGAGATCGAAAAGTTTTTCCCTCTGCGTGCCTGGAGGTCCTACCCTGGAGGTGACGATCCTGTCCTGGCCGAGGTTGAGGAGCATGCCTCCCCAGACTGCCTTCCCGCTCGAGGTTGAGGTCGCCCCAGAAGTCCAACAAGAGGAGATGCTCCCTCGAGGACAGCGTTTCGCCGATGAACGGGCACGGAGGCATTCGTGCTTATGAGGATATTGGTAGTCCCTGCCATTGACTGGTTCACGGCCCTTGAGAACAGGGTCCACCACCTTGCTAGATGCTGGGCCGCTCAGCATGAGGTCCATGTCGTGCATCTTCCGTTGGGGGGCGACCCGATCCGTGGAAGCGAGGGCCACGTGGTACACCGCCTGTCGACAGCGAAAACCAGAAACCTCCTCTCCTACTACCTGATCAACTTCATCCCCCAGATCGTGCAGATGACCCGCATCATCAGAAGGGAGGACATCGAGCTGCTCGTCACGACGAATCTGTCGGCGGGAACGGCAGCGATCCTCGCGGCCAGGATATCGGGCGCCTCCGCGATCTTCGACTACTGCGACTACCTCCCAGCCTTCTCCCGGTACGCGGGAATCTCGGCCCTCCTGCAACCGCTGCTTCGACGCGTGGGCGAGCTGATCACCGTGCTGAACTTCAGGATGGCTGATGCCACGGTGGTCACCGGGCATCTGCTGCGAAGGCATGCCCAGGAGTTCTCGCGGGATGTGCTCGAGATACCGAACGGCGTCGACGGATCCCGTTTTGCTGGAGTGCCAAAATGGGAACCAAGCGACCGCCCGGCGTTGGGTTACGTGGGAATACTTGATTTTTTCGTCGATCTTCGTTCAGCAATCGAGGCCCTCAGGGCCATGGAGGGCTCAAAGCTTATCATCGCGGGCGACGGCAGGGATAGGGCCAAGCTTGCGGCATTCGCCCGGGGCGAAGGACTGGAGGACAGGATCGAGTTCCTTGGAAAGGTGGCCTATGACCAGCTCCCACGATGGATGGGCTCCATGGACATATGCCTGTTGCCCTTCGTCAGCAGTGACCTGACCGAGTCCGCGCTTCCGCTCAAAATCCACGAGTATGCGGCCAGCCGCAGGCCCGTCATATCCACGCCCCTTTTCGAGGTGGTACGAATGTACGGAGATCTCTTGACATACGCGCAGGGGCCAGTCGAGATATCGTCCAAGGCGGGCGCGATCCTAGAGGAGCGCAGGGCGACGATCCGAAGGATTCGACGGAGCTACCTCAGGGCGACCGTCACCTACAGCTGGGACCGCTTCGGAGCAAGATACCAAGAAGCATTTCTAAGAGCCAGCGGGTCGCGAGGAGAAGCCAGCTCATCGGGCGGATAGCTTGTTGAAGGCAGAGCGCTTCAGGCCGGCCATTGTCACCGTAATGCTGCTCCTTGCCCTATCCGTCGCCGTCAGGCTGTACTTCGTTGATCGGTGGAAGGACCTCCCGACCAGCGACTCTTACTTCTTCGTCGCGTGGGCCTCGGGCATCTCCCGATCCGCCCACCTGAATTTCCCCGGGTCGGAGGACAGCGCATACGGGGACTATCCGAGCGGGTATGCGATGTTCATGGAGATGATGTCATCGGCATCCGGCATCCCGATCCTCTCCCTTGCCAAGCTCCTCCCACTCATCATCGGCAGCCTTTGCATCCTGCCCGTCTACCTTGCATTCCGCAGGATAACGCCGGATCCGGTGTACTGTGCCGTCGGAACGGGGCTGGTAGCCTTCTCCTTCACCTTCATCAAATACACATCCGTCTCGATTCCCAACATGGCCGGGCTGTACTTCTTTCCCCTGGTCGTCTGGATCGCCCTGGGAAGGGCCTGGGCATCCAAGAGGATGCTGGTCATTCTGGCGATGACCGTCGCGGCGGTTTCCAGGATCCACTATCTGTCGCTGGTCTGCATCGGCGTGCTCCTTGCCATCGTGGCTTCAAGGGCGCTTATGCTGAGGGCATCGGGCAAGGAGCTCGATGTACGCAGAATCGCCTTCCTGCTCATCGTTGCGCTTGTGGCCGGCGTCCTCGCATGGACCGCCGCCTACAGGATCATGTGGTCGATCTACGGCATCGATATCACCGCCCAACCCCCCGCGCGGTTGAGCCAGGCCACGCGGCTGCAGGGCTACCCCCTGATCTTCGGGCTGGTGCAGACCGTCGCGCTGCCGATCGGACTCCTTGCACTCGCGTCGATCTACCACGCGTCCAACTTCAGGAGGGAAGCGGAAAGCACCGTGGACGCGTTGCTTCTCTTCGTCACATGGTTTGCCTTTCTAGTATTCGCTTCGGGCTTCTTCAGGGTCGAGTACTATCCGTTCCGTTTCAACTCCTTTCTGATGTTGCCCATGGGCATGATATGCGTGCTCGGATTGCGCTATGTCGAGCCTGTCATAAGGAAGCGCCCGACAACGAGCAGACTCGCCAGCCTTGTACTGCCCGTTGCACTTGTCCTCGCGGCCCTGCAGCCGGTGGCACAATCCTTGGTGCCGATGAACCAAGGAGAGGACCTCCTGCCGTGGACGCAGGAATACGGACGCACGGAAATCCCCGCGATGGGGTGGTGCCAAGCAAACCTGTTGCTCGGCGTGGACGACGGCCGCCGGCAGATTCTGTTGGCCGACTGGGTGAGGTCGAGGGCGCTCAGGGCCCTGGGCTTTGAGAAGGTGCATCTGCACTGGTGGTTCTTCCAGGGAGTCAACATCCTGACAGGAGAGCCAAACCCCTTCAGCGGCCTCGAGATCTACTCAGCCAACATCACCGAGGCTCTGCTTCTCCTGGGGAGGCTGAACCTTCGATCGGCGCAGGGTCTGGAGGAGGCCTACTACTACAAGTACATCTATGCGAGCGACTGGATGGCCGAACTGATCCGATGGGAGTTCAAGAAGGAGGCTGACTTGCAGAAGTTCTACGAATACGACGGCAGATATGCCTACTTCGCCGTGGACGACCCGGATCTCGACTATGTGACCAACAGGAGTTACGTGCCTACGGGGTATAGCAGGAAAGCCGGCCCAGGGGGGGAAATCATTCGCTATCTCTTCCCGGATGTATTACTTGGGGCATACGGTCCGAGAATACTGGTCTACCGCCTGAGGCCCTTCGACAGAGTCTACTCCACCGGGGGAGTGGCAGCATACGACAGAGTGTCACTGACTTCCTGATCGCCGCACGAGTAAGGATATGTTGTGGAATCGCCCCAGATCGGCCCATGTTGATCGCAGGGGACGCTGGTTACAAGGGTCCTCCTGTAGTATTTTAATTCGGCACCTTTCATGCGCCGTGGAACGGCGATGATGGCGGCTGCCAAGCACGGGCTGATAGTCTATCTGGGGACGGCAGTCTCCAGCCTCGTAATGCTCGCAGCCAAGGTTTACATCAACAAAGCGCTGGGGACCGAGGCTCTGGGCCAGTACGAGCTTGGACTGTCCCTCATACTCCTCATCTCGGTCTTCGCCATGTTCGGCTTCCCGACCTCCATCGCGAGGATCGTTGCGAAACGGGGCACGGCAGCGTATTCCCTGGTGAGAACGGCATTCCTCTGGGTCGCCTGCGTGTGCGCTGCGACAACGGCGATCTCCAACCCGCTCGTGAACTGGGCCTACAGGGGCAAGGTTGAGCCCAACTTCGTCCTCTATCTGTCCCTCCTGCTCTTCGCCGTGTGCCTCCTGAACCTGAACATGGCCTTCTACCAGGGCAAGCAGAAGATGACGCACGTGTCCTTGATCACGGCCCTTGATTCGATCGCAAGGGGTGCGGCCGTCGGCGTCTCAGTGATCTTCGCGTTCTCAGCCCAGTCGCTTCTGCTCACGATGGGCCTGTTCTCACTGGCATTTGAGCTGGTGGTGACAAGCAGGTTCTTTCCCCGGCTCACCGATGAGGCGAGAGGAGGCGGTCAGTTCAGAGAGCTGGCCCACCTCTCCTTCTACATCTTCTTGATCGGCGCATCCGGAGCCATATCCACGAGGGTGAGCGCCTTCGTGATTGCCTACCGACTCGATTCACTGAACCTCGGATGGTTCGCAATGGCCACGCTCTTCACGCTACCTCTGTCCTTGCTCGGCAAGACCATCGAGACCGTACTGTTGCCGCGGGCCTCGGCCTCTGGGCATTTCCCGCTTCGGAAATTTGGGGCGATGGCCTTCGCGGTCGCGCTCGGGGCCGTGCTATTCTACGCCGTGGCATCTGACACAGTCATGCTGGTGTTTGGCCGCGGCAACACAGAAGCGGTGAGAGCGTTGAAGGCGCTCTCCATAGGCTATTCGGCCGTGGTCGTGTACTCAGTCTTCTCTGCCTACATCTTTGGCCGCGGACCGCCGTCCTTTCTCGGAAGACTCGTAGCGCTGACCTTCATCGGCTCGGCGGCCACAGCGCCCAGCCTCAACGCGTATCTTGTTGAAGAGATGGGCCTCATGGGCGCGGCATGGGCGACCAACATATCCCTGCTGATGCAGACCTGTCTATGGATGATCGCAGGCCTACTCCTTGAGAAAAGAGCCGGGTCCGAGTGGGTCTAGAACGATATCCTCTTTACCTCGGTGATCCCTTTGGACTTCTTGTACGCCTCACAATCCCGCTTGCTGCAGTTGTCAACGTACTGGTTCGTGAGGGTGCAGTACGTCAGCCTCTGGTATCCCTTCTGTCTCATGTACTCGCAAGAGCGAATCATCACGATCCTTCCCAGGCGCAGGGGACAGGACCAGCGGCGTTTAAAAATGCATTTAGCCCGAGCATCGAATCCGCGGGGAAATGCGAACTGGAAAAGGCGCGACTAAGCCTTCTTCAGAATGGGAAGACCGGTCTTCTTGTTGACGATGACCTTCATTCCAGGCGGGACCTTGTCAACGGGCATGCCGCCCTTCTTTTTCGCCGCCGCCTCGTCGCCGGTGAAGTAAAATATCCGGCCCTTCTTGAACAGATAGTAGGTCTTGCCCTTCGACACATACGAGTAGGCCATTAGAACCCACCGGTTTGGCCCCTGCTGACCGGACTTATAAATATATTGCGATTTGCTATCGCGCAAGCGATAACGATTCGGATTGATTTCGCTCGGCAACTGCCGGAATGCCTACATTTCTGGTCGTCGGTCAGCTGCCTTTCGTCTGCTGAATGGCCTTCAAGACTTCCTCCCTGACTAGGCGACGCCCTGCCGACACAAGCACTCCCTCAACCACAACGGCGGGAGTGGATCTCACTTGGTTCTGGAGCGCGGTCAGAAGATCCTCCTCCCTGTCCAGGTCGTACTCCTCCAGCTTGATCGCGTCGGCCATCTCGCGGGCCAGTTCCCTCAGCAGCTTCTTTGCATGGGGGCAGTTTGGGCAATCCTTCCTCGTGAAGAGCATCACTTGAATGCGCATCGCACTCCGCCTCCCTTTCAGATCGCGTAACGCTTCCTGTTTAAGAGTTGTCTCCGTGAGCCGGCGTTCCATCCCCCTATCTCATCGCGGATTCCGACCCTGCTCAACTCGCCCCCGATCCTTGAAATCCAGTCAACGTCCTCTGAACGACAGGACCTGCATGCGTACGACAAGCCGGGTGATGCGGCGCCGCACGCCATGCACAGGGTCAGATCCTGGGTGAAGCCGAAAAGCCCGATCCCCGTCTCTGCCATCCTGAGCGCCTGCTTCCAGACAACCTCAGGCTCCGGGACATCCGCCAGCCAGACGTTGAAGGCTGCCCCGCCCCGAAGCAGCGGATGGAAACGGGCCTCCAGTTCCAGCCTCTCCTCAAGCGGTATGTCTGCGGACGCTCGGGCCTGCGCGCCGTCGGTGTAGAAAACGGAGCCGTTGGAGACATCGCCCTCTCCTTCAAACCGCCTTCTGAACTCCCGGCGGTCGATGCGTGCTAGCCTGTTGCCGGCCTCAAGCGATGGCGATTGGCATATGTCAAAGGTCATGCCCGTCTCCTTCGAACAGTCGCGCGCAAAATCGCCCATCATCCGGAGGATCTCCGACGCAACGCTGGATGCCTCTTCCGACTCGTGGAGCTCTGACCCCGTCATGGACTTCACCGCTTCATTCATGCCAACGATCCCGAAGAGCATCTGCTGCCCGTCGATCTCAAGACGTCTGGTCTGGCCGATGCTCTGTGCAGCAAACCCAAGTGAGCCTTCCTTCATCCTCGACTCCATCAGGTCCTTCTTGAGCATGAGAACGGATCTTGCCAACTCCATTCTCTCCAGAACCAAGTCGTGCATCCTGTTCTCCCTTCCTCGCGACTCGTAGGCAAGCTTGGGAAGGTTGATTGTGACCTCTTGGAGCACGCCACCTCTGAGGCTTGCCGGCTGCCCTCTGGAGCCGTCCACGACCAGCAGGGATTCCACCGAGCAGTGCCACGGGAGGATGTCCTCCCTGAACATGTTGAGGAACATGGGCGATCCGAATCTTGCGGCAAGCTCACACGCGGCCAGATACTCATCGCGGGCCTTTTTCACCATCTTGGGGTCGAGCTTGATCTCGACCTGGGGGAACGGAAACGGCTTTCCGCCGAAGTCCCCCTTCAGCAGGACATCCATC
>Ga0315307_1000249_pt1 | contig 22449 bp, 18 predicted proteins | sample TDP2_MG_FD_203079 | JGI IMG/M metagenome (GOLD analysis project Ga0315307, IMG submission 203079) | Freshwater sediment microbial communities from Lake Towuti, South Sulawesi, Indonesia - TDP2 | ecosystem: Environmental > Aquatic > Freshwater > Lake > Sediment | place: Indonesia: South Sulawesi...
GCTTCAGCCAGCAGCTTCAGCAACGCGTCATCAGGCACCCCGCCTAGAACTCCAGGAAGCACGGGAAAGACCGGCGAGCCACTGTGATACCGCAGGTAGACGCTCATCTCCTTACGGCTACGCCAATCCTCCAAGGGGCTGAGGGCCAGAAGCTCGGGACTCGCCCTGAAACCGGACGTATGGTAGAGGTGGCTCTCCGGGATAAGCGTATTCAGCCCCATCGATTCCTGAAGTGACCGCAGCACCTCCGGTTCCACCACCACGCGTTCGAGAAACCAGCCGAACCAAGCGATCCGAGCAGGCATCCAGACAGCTCCCACGCCAAGCCTCGGCAACGATTCCTCCCTTTTACCTTTACGCTGCTCAGGCCGACGCGGGAAAACCCGACATAACGATTCCATCGCTGTAAGAGCCAGAGCCAGCCGAAAGCTGGCCGAGGTCGTTACCAAAACCGTTACCATTTTGGTAACGGTCACCGCTGAGGACGACGCGCCACTCCTCAAACATGCGCGAGGCAGGCCGTTCTCCGACGCATTGACTGAATGGAGCCGGGGGCCGGACTTTCCGCCCAGGCTGTTGGCCTTGGGCTTTTGAACCGGCGTGTAGCGAGTCTGCAGCCCGCCGCCTGAACCGCTCGGCCACCCCGGCCTAACGCCGCAGCGCGGTGATGTGCTGGCTCCGGGGTAGAGGCCCGGAAGCCAACAACCATACGAGGCGATAGCAGCTACTAATAGTTTTCCCACGAGGGTCGGGCAATGGTAGCGGGGGGTCGAGTTTCAGGACGATTGTCCTTTTGAACGACCGTTCGAGGCCTATGTGGCTATCTCTGGGTTATGAGCCGTCCGCCCTCTAGGAGGACAGCGGGTTCACCCGGTTTGGCTCCTCCGATTAGGAGGAACTACCCCACCCCGCTACGGGCGCTAATCCAAGGAAGGCCGCTAATAAGCCTTTAGCCCCGCAAAACACTTCTAGGAGAATGGCTCTGACCTCGGAAAGGCAGAGTCACGGCTTGTAGAACGCCTTCAACGTCCTTGTCAGCCCCCGGTACCTTTCATAAAGCTCCTGGTAGACGGCGCTCTCCCCGCTTGGGCGGAGGACCTCCTCGCCCAAGACCATGGCGCGTCGAGCCGCGTCCATCGACCGATAGGTTCCAATGCCGACGAAGGCAGTGAGCGCTGCGCCTAGGACCGTGGCCTCTCGCTGCGCGGGGCACGTAAGCGGTAGCCCGGTGACATCGCTTCTGATCTGGTTCCAGAGGCGGTTCTTAGAGCCGCCTCCCACGGCTCTGATCCCCTGGGCCTTAAACTCGGATGCCGCCTCAAGGACCTCGAGGGCGTGACGTAGTTGAAACGAGAGCCCTTCTAGGGCGGCACGGTATAGGTCGCCTCTCGTCGTAGCTAGTGATAGGCCAAGGATCGTCCCCTTTGTCCCGTAGCGTCGTGTGGGCCCGCTGTCGCTGACGAACGCCGGAACGAGCATGACGCCCTCAGAGCCCGGCGGCGCCACCAACGCCTCCCTAACCAAGGCTTCGTAATCCCGGTCTGCAACGTCCGCGAAGATGAGGCGCCTAACCCATTCCAGCACGGCCGAGCCTACCATCAGCATCTGCGGGTCCCAGAAGCCCGGCAGCACGTCGGCCTCGATCAAGATGCCGCCCCTGAAGCCTTCACGCGTAGGCCGGAACCTGTCCACTCGTAGCCCAAGGATCTCCCAGGTTCCGCTTGAGAGGATCGCCTCATCGTCCCGGGCGCCGGAGCCCACCGCGGCGAACTGGGTGTCATGTCCTCCGGCCAGAACCAGGATGCCAGGCGTGAGCCCGGTGGCTGCAGCCGCCTCGTCTGTGACCTGTCCGACGATGTGCCCCGGCTCAGACCATGACGGAAAAAACGATGGCTCCAGGCCTGCGAGGCGCAGCAGCTCAGGAGACCAGTCCCGTCGGGCGAGGTCCATCGCCATCATCGTCGAGCCTGACGTGGACTCGATGGAGAACTCGCCTGTCAATGATCGTGCGATTAAACCGGGCATCATAAGCCAAGTGTAGGCTCGTTCCAAGGCGCTGGGCCTGTAGCGTCTCAGCCATGCGAGCTTGAACAGGGTGTTGAACGAGATCATCTGGTACCCGGTGACCCGGTATATCTCCCAGGGCTCAATCTGCCGGCTGATCTGCTCGACCACGCTCCTTGTCCTGGGGCATTGCCAGGCGATGGGCGGATAGGTGAGGCTGCCGTCCCTGCGAACCGAGGCGCCATCGGCTCCCCACGTGGTTACGATCACCGCCCCTAGCTCCTTCCTGTCCACGGCCTGCGTGCTCTCGCGGATCACATGGCAGATGTCCATCCAGAGGGTCTCGTAGTCCCAAACGTACCAGTCGGGCTGGCTTGGGTCACTGCGCAAGGCTGTGTTCCTCCGGGATGCCTCGGCTGTGAAGCGCCCTGCTTCATCCACCACGACGGCTCTCAGATTCGTGGAGCCGCAGTCGAGCACGAGCACGGAGCTACCCTCTTTCCGGACTGATTGTGCCACCCTGGCCGCTGCCTCCTTGTTCCACAAGCCTTCTCAGGTGTTTGATGATGAAGTGCTAATAAGGCTCAGAGCGCTTCGTTCCCCGCGGTCCCGTGATCCGCCAGTAAGCCTTTTCTAAGCTGGGACGAAGCAGTCGAGAGTCCACCACGGCGAGGAGACGGCTTTGGGAGCACCGAGGGAAAGAGTCGTGTCCGCCTTGAGCCTAGAGGAGCCTGATAGGGTGCCGGTCTTCGAGATGCACATCCCGCCGCCTATGGCGTCGCATCTTCTCGGCCGCACGCCTATAGCCTGGAACACCCCCCTACAGCTAAGCCTCACGTCTCAAGGCAGGACTCAAGGCCTTGACGTGAAGGTCGCTCAGGATCTTCTTGAGCTTCACCGAAGCCTCGGCCTCGACATGATCCGTTGCCCCGGCTCCGCGGAGACACCGCGTACCGTAAGCAAGGTGGATGCGGAGACCTGGCTGATCAACGGCATAAGGCACTCTTGGCTTTCGGGAAGCCTGTGGCAAAGAGACTGGCCTAGCTTCGAGCCGGACGTGATCGCGAGGGAGATCCGCGATGGAGCAAAGGCTACCTGCGGGCAGCTCTCCAAGAGCGTTTCAGTGCTGAGGGGCCTGAGGCACACGGCTCCGATGGAGTTCTTCCTCACCTTCGACGCAGATGGCTCCTGGGGACCTGTCGTCTCAAACCCTCCCCTGCTCCGGAACGTGCTTCAATGGATGTACACGCGGCCGGGCTTGGTGGACGACCTGCTCGATTCGCTGACCTCAGCGGCGATACAGTCCGGCCAGGTCGCGCTTGAGGACGGCGCAGACGCCATCCTCATGTGCGTGGATTATGGCCACGCTCGCGGCCCCTGGATGAGGCCTGACCATTTCAGGCGTTTCGTGAAGCCACGGCTCAGGAGGCAGTGTGAGGCCTTCAAGAGCAGAGGCGGCTTCGCGCTCCTGCACAGCGACGGCAACATCGAGCCCATCTTGGCGGAGGTCGTAGACGCGGGCATAGGCGCCTACCAGGGGATCGACCTCCACGCGGGCATGGATTTGGGAAGAGTAAAGGAGCTCTATGGGGCAAGGATCGCGCTCATAGGCAACGTCTCGCCTCACGTACTGGAGTTCGGCACAGGCCTCGACGTAGCCAAGGAGGTCAGAAGGTGCCTAAACGCGGCCGCGCCGGGCGGAGGCTACATCCTCTCCGCCTCGGCGAACGTCTCCATCGGAACAAACGCCGAGAACTTCAGAACCATGATGGACAGAGCCCGCGAATCCGGGAGTTATCCCTCCCGGAGGTCTGTGGAACCCTGAGCCCATCAACCGTTGCCGTTCCCGCCCTCTGATGCTATCTTGGCAAACATGACGTAAGGAACGATCCTGCGCGGAAGTCGCTTGGTCAACCATCCTCAGGGGCTCCACTGCCCGCGGAGGGTTGGAGAAAGGCTTTTCTCGGCCTCCGGTCTCATGACGCGGCGTTTCAAGGTGATCATTTGAAGCCTCAGGAGTTGAAGCAGCGGCTTAACAGCGTTGTCATTGTGATGGCCACCCCGTTTACGAGGAGCGACGAGGTGGATGTGGAGGGCCTCCGGGAGAACACGCGTTTCCTCGTCGAGAAGTGCGCCGGGAAGCCGGCCATTCTCGTCCCTACGGGCAGCACGGGGGAGTTCTACACGCTCACGGATGAGGAGCGACGGCTCGTGATCAAGACCGTGGTAAATGAGGTGAACGGCAAGGTGCCCGTCGTTGCTGGAACGGCTCAGGCAGGAACGCGTAGCACCGTGCTGGGCAGCAGGTATGCTCAGGACGTGGGCGCAGACGGCGTGATGGTCGTGCTACCGTACTATCACGTGCCCTCCGAGACGGGAATGTATGAGCACTATCGGACCGTAGCCGAAGCCCTTGATGTCGGCGTGATCATCTACAACAACCCAGATACAAGCAAGGTCTACATCAAGCCGGAGCTGATGTCGCGTCTCGCCGACGTGCTGGGCATCATAGGTGATAAGGAGAACACGAGCAACCTGATGGCCTTCTACCGCATGATGAAGCTCGTCAGGCCGAAGATGCCCGTCCTCTGCGGCCTAGGCGAGTTCTGGTTCCACCTAGAAGCCCTCCTGGGCTGCAGCGGCTTCATCTCCATGATAGCCAACTACGCGCCCGACATCTCCCTCGAGCTACTCTCGGCCGCGGAGAGAAAGGACTTCAAGGCGGCACAGGCCGTCATCAACCGGCTTGGGCCGCTCTACGACTTCGAGAACAAGGTCGCCGCAGCCCACGGCCCAAGTACCACGATCCTGCCGTGGGGTATGACCGGCTCATATGAGTGGCTGGCCATAATGAAGGAGGCCATGAACCAGGTGGGACTCCACGGCGGAATCCCAAGGCTCCCCATCCAGCCCTTGACGGGGAAAGAACGGGAAGAGCTCTCGAAGGTCCTGGGCCAGATCGGCGTGAAAGGAGCCTAGAGCCGCCACGGCGCCGCTACGCTTCCCAGGCCCAAGCTACTGGCTTAGGGCTATCTGCTGGGGCTCTGGGCCTCTTCTGTACAGGTCGTCGATGAGCCTCCGTCCTGTTCTCCTCTCATACTCTTCCACGGGGACTGAGAAGTCTCTCTGAGCCCTGTCCCTGTACCATTCAGGGACGACGTTGAAGGCGCAGAAGGGGATGATCCTCCCGTCCGGGGTCGCGTAGTGGATGGTACACCTCTTCACCCGCTCCAGGTCGTAGTTGTACAGGTCTTGGAAGTGCATCAGTCCCACGAAGAGGGTCTTGTAGTGGAACTCCCCGAGGCTGTGGTAGTCATGTCTGATAACCGTCTCGTAGATGAGCTTCGGGACGCTGAATCCCTCAGGCGCGTTCTTCTTGTCAATGAACCGGCCTATCTGCGTCAGCAGCTTCGCGCCCACGATGTACTTGCTCCCGCCAGCCCTCAGCTCCTCGGCCTTCTCCGTCATGTACTCAAGAAGCCCGTCGATGTCAACGAACCTTGAAACGGGGATGATCCTCTCGCCGTCCTTGAAGATGTAGGTTGCGGTTCCACAGGCGAAATGCGATGAGAGCTCATACTCAGCCTTGCCCGTGAGCGCCTCGACCAGTAAGCTGAAGGGTATCGAGGCTGGCACGGGGTAGAAGTCCTCGGCGGTTATCTGTCCGCCGCTGTCGCGTTCGATCGCCTCGAGCACATCCGGTATCGTGATCCGGAATCGCTCCCTCTCCGACCTGGGCATGCGGCCTACAAGCGAGACGGGCTGGTAGTTTACGCCCCTGATCACGTCTAGGTTCCTGAGCCCGAACTCCAAGATGCTCCAGCACTCGTAGTCGTTGATGGTCCTGATGACGGTTGGGACGAGCACAACGCCCAGCCCTGCGTCTCGGCAGCTGTCGATCGCCCTGTAGGCCTCGCGGCTGTTCTTCGGGTTAGACTCAGGCGACAATCCGTCAAAGCTCAGGTAGACGGTGTTGACCCCTGCTTTCCGGACCTCCTTCGCCAGGCCAGGTTGAACCGCAAGGCGGATCCCGTCTGTGTTCAGCTGGACATGGTCGAGGCCCTCCTCCTTACATGCGCGGATGATCTCTATGAGGTCGTCTCTCAGCGTGGGCTCTCCCCCCGTAAGCTGCACGGCATTGCAGGGAACCGGCCTCTCCGCCCTCAGGTTTCGTACCATCGCCCTTATCTGGTCTAGGGTGGGCTCGTAGACGTACCCCGCCTTCTGGGCGTAGAAGAAGCAGTACCAGCAGGAGAGGTCGCAGCGGTTCGTCACGACGATGTTCGCCAGCGCCGTCTGGCCCATATGCAGGCGGCAGAGCCCGCAGTCCTTCGGGCACTCGGGGTCCTGCTTCTCCACCTGCAGCGTCAGCTGGGTTCTCCCATCGTACGCGTAGCTCCTAGCCCGCAGATACAGCCGGTAGCTGCCCCAGTAAACGTCCTCAAAGCTCCCGTGCTTCGGGCATTCCTTCCGAATCCAGACCTTGCCCTCTCGCGTGAAGACAACGGCCGGGAGCATCTCAAGGCACTCGGGGCAGAGGCTTGATGTCCGCTCGATGATCGTCTCAGCTTCGCCAGTCGGCTGTGCCATCGGGCTCTCCTCCATGCTAGCCTGGGCTTTCGGCTCCCATCGCCTCGCCTGTGGCCCAGCGGCACCTCGCCTCACGCCTGGGCTGGGGATCGCTTCCGCTTCGGCGGTCCATTATTTACCACTGGCAGTTGTTAGTTCCGGCGAAGTCTGAGGCGGCGCTCATATAAGGGTTTCCAAACGTTTCACTGGGTGGGAGAGGGGAGGCGGCTTGGAGCTGAGCAGAGACGTGCGCGCAGCGTTGGATAGGTTCACTCTCACCCCATACGAACAGAAGGCCTACCTCGCGCTGCTGAGGGGCGGGGCGATGACGGCGCGAGATATCAGCGCCAGCGGCGAGGTTCCATACTCGAAGGTGTACGAGGTCCTTGGGAGGTTGGAGGCGAAGGGCTGGGTGGAGAGCAGCGGCGGACGGCCGTCAAGGTATCATCCGCGTCCTCCTCAGATCGCCGCCAGGACCAGCGCCATGAGAATCCAGACGGAGATACAGGAGGCGGAGAGGATCGTCCTGGACGAGTTGACGCCCCTCTTTGAGGAGAAGGAGGTACGGGAGAAACCGAATATCTGGATCATCCACGGTGAGTTCAGCGTTCTGACGAAGCTACATGAACTCGCCTCCCGCACGACTGACGAGCTTCTCATCGCCGTGCCCGGCTCCGTGGAAGGCCTCCTTCACGCCCTTCAGCCAGCCTTGGCCAGTTTGAGGGCGCGAGCGGTCAAGGTCAAGATGATGGTGACGAAGCGTGAAGACCGGGCTCTTGACGCCTTGACATCAGCCGCAGAGGTACGTGTCAGAAGCCAGATGTTCGGTGGAGGCGTGGTATCTGACGGACGAGAGGCTTTGCTGCTGTTAGGAGAGGAGAGAGGTCGAGTCGCCACGGCGATCTGGGCCGACCATCCAGGGCTGACCCAGCTGGCCAAGGACTACTTCGAATACCTGTGGCGGGAGGCCGAACCGCTCCCTTGATGCTCAGAAGGATATCTTCGTGAAGTTCCACGATATACTCGCGCCGTTCGCGAGGCTATAGCCGTCGGCGCCGACGGGCGGACTCACCCAACCCTTGCCCTCCTCGTAAGCGTAGTAAAGCCAGTACTTGCTCGCCTCCATGGATTGCCTCACGCCATCTATGCCAGTGACGAAGATCCCGAAGTCCGAGACCTGGAACTCCGCGTCGGCCACGGAGAGAAGGGCGAGGAAAGCCGTGGGGCGGAACCTAGATACCGTCACGTTCTCGTAGCGAGCAACTGTCCCATTGCCGTAGTCGATATACACGGTCACGAGGACAACCCTTCCTAGGAGCCTCGCGTAACTACCCTGGACGCCGGTCAAGTTTCCTTCGAGCTCACTCAGGGTCTTGCTAAGCCCCGCGTTCTCCGCCACGGACGTATTGTAGCTGGAATAGTAGCTTGCAGCCGCCACTGTACCCAGGAGCGCCCATGCGAGGAGCGCGACGGTAAGAGCCTTGTAGACGCGGCTTGAAGATGGCTTTCCCGCGTTCAGTCACCAACCCCTCCTTTGCCTTATTGATCTGACTATCGGCACCCCGAGGAAGCCCATAAGCGCAGCCGTGGACAGCTCATGAGCTGGCCCCATCGGATACCCTGTGGGAAACGGCGAATACAGTCCTATGAGGGCTGAGGCCAGCCCGGCTCCCACGTCGGGAACGAAGGGAATGATCGTGAGGATGGAGGTTGCCATGTCGTAGGCGAAGGTCATGAAGAAACCGCCTATCGCTAACTCGAACCTCGACAGGTTCTGCCGCTGCCTCCAGAGGAGGCCTGAGACGAGGCCGATGGCGCCCATGGACGGCGCCGTCACTAAGGTGTGGAAGCCAGGCGTGAAGAAGGCGATGTCCGTAACGCTCATGCTCAGCAGACCAACCGAGAAGCCGATCCACGGGCCGAACAGGATGCCCGTCATCGCCGTCAGGAAGGCGGTCGGCTTGATGTTAGGAAAGGCCGCGAGCAGTATCCTTGACGAAACCGTGGCTGCCGTGAACGACGAGATCAAGCCCACGGTAAGCGTCCTCGAAGTGCCAAGGCTCGCCCTACGCATCCTAGAGCCCTCCAAGCATGGCTGATTCGCCAGCCAACCATATAAGCGTTTCTCACGGACACCCAACGAGGTCCAAGCACGTTCAGGATCTGCTCTGCGACTGCGGCATTCCCTTCGGCGATGCTCCGATTCTATCTCTTGTGTGTGCTCAGGGGACGGACGAAGGCTAGCCAGGCGATGGTGAAGAGCACCGAGGTCATGAGGAGGGACATGACCACCGCCGTTGAGGGTAGGTTGCTTGTCTGGGACAGGATCCCGTAGAGCAGCAACAGGATCGAGGCCACGCCTGACCAGAAGAACAACCGGATGCCCAACCTTCATGCACCGTCCTCGATTCCCTAAGCCTTGGGACAGGTCTCCCTCTACGCCAGCCTGACGCCAGATGCGGGTTCCACACTGAAAAGCCTAACTGTCGAACCAAGGGCGAGGCCTCACCCCAGGCTCGTCTAGGGGGAACAGACTGGGAACCCGGCCTGTAATACCTTTAAAGCTGACGCAGCCGGGGAACCATCTTGGGGAAAGGTCGGGAAAAGAGTCCATGGAACTTGAAGCCCTTAGCTTGTCCCAAGCTGTGAAACGCGTTCTAGTCCTAGGGGCAGGTTACGGGGGGCTTCAGGTCGCCTTGAGACTGGAGAAGAAGATCAGAGATCGAAGCGACTGCGAGATTCTCCTCGTCGACCGGAACGATTGCCATCAGTACATACATAGGCTTCACGAAGTCGCCGGGGGAACGAAGGACGAGGAGGCGGCTTTTGTTCCAGTACGCAAGCTTATCGAGGGAAAGAAGATCAGGTTCATCCAGGCCAACGTGCTTAGGATAGACCCGGCTCGGAAGCTGGCGGAAACGGACAAGGGGACGCTCAAGTGTGACGAGATGGTAGTGGCTCTCGGCAGTGGCACCGGTTTCTTCGGCATCAAGGGCTTGAGGGAGCACGCGCTCACGCTGCGCTCGTTGGAGGACGCGCGCAGGATCCGGAAGAAGATCGAGGAGATCTTCGCCGCCACGGAAGGAAGCGGGAAGGAACTGACCTTCATCATAGGTGGAGGGGGGTTCACGGGCACCGAGCTTGCCGGCCAGTTCGCGGAGTGGTTCCCCATCCTGGCCCGGAAGCACGGATTAGACCCGTCCAAGGTCAGAGTTGTGATAGTGGAGATGCAGAAGACCCTACTGCCCGGCTGGCACCCCGAGCTTGCGAGTAGGGCGATGGAAATCCTGAGATCGAAAGGCGTGGAGCTTGTCCTGGGTAGGGCGATCGTCGAGACGAATAGGAAGGGCGTTGTGCTGAGCGATGGTTCAAGGCTTGAGGCCTCCTTGATCATCTGGGCCGGTGGCATCGCCGCCGTGGACCAGATACTGACCATCTGTCCAGTGGGCGGGAACCGCGCGCCCATCAACGAGTACTCCGAGTCAGCGAACTACCGAGGGGTGTACGTGGTAGGCGACTCTGCCCTCGTCTGCAACCCGAAGACGGGGAGACCGCTTCCCACATCAGCTCACATAGCAACAGAGGAGGGCAGCATCATCGCGGACAACATCTACGCTGACCTCTATGGAGGTGTCAGGAAAAGGTACATCCCTAAGCACATCGGGGAAGTGGTCTCCCTGGGCGGAAGGGACGCCGTCGGAGAGCTCTGGGGAGCAACCCTCACGGGCATCATGGCAGCGCTGGCGAAGAAGCTGATCCACTTGGCGTACGTCCATTCGATCGGAGGCTTCCGTCTGCTGCTCAGAAGAGCATGAGCATCTCGTCTCGGACTAGCTAAGCTCCTCACAGGCATGACCTCTTGCGCTCCGGCTAGGCTGGAAAAGCCTAAACCTCTAAGGGTCTCTAGTCTGCCGCGATGAGACCTGATCCAGCGAGCGCCACGGCGACCCCGCTTCTCGTAGGCCTCGACGTGGGCACAACCGGCTGCAGATCCGTGGTGTTCTCCAACGATGGGAGAGCCGTCTCTTCTGCGTACGCTGAGTACCCACTCTACCATAGGCGGCCGAACTGGTCGGAGCTGGACCCAGCCCGAGTTTGGGAGGCTATCCTTCGCGTCTTGAGAACTAGCGCTGACGCCTTGGGCGAGAACGCTCGAGCGATCCAAGCGGTCTCCACCTCCGTGCTCGGCGAGGCTTTCTTCCTCATAGATGAGCATGCGCGGCCGCTCTGCTGGAGCATGACCACCTTCGACGCCCGTGCCGCCGCCCAGGTGGCTTGGTGGGAGACCAACCTGGGCGCCTCCGAGGTGTACCGGAGGACAGGCCAGCCCCTCGCCGGAGACATGCCGATCTACACGTTGCAGAAGGCTCAGTGGCTCAGAGAGAACGAGCCGTCCATATGGGCTGAGGCCAAGAGACTTGTCTGCTGGCAGGACTACGTCAACCTCAAGCTCTGCGGCCGGCCGGTCATGGACTACTCGCTCGCCTCGAGAACCATGATGTTCAACATCCAAAGACGAGAATGGGACTCAGAGATACTCAGCTTGGCTGGGCTGGATCAAGGCCTCTTGTCAGATGTTGTTCCTTCAGGTACTGTCGTGGGCGAAGTATCCTCCGCGTCTGCGGCGGAGATGGGGCTCCCGCGGGGGGCGCTGGTCGTGGTAGGTGGCCATGACCAACCTTGTGGCGCATTGGGAGTCGGGCTTCTGGGGGGCGGCCCGGTCATGGATGCCACGGGTACCGTTGAGTGCGTGGCCGCGGTTCAAGAAGCACTAAAGCTGACCGAGGAGATGCGGTTGCAGAGCTTCTCCGTCCAGTGTCACGTTGCAGAGGATCGCTACCTGGCCTTCGGTTTCAACCCTAGCGCCGGCGTGATACTCCGATGGTTCCGCGATAACTTCGGACAGGTAGAGAAGGCTGAGGCGGAGTCGAAGAGAGTTGATGTCTACGATCTCCTCATTCAGCAGGCTGAGGAGGCCCCTGAGGGATCGCTAGGGCTTACCCTGCTTCCCTTCTTCGAGGGAAGCGGCAGCCCACGCTTCAAGCGCGACGTCTCCGGCGCGCTCCTCGGCTTGACGCTGGCCCAGGGAAGAAGGGAGATGATCAGGGCGATCCTAGAGGGCATAACCCTCGAGCTGCGGAACATCGTTGACGCGTTGGAGACGCACGTCGGCGACGTAGGGGAGCTTAGGGCGATCGGCGGTGCCGCGAAGTCTAGGTTCTGGCTTCAACTCAAGGCCGACATGACAGGCAGGCGGGTTATCTTGCCTGAAGTGCAGGAGGCGGCTGCCTTGGGCGCGGCGATCCTCGCGGGGATCGGGGCGGGCGCGTACGACGGCTTCGAGGATGCGGTGAGGCACGTCTACGTGGTAAGGGAGACCTTCTCACCTAGGGAGAAGCCCGCGAGCTTCTATCGTCAACTCTACGCGAGATACAGGAAGCTCCATGAGAGAATGCAGGACCTCCTAGGCTCTCCAGAGGAGCCCTAAAGACCATATTGGAGACTACCTCGAAGCTCCGTTCAGCCAAGGGCCGCCGATGCTCTATTCTTCCATTCGGTCTCACGATGCCTTGCGAGGCTTGGCTCTTACGTCGGCTTTGCGGCGAGCGTCACCGCCTGGCTCTGCCGCAGTCCGAGCGCGGTGACGCGGTACTCTCCCTTCTGGAGCTTCTCCACCACGCCCTCCTCGATCATCTTCGGGAGCTGGTTCATAACCGTCTTGCTCGCCTTTCCCGTCGCCATCTTGAGCTGTTGGCCTGTCAAGGACTCCTTCTCTAGGATTCCGAGTTTATGACCGACGTGAGCTCCGGTCAATGCGAGGATAAGGGCTTCCCGGGCGGGAAGCGGCTTCGAAGAGGTGATAAGGGGCCCTCCCTGCGCTATCTCGACAACGCCTGTGAGGGCATCTGCAAGCTCGGCTATGTCAGGGCTGAACGCGAGCCGCTGGACCATCCCGAGGCTGGGGTAGACCTTGGTCAGGAACCGGACTAGGGATTCAAGGACCTCGTCGGGGCTTCCTTCGATGTCCATGTAGGCTTCGCCGAAGACCACGTGGGCCTTCAGCTTCGGCTGCTCGGTCATGCGGCCTTCGCCTCCCGCGGCTTCATCCGTGGCAGGATCTCCTCGAGGCACGACTGGAGGCCTAGGGTCGTTATCCGGTACTCGCCACGACCCACTCTCTCAACGTGGCCTAGGTCCACCATCTCGCTGAGCCTCGCCGCCACCGTGCCGGGCTTGCTACCCGTCACAGCCAGCAGCTCACCTATCGGCAGGGAGTCCTTATCTCGTTTGCCCAGCAGGTTCGCCACGTGCATCCTCGTCAGGTGGAGCATGATCGCTTCACGCTCGCCCATGACCTCGCGAGGCACGGTGAGGACGACCCCCTCCTTCGTGAGCGCGATGACGCCCTTGAGCCTCAAGAGGAGCTCTTCCGTGTCCACGGTCAGCGTCAAGCTCTGGATCAGCTCAAGCGAAGGCATGACCTTGGATAGGAAGCTCATCAGGGCCCTGACCACTTCGTGGCTGGCACCGGTGAACTTCACCTCCATTCCCCTGTACCTCAACGTGGCCTCCACTGTAGCTGGCTGTTCCATGCCCTTACCCTCCCCTGAGCCTCGTCGCCTCCTTCTCGACCCAGTCCTTGCCCGCGGCTGAGAGCCTGTAGGCCGCCCCGTCCTTCAGGACCAGGCCCTCCCTTCGAAGCTCGCTCAGGCGCGCGCCAAGGCCGGGGCAAGGTCTTCCGCTGAGCTCAAGGAGTCTCCCGATGCTCTTAGGCTCAAGCAACCGCGCACCGGCTGCGTAGAGCAGGAGCCCGATCGCCTCCTTGTCGCTTATCCTCTCCTTTGCCACCGTAAGCAATGGGCCCTCCTGTGAGGCCTCCGTCAGACCTGAGAGTAGCTCGCTAGGCTCGCCCGACAACTCGGGACCAGAGACCAGCTTTTCGATGACAGAGAGCCAGTCTGGGAGAACCTTCAGGTTCTCCACGAGTTCGTCGAGGCTGCCGCCCTCGATCTCCACTTCGCCGAAGGGTCTCTTCAGCAGAACCCTGAGCTTCAACCCTGGACTCCGAGGAGTGTAGCCGTGAGCAGATTTAAGGCTTTCGAGCTTCGACGTGGAATACGTAAATGACGTCCATCCGACAGAGCGACTTATTAACGCTGCCGGTCATGCTATTTCTGACGCCCTGATCGGAGGGACGTGAGCTACGAACGACGCCCGGTACCTGCCGCGTAGACTCGGATTCGACAAACTGTGCGATATCCTCGTCGCCTACCTGAATGCGGGCGCCGAGCGAGATTACGTCAGCGTCTCCGAGGCCGCCAAGCGCGCAGACATGGACCCCAAGAACCTCAGCCGCAACAACCTGTTCCTGAAAAGCTGGGGCTTCCTGGAAGAGAGCGCTGAGGCCCCTGGCAGGTACAGGCTTACCGGCGACGCGGCCAGCTTCGCCTCGGCCTACAGGATCGATAGGCAGTCCGCCACCACGAAAGGCCTCCTTCAGACCTTCCTCTCACGTCACGAGATCGTCACCGGCCTCATCGAACGGATCCGCCGGCAAGGAACGGACAGAAGCGAACTCCTGATCGAGTTGCCTCGCGCGATCGGGGACCTGAAAGCTGACAAGGTAGGCCTGAACGCGTTCCTAGACATGCTCGCGTACGCCTTTGATCTCCCCCAAGCCCCAGCGTTGGCACCGCGACTCACGCAGGCCATCGCCAAGCCTAGGAAGCGGGCCCCTCGTCTCTCGGTCTCCAAGCGTCCACGGCCGGAGATCGTCCCTCTCGCAATCAACCTGACCATCAGCCCTGAGACCCCTGTGGAGAAGCTCACAGAGAGCGTCAAGGCCGTGCTCCGGGCTTACGACGAATACCAAGCGGAGAAGTCCGCCTAGACTGAGCTCCCGGCTCAGGTTATCCATGCTTCAACCGCATGTGGCGTGTCCTGCCAGTCACGTGAGGGAAGGCGGTCAGGTTCTTCCCAAGAGGAGTGAGAGTAGATCCTCGGTCTCCTCCTTCGATCGCCCGCGAGACGGGCGGCTTATGAGGCTGTACGTAGAGGGAAACAGATCCTTTCTGCCCGGCAGGGCCAGGGCCGCGTCATACTCCTCTGCGAAGTCGGGATCGGCGCTCAGGTCGAAGTACGTGGTCGTCTGGGCCAGGGCGGCGGCCCTTCGGCGCTGCTCGCGAGAGACCAATGCTAGGTAGGCTCCGGCTACTGAGCCGTTCCCTATCCTATGCACAGCAGCCCTCGGGAACTCGGGGAAGATCCCGACAATGGCAGCGTTCCGGGGGTCTAGGTAGTTCCCGAACGCACCCGCGAGGTAGAGGCTCTTCACGTCCATTATCGTCGCCCCTACCTTCTTCATCAGCACGGCGACGCCGGCGCAGACCGCCGCCTTCGACTCAAGCAGGTTCCGTATGTCTCTCTGAGTGACGACGATATCCCAGTCTAGGGCGGACTCCTCCGCGGGGACGAGGAGATACTCGAAGCCCTCGCTGCCCTGACGCACGAGTTGGCTATGGGCTTGAGGCCTCAGGTTTCCCCAACGGTCCAGTATCCCTGTGAGAAGCATCTGAGCCGTGGCGTCGATAAGGCCTGAGCCGCAGATTCCCTTCGGCTTGACCTCAGGGCCCCCGATGACCGTGTACGAAGCCCTCAGAGTGTCGGGGTTGATGGTGACGTGCTCCACGGCCCCCGTTACGGCGCGCATGCCATGTCTGATCTCCCAGCCTTCAAAGGCCGGGCCAGAGGCGCACGAGCAAGAGAAGGCCCACCCCTTGCTGCCGAGGAGGATCTCGCCGTTCGTGCCCATGTCGATGAGCACGCCGATATCGTTCGCGTCGCACAGGCCTGAGGCTAGGAGGTCACCGATCGCGTCGCCGCCCACGTAGCGGCTTACGTTCGGCAGACAGTAGACGTAGGCGCCAGGGTTGATCGCCAACCCGAGTTGTCCGGCCTTGGAGACAACGGGCTTCCTAGAGACGGGCATGTTTGTCTCACTCAGGTAGGAGGGGTTCAGGCCCACGGCCAGGTGGTTCATGACCGTGTTCCCGGCAAGGGTCATGTCGATAACGCGCTCCGGGTCCAGCCTGTTCCTAGCGAGAAGCTTCGTGATCAACCTGTTGGTGCTTGTCACCACGGCTTTTCTGAGGGTCTCCGTGCCCTCAGGCCTTATTCGAGCATACTCGATCCGCGTGAGCAGATCCTCGCCGTAGAGTATCTGATCGTTGTAGTCGGACTCCACGTCTAAGACCTCGCCGGTCTTGAGGTTGACCACGTACATCACGAGCTTCGTCGTGCCCACATCGAGGGCCAGGCCTAACGGGCTGGCAGAGGTATCGCCCTCCGTCACGTCGATGATCTCTGGGCCATCCCCGGAGCTGGTCACAGTGAACGTGAGACCCTTAGCGCCACGCCCCAAGAGGGCCTCAGCCTTCGCCCTGATCCCTTCGCTCAGGGTCAGGGAACTACCGGAGGCTGTCCGAAGTCTTCCTAGAAGCTCGTCTGGGCTTATGGATTGACGTTCAGAGGTCGCCTCCGCCGCGAGATAGAGCGCTCTCGCCAGTGGGTCAACCCGGGTCTCACCGTACGAAGCCCAGGTCAGGATCTTCTGTCCTTCAACCCTTGACTCCAGTGGGATGAACACTTCCAGGTCGGACCGGATTCGAGTCTGGCATGCGAGAGTGTACCCATGGGATAACTCCGTCACGGAGAGATGCTTGGCGATCAGCTCCGTATTCGCGTCGCCCTGACCTGCCTCAAGGATCACCTTGCACTTGCCGCAGGTGCCTTTTCCCCCGCAGACGCTCCTCATCCTTAGGTGGCCTATCTGGGAGGCTTCGAAGATGGTTGAGCCGTGGGGAACGACGACGCGTATCCCTGCGGGCTGGAAGGTTACGGTGACCGTTCTCTCGTCAGTCATCTCTCAGCTCAGGTCCGGTTCTTCCCTCTTGCTAGGCGGGCGCGGTTGGCGCCTCAGGCGTACCCCAGTTCTTCTTGAGGAACTCGGCTATCTGCGACGAGTCTTTCGGGCCGACTAGGACCTCCCAGCCTGTGGTGTCCTCCACGTCACCCCTAAGCCTTGCCGCCCTGCCGGGGAGGATCAGCTTCCGGTGCCTTACCTTGCCCTCGATGCCTGAGGCTGAGATGACGTCCTCGATCTTCGCCGCCGTAAGCTGTCCACCGGCGACGGCTGTGTCCACGGCTAACCCCTCGCTGTTCGCGATGAGCAGATAGCATGAGACCTTACTCGCCTCAAGGTCACCCATCACCGTGTACGCGGTCAGAGCGAAGTTGGTCGTCACAAGGACCGGAGAGCTCTCGTCTGGTTCCCCTATCACCTTCAGCTCAGAGGCGACAGCTACGGGTTTCCTCGGGTCCGTGTAGACGTTAAGCCTCATGGTCAAGATGGGCATGAGGCTCCAGACTTCCAGGCCGTGCAGAATGAGGAGGTCCGCGTACCTGTTGAGGAACACCGAGGCCAGATAGGCCTCCTTGAACGCTGCCGCGACCGTGTTCTGCCCGTCTAGACGGACGACCGCCGGCACCGCCATTACTGGGAGGCCGATCGCCCTATCCCTCCTTCTTATGGCCGCTCTTCGGAGCATCGTCAGGTTGCTCACCGTCTCCATGAGCGCCTTCCCCTCAGCCCCGGTACCAGGGTCAAGCACCAGGTTCTCAACCCCCATCTGTCGGAGCGTGACCGCAAGCGACTTCAGCAAGGAAAGGTCTCCCGTGGCTGAGGCTGCAAGAGGACAGCCGAAGCGTTTGGCCAGGGCGCCCATGTCACGCCAGTTCTCCTCCGTCGCCGCGTAGATCAACGGTCTCGTGTCCTTTGAGGCCTCTAGGGCTGACCGTATGGCTTCTGGATCAAAACTGCAGAGGACGAGCGGGAGACGCGTGTTAGCGCTTACAAGGGAGGCGGCCTTGGCGAACCTCCCCGGGTCTCCTGAGGCGCACCTTAGCGCTATCAGGTCCAACTTGAGCTTCTGCCCCATCTTCTCGATCTGGAAGACCTCCGCTGCTCTGCACCTTTCAAGTAACGCTTGGTCCTCCAGCTTGTCGCTTACGTCGATCGCCACGGCGGTGGGGTTATGGAACGTCAGCTCATGCCTGTAGAGGACCTCCTTGCCGCCTATCCGCACACCGTTCTCCTTGGAACCTATGAGGACCTCCTTAACCGGCGGCGCTATCAGGTCCGCGAGTTTCCCTCTCCGCGCCTTGTACCTCGTCTCCCTGACCAGGGGAGGGCATTCCTCCACGCTTGCCTTGCGGTCCAGCAGCTTCGAGGCAAAGGCCATACAGGTGGCTTCGCCGCACTCACCGCAATTCGTCTGGGGAAGATACTTGAACACGGTGAGCAGCGTTGGCTTCTCCGCCATGCGCTTCACCTCACTCCAGCGCGGTTATCCAGTCCGCTCCTGGGGGCTTGGACGGGCCTTCTCCGAAGAGGCTGGCTATCAGGCCCTTCACGATGGCGTGGGCGGCGGGGTGAGACATGAGGAACACGTCACAGCCCGACAGGAGGAGCGTGATCGCGGTAATCGTCTCCCAAAGGGGTCCCCGGTACTCTCTCGGCCCCCACTCCTCCGCCTTGATCCAGGCCTCCCTGGCGCCCCATGCATTAGAGGTTGGACCCATGAACGGTGCCTGGAGCACCCTGTCACCCTCGAGCGCAGCGAGACGCATCCGTTCCATGTTGCTGAGGGTGTAGTCAAGGCCGTATCCGAGCGCTCCCGTCGTTGGGTCCATTATCAGCTGCGTCCTCGGCATCTTCTCGTCGTCCAGAAGGAGGCTGTTGAGCTTCTTCTGATCGTTGATGTTCATCGACGTGAAGGCGACTAGGACATGACCGTTCTCCCGCGCCGCCTTGGCGACCCTCTTGTAGTCTATGTCCAGCATCGCGTTGTTGAGAACCAGCCTCTCGCCGCGGCCTACCTCGGCGCACGCCTCGAGGACGTAGGGGTCCTTCTCCTTGTTGCCTGAGCCGCCTACCATGACCGGGACGTCAACAGCCTGGAGCACGTGTTCCAGGGTTCTCGCTGCTTCGCGAGGCGATCTGTCCTGAAGGTCGGGATCTGTGCTCACAAGGTTAAGGTTAACCATGTCAGCCTTGAACTCTTGGACGCATTTCCTCGCCCATTCTCCGGGATCCTCCATGACCTCTTCGAAGTGTTGCCTGATCGGTTTCGCCATCGGTATCTTCATGTCGAAGATGTCAAACGCCAGGACAGGCCTGTTGGGGTTCAGTCCCTCAAACGTGTAGAAGGGCGGGTACTTCTCCCCTCCTACCCTGAGCGTATAGGCCCTCGTGCCTCCCTCCGCCTTGGTCGCCCCAACGAGGACCTCCGCCACCTCCCCCGGATAGGTCTGAACAGGAGTCTCAAACCTGGCCTCGACGAGCCTCAACACCTCAGGTGGCCTAACGGCGGGCACAGCTGCTTGGACAAGGGGTTGAAGCACCAAGGTAAGCTCCTCGGCTGTTAGGGTCACGTTCTCCAGCTCCAGAACCCCTGCTTTCTCGATCAGGCTTAGGAGCCTGCGGCTCAGCTCAGCGGCCTCTTCCTCTCCCATGGCGGTCACTCCTTCTCCAAGCGCTTGATGATGGCCTTGTCCGCGGTGATCCGGACATTCTGCAGGATGATCTTGAACCCTACGCCTCCAGAGGTGACAGGGACTTGGAGCTCGCCGGTCACCATGGGGATCTGACCCGCCTCCGCCTCAGGTTTGGCTTCAGCCTCCTCCGCGGGCGTGATTTCCATAGCCTTCCATCTCTGCACCACCGGGTGCCCCGTCTTCTCAAGGAACTGCCTAAGCTCCTCCACGTTCTTGACATCCTTCTCTGTCGCTATCCTGTCCGCCACTTTCCCGGAGATAGCCGTCTTGACGCGTTCCTTCAAGGCTGATGGGAGCCAGACCACCCTCTCCCATCCGCCGTCGGCTTGGAGGAACTTAGGCGACCTCAGGAACTCAACGGCGATGCCGAGGAACCCCTCATTCTGCGTGCCTCCGCTCACATGTCCCGCGAGCGTCGAGAAGGGAAGCCCCATCACTGCTGGGCCCTTGAAGTCCCTGTGGACGATGCCGATCCCATCTACCTCGGGGATGTACCATGCGATGGCCTCAAAGCATCCGCAGGAGGTGTGGGGCGTCTTAAAGAGCGTGTACAACGCCACTTGGCTGACGACGCCTAGGGAGCGCTCCTTGACCACCTTGTTGACGCCCTCATAGATGCCCAGCACAGCGTCGAGAAGGGCTCCTTTCCCCACGGGGAAGTTAGGTCCTTTCGGGTCCACGTTGTATGAGGCCCGGGCGTCGAACCAGCTGATGGAGCCGCATCCCCCAAGCCTATTGGGAGTGATGATGCAGACGTGAGCCGGCGCGAAGGACTGGCATAGGACGCAGGCGTAGAAGGTCTCCACATCCTCGTCCATGAGCCCCCTGGCCCGCGCATCTCTTGCGTCGTAGACCTTCAGAGCCATCTGTTCGAGCTCAGCGACCTTGACGGGGTCCGTGTAGTAGGTGATCTGCATCCTCTCGATGATGGGAAGACTGGACTTGAAGAGCCTCAGTAAGGCTAGGCCGATCCACTTAAGGGAATTGAGGCCCTTCTTGTGAACGGCCTTGCTGACGCGTATCCATATGTCGCTTCGCTGGTTTAGGTGCATCACGCCCTCGATGTAGTTCATGTAGTAGTGGTGTCGCCGCTCCAAGACGCCCTCCAGGTCTTTCTCGACCTTCGCCCCCGCCACCTTAGTGATGATCCCGATCGAGTATGTTCCCTCAGGCTTCATCTCCGGGATGTCAGGGCCAACGACCTCCACCTTGCCGTCCTCCACCTCGTCCATCGGCGCGGCGAGGAATAGCTCGAACTTATGCTCAGCCTGGGGGCCGCCGAACTCCACGTACATCTCCGGCCTCCGGATGCGCTGGCCCTCAAACTGGGGCCCTATCTCCATCGGGAACTTCCCAAGGTCCTGTGCCTGCCTGAACTCGTCCTTTGCCTGCTCGTCGAAACACTTCTCAGCCATGTCACGTGCCTCCTATCGTCTTGGCAACGGCTTGAAGCGACTCCACCCATCTCTCCTCCGTAAGGTTCGGGAACGAGAAACCCGCGTTGGGATGATAGAACCTGTCAAGCGAGAGGGTTCTCACCTTAGGCGCGAAACCCTTCAAGCTTGAGAGCATCAAGTTCTGGAAGTAGTAGACGCCGCCTATGAACGCAGCGAGGTCGTACCCGCCCTGACCGTCGAAGCCCCGCCATTCAGGGTCAGATAGCCGCTGGGTGGCCTCCTCAAGGCCCATGCAGAGGGCGCGGCCTGGAGCCGCAGCGTTGAACACCCCAAAGCGGCCGGGAGAGACCACCAACGGCGCTCTCAGGGCGTCAGCTAGCTCAATCGTGTACTTGACGATGTTCAGGTTAGCGGGCGCTGTTCGGTCGATGTCCCCGCCTACTATCATGATAGGCCTCTTCGCGGTCTTCATCAGTTTCCCGCACATCTCTGGGGCTAGGATATGGGCCTGTTTAGGTCCCGGCACGGTCGAGGGTTGCCACGGTATCTCAGCGGCCATCTCGGTCAGCTCCTCCCTGCTGCGAGCCTATCGAGCAGCGTCGATCCCAGTTGAGGGATCTCCGTCGGCTCCCATCCTTTCTGCTTCAATATTGGGATTATTTGCTCCTTCATGAGTATGGGCAGGTCTGTCTCCGTCCTCACGAACAGGTGGAGGTCGTCAGGCAGTGTGCCGTGAAGCCTCTGGCTCAGGTCCAGGTAGTGGGTAAGCTTGATCTGCCTGCCCAGAGTGGTGTCGCTGGGCCTCATCACGAGCTTCGCCGCCATGACCATCGCTTCTTCCTTCGTCTCGGCCACGTACCAGAGGTGCTCGGGAGCTGGGCCGACGTAGAGGCGCCTGCCCGTCCTCACATCGTAGGGTGTCCAGTCCTCCTTCCTGTCGCTTCTCCCAAGGTACGCTCTCCTATGCTTCGCGCCGTGCGGACCGAGGATCACCGGAATGCCGAACCTGACCGCTGAGTTGCCGATCGCCTCCGCCTTGTTCGAGAAGGTCCCCCAGACGATCCCGACCGCTCCGACCCTGTTCAGGATGTAGTCGGCTATCTCCTCGTAGTTCCCCCTCAGGTTTCTCTTGGCGAAGATGTTCGCGATCTTGATGGCCGCCCCGATTATGTGGGAGTTGGCGACGCAGGAGCCTACGTTCACCAGGCCTCCGGCGTCGAAGGAGCCAGGGTACTTCTCGTAGAGCGTCAGCCCCTCCGCGTCCCGGTAGGAGCCGATCTCCATCGCGGCGCAGCCCGAGGCCACAACGATGAAGCGTCTCCGCGCAAATTCGTCCGCCATCTCCACGACCTCATGGCCACCCCTGGGGAAGTTCGAACACCCAGCGAAGGCTACAACGCCGGGGATCTCGCCCATCACTATGGGCCTTCCTACGCTCCTTATCTCGGTGTCAAGGATAGGGCCCCTTCCCGCCCTGACCTTGAACCTTGATGTCCGTATAGCTTCCAGCGCCGCCTCCTGGACCATGCTCACGATGGGTAGGTCTCGGGGGCAGGCGCTCTCGCATTTCCCGCAGGCCATACAGAAGTTATACAGGTCTGCAAGCCTGCTCGGGTCATTCCCCTTAGCAGCCCAGACTGCCTCATCGACCTTGAGATCGTGCGGACACGCGCGTCTGCAGCTTCCGCACTTCGTGCACTTCGACGCCTTAGCTAGGGCATCTTCCAGGTATTGCTTCTCACGTCTGCCGGGCGCTATGGCTAGGGCGGTCTTCACCGCGACTTCGCCCGCCTTGACGGGGTCAAGGATGAGGACTGCGGGGTCTTTGCCCGCCACCAAGCGTTCGACGATCTGCTCTGTCGGC
>Ga0315307_1000253_pt1 | contig 22338 bp, 24 predicted proteins | sample TDP2_MG_FD_203079 | JGI IMG/M metagenome (GOLD analysis project Ga0315307, IMG submission 203079) | Freshwater sediment microbial communities from Lake Towuti, South Sulawesi, Indonesia - TDP2 | ecosystem: Environmental > Aquatic > Freshwater > Lake > Sediment | place: Indonesia: South Sulawesi...
GTGACCTTGTCGCGGTCTATCGGCAACCTGCTTCAACTCTTTGGAAAGGGAGGCGATCAAAAAAGAAAACAAGGTCATCACCGAGGCAACGTAGAACACGGAGTAGTATCCGAACCATTCGGCTATCACAGCTCCTATCGGTGCACCGATGAAGCTACCGATGAATTCGATGCTCTGCAACGTTCCAACGGCTTTCCCCCGTATACTTGGTACGAACATGTCGAACATTAGGGCTGTATTGTTCGTGAAGTAGAAGGCCGCCCCCAGACCCCACAGAGCTCGTCCAAGGATCAGTTGATATATCGAGCGAGAAGTCGCACATGTGAGCGTCCCAACTACGGAGAGCGCCAAGCCGAAGAGAACCAGCCTTCTTCTTCCCACCCTGTCGGAGAGAAAACCTGATGGTAATTCAGTGAATATTCGTGCCAAGAACCAAGCTGAGGTGACGATTCCCACAAGAACGCCTGTGGGGTCAAGTTTCCATGACAGAAGGGGGAGAAAGGCGGAGGACAGCCCCATACCTAAGATGAGAGAGAAACCCACAGAGACAAGCTCGAAATAGAGATGAGGATACGACCTGATTCTGACCATTGCCTTTTCATCGCGAGTCCAACCACAGGACATACCTGTCCTGCTTAACTACTTCGCAGTTGCCATTATCGCAAATAGCCATGTGCTTATAATACTGACCTCTTCTTCAAATTCCAGATTGGGCCGATTACATAGTGGTCTTCTAAACTGAGAGCTATCAGACGGGTCAGGTAAGGCTTATGTAAACCTGCTCCGGTCTATACTCGTTGTCCCGCGGTAGCTCAGCCTGGTAGACTCGCGTTCCGCGAGGCTGAAAGCTTCCGGCTGTAGTCCTGTACCTGTCCGGTGCGGGGAAGTCAGCCTGCCAGGCGCACAACGACTGAAACCGGAGCTTGGCGATGCGCCAACCGGAATGTCGCCTGTTCAAATCAGGCCCGCGGGACCACTATCTCTCTTGATAGATGATCATTTCGCGTGGACTATTCATTCTCTATGCTAGGAAGAGGTGGACTTCTCTTTAGCAATGGTCCGCAGCTGAGTAGTTCCTTTCTCATCTCCGAATCTGCCAGAGATCAACATTTGTGGTGGAGAATAGAAAAGTGATCGAGCTATTCCTAATTCGAATCCTTGACAAGGTTTGCCAACGATTGTTTGATGGCTTTAGGTGAATCACTGGGTCAGGGACATCGTCGAGGGGCGTGAAGCTTTGCGGGTTCATGGCGCCCTTCGCCGAGAGATGATCATTCGCCATCTTTCATGGGCGGGATTCGAACCCGCTTCACGCAACGGCCTGTGTCGTGCGGGCGACAGCCGCACATGTTAGACCGGGCTGCACCACCTTCGCCGTCATCAGTTTGATCGATGACTAGGGCGGTCCAGGGCGAATACCTATCCCAATGTATCCGAATCTTAAGCCTTTCCTAAGCTGTCGCTCCGATTTGGTCCTACTCGTATCACTTTCATCAGAAACGAATATGCTTAGGCCTGACAGCCTCGACCCGCGAGCTATTTCTTTTTCACTGCCACTTGCGAGCGTGAGATAATTCGCGTCGTGATTGATGCGGGGAGGGGAGTCTCCACAAATTGTGGGCCTTCTTGGAACACAAACGTGACCAGTGTCTCATCTCTTGGAGTTGGCTGGAAACTGCGGAGGCGCAAGTCATTTAGACCACGAATAGCTTAGGCAGATTCTGTGATTGGTGTGAGCCTGTACAGGTGGAGCGATGTTCCGGAAGAGCAACTGACGGACATGCTCTCACGTAAGCTGATTTCTGGCAGGAACGAGATGATCGCCCAAATCTTCCTCAAGAAAGGTTGTGTTGTCGCGTCTCATAGACATGAGAGTGAACAGATGACGTTCATTCTCAAAGGGTTGCTGGAGTTGACGCTTCCTGATGGAAAGGTCAAGGTGGGCGAGGGAGAAGTCCTTGTTATCCCACCGAACCTAGAACACAGCGCAGTGGCCCTCGAAGACACAATAGACCTTGACATTTTCAGCCCGATTAGGATTGATTGGCTGACCGGGCAGGATCACTACCTCCGAAGGAGGTGAATAGAGGTGAACCTAGGACTGAAAGGGCGAGCAGCAATCGTCACTGGTTCAAGCCGGGGAATAGGTAAAGCGATCGCACGTGAGCTGGCAGAGGAGGGAGCGAAGGTCACCGTATGTGCAAGAAACGAGGACTCACTGAAAGAAGCTGAAAGAGAGATCGAGGCCGCCACAGGAGCCGATGTCTTGAGGATCAGAGCAGATCTGAACCGCGCCGAGGACGTGAGGTTGCTCATAGCGGAAACCTACAAGACGTTCGGAAGAGTGGACATCTTGGTCAATAATACGGGAGGCCCCCCACCGGCGCTTTTCTTGGCAACCTCGGAAGAGGATTGGAGGCGCACCTTTGCCCAACTCTTCATGAGCGTTGTCTTTGCCTGCCGTGAAGTTGCTCCCTACATGAAGAAAGAGCGATGGGGACGAATCATAAACATGACCTCGATGGCAGCAAAGCAACCTGTGGAGAACCTTGTCTTATCCAACGCACTAAGATCCGGCATCCTGGGTTTGACGAAGACTCTAAGCGACGAATTCGCTAGAGACAACATTCTCGTCAATAGTGTCTGTCCCGGCTACACGCTGACGGAGCGGGTTCAGGAACTTGCCGGAGCAGAGAGTCAGCGAACAGGAAGATGCGTCGACGAGATAGTTCAAGATTGGGCGAAGGCCATACCGCTCCGGCGGATGGCTCAGCCAAAGGAGATCGCAAACCTGGTGGTTTTTCTAGCGTCGGAGCGAGCCAGCTTCATAACCGGGGTGGCATTTCAAGTGGATGGAGGCTGGATTAGAGGAATAATCTAGCAAGCTTCATCATTAGTCAGCGGCTGCGAATACAACCTCCTTTCCTACAGGGTTCGCAGCATTCTAAAGCGCTTCTACGATACCCTAATGGCTCTTGGCAGGAGATCGCCGAAAGTTTCAACCCTCGAAACGATTAAACCTTGACTAATAGGCCATAGGAACATAGTTGCGGGAGAACCAATCAAGCTTGAACAGCCCGAAAGTCGTTCTGTTCTCGTACACCCGAGATATTGAAAGGGTCTGTGCTGCTGCCATGCGGTCGTGCTATTCGAATGTCTCTGCATTTGACTTGTACAAGAACAGTCTTCCAAGGACCAGTAAGAACGAAAGACAGCTAACTCAGGAACGCGCCGAGGAGCTTATCCAGAAAGCGCTAGTAGGCGGTCACGAAAGCGTCCTTGAGCATGGCCTACTTACATTCGATCTTCAAGGTGTGTCTAGAGCTTTCACGCATCAGCTTGTCAGACATAGGATCGCCTCATTCTCTCAGCAAAGTCAGAGACATGTAAGGATCGATACCGACAGCGACTGGTATGTGATTCCTCCGAGCCTCAAAGATGAGTCTCGGCAAAGATTCGAGGAACGAATGAAGGCCATGGCTTCATGGTACTTGGAGGAATCAAGATCGGGAAGAAAGATTGAAGACGCTAGATTCTATCTTCCGAATGCAGCGAAGACTAATATTGTAGTCTCGATGAACCCCAGAGAGCTGCTGCACGTTTTCAAGCTCCGATGTGGAGCGGAAGCGCAATGGGAGATCAGAGCTGTCGCTTGGGCAATGTTGGCGTGTTCAAAGCTCATCGCGCCGAGCATATTCAGCCGGATCTGGCTCTCCTCGACTGATGAGTATTTCGCAGAGAGGGAAGGAGCGCTCGAAAGAATTCTCTCCGAAGTGCGCTCGCGTTTCAAAAGCGCTGACCCGCAGGAAACAATGGAGATTCCCTTGGCCGGTTTGAATCTCGGAATTGATGTCCGAGCATTTGTCAACAAGCTCTAAGCTTATGGGGACATAGATAGTTGAAGTTGCAGGAGCTAGGTTGTGCGCATTCCTAGAGAAGTCAGGCTTTGGATAAGAATTATATGGCGATCTCGCCAAGCTAAGGTTAGGTGTCAAATTTGGCTCTTGTCAATTTGGATGTACTGATTCTGCAAGTGATAATCAATGTCATTATCATTGGGCCGATGCTGTGGCTTGCGGGACGGATCCTTGCTGGAAAAGACAAGGCGAAGTTGACGGACGCAATATGGATCGCTGCTCTAGGAACCATAATCGGATTGGTGTTCAGCCACCTTTTCTCAGGCGTCATAGCTTTGGTCATCGTTGTGTTGCTTTGGCTGGCGTTGATAAGACACTTCTTCGATTGCGGATGGGCAAAGGCGTTTCTGATCGCTCTGGTTGCCATTGTAATCTTCGTTGTTACAGCAACCGTGTTGGCGCTACTTGGCCTTGTGGCACTCAGAGCCCTTCTACGCTTTCCATAGCACTTCAGCTTCCTCAGATTCAGAATTACTTAGCGCACTATCTTGGATCTGACAAAGGTGTACAACTACATCGACTCGGATGTGGATGGCCGCATCGAAAATGCCCAAGAACTTCTGGGACAGCCGAGCATCTCCATTGAGAACTGCGGCATCCGTGAATGTGCTCAATTGCAGGAAAGATATTTCTGTGATTTGTGACATGGATCAACCGAGTTAGTAAAGACAGATGGAAAGCCTGCTGTCTGTGGAGAGTGTGATGCGGACACCTGTACGATCGGCCTCCAAGCTGCTTTCGTGAGGGATATTGTTGAGGATACTTGTAGTCAACGATTATGTTGATCAGATGAAGTATGCTGCTCAAATGGACAACTTATGTGCTAAAGTTGAGAAGGTGTCAGGGAGTTCTGTTGAAAGGGTCTCATACGAGCACTTTGGACGAGAGTTCGTTCAGGACCAGATAGGGAAGTATGATGCTGTCGTGCTGAGCGGCTCGGAGGCTCTATACAGCAAAGCTGAAGATAGGCTGAAGTTCCAAAAGGCAATCGAGGGAACTCGCTCATTGACTCTACCCGTTCTGGGAATCTGTGGTGGACATCAATTGCTGGGCATGGCTTACGGCCAGAACGTTGTCAATATGGAACGGGTCTTGAGGGGTTACTACGATGTGACAGTACTTGTCGATGATCCTCTCTTTGACGGTTTGAACAGAAGCATCTTGGTCGCAGAAGCTCACCGAGAGATGGTAGAACGCGTTCCGAAAGGGTTCTCACTCTTGGCGAAATCTCAGGACACGCCGGTTGAAGCCATGAAGAGCGAGAAGGCGGCCATCTATGGAGTGCAGTTCCATCCAGAACGCCATGACGAGGCCCATCCAGCTGGAGGAGCTATCCTAGCGAATTTCGCGAAACTTGCTAGGAAGTAGAGAGATCGGTGCCCTTCAATGCGTCGTTGTGTAAGTTCACTTCTCCAGCGAAGTACCCCGATCTTCCCAAGGGGCTTCATTGTTGGGGCCCATGAACTGTCGAGGGCGCCCAGACCTTCGGACTCACTTTCATAAATGTTCGTCGCGCAAGCACGACGCAAACTCTAACGCGGCCTCCCGGCAAACAAACTTATCTTTGACATCAGTGGCTCCTTTTGTGGCGGGGGTTCCCGAGACCCCGGATCATCAAGGGCGGGAGTCAGGTCAAAGGGGCAGGGCCATCTAGACGGAAGATGGTGTTAGACTTAAGATCGACCTGATGCGAGATCCTGTGGCACAGGCCTTCATGGGTTCGAATCCCATCCCCCGCACCATCTGATTGAAGAACGATCAACAATGTGGTGATAACGCCCTAAGAGGTTCTTCGTCAAGGAGCTGTCCGATATGGTGGACATTAACGCTATCGGTGAGAGCCCGGACTTGAATAGGTGAGTGAGATTGAAGGGGTTCAACCGTTCATGAAGCGAAGGGAATTCTCTAAAGGTGCAGACGTTCTGGGTCATCGGCGTGCTTCGGCAGTTAGTGAGGCCGCTGTTGGATTGAGTTTGTGTGCCGCTTTTGTTTGTCGCATCGGTTCGGTGTTAAGAACACTGTAGCGTGTGCCCTAGTGAAATCAAGGATTGAGCTTCTGATTAGAGCCCTTTGGCAGGAGGTCAGTGAGACAATATGGCTTCTATTTTATGTGATGTTTCAGCCAGTATCCTGCTGATCTCTTTCGCCTTATCGTCGGTAAGCTCTCCATGGCTCCGTAGTAGCCTTGCTAGCCGTCGGCCCTCTCTGATCAGGTCTCCTCTTGGTCCTTTGAGGAATTTCTGTCCTCTTTGGAAGACAGCCTCAAGGACCGGCTTCTTTTCGGCTAGGAACCTCATTCCCTGATCGGTTACAGTATAGATCTTTTTTCCATTCTCAGTCCTTGAGGTGACATGACCTTCATCTTCCAGCAGCTGGAGGGTGGGATAGACAAGGCCGGGGCTGGGCATATAGAGGCCCCCATACTTTTCGTTTATCACCATCATGATCTCATAGCCATGCATCGGCTTGCTCCTCAAGGCGTCAAGTAGCATGTACTTGAAGTCGCCTCTTTCCATTCTACGCCTAACTCTGCGCCACATTCTTTTTGTCACGATATATCACGATATATTGCGATATATTTAAATATGTCGGTTCAAAAAAGCCCCAATTCATGCGTCGAACGGCACAACAACTGAAGTCAGAACAAGCATGGCCTTAAAACACGGTGCTCGCGTCCAGCTTGCACCCGCACGATTATAGTTGAAACGCCTATTCATCAGAACCTCCTATCTTCAATGGGACTTCGTAGTTTCTCGCATGTGGCTTTGATTTTGCCACGTGATTTCCACAACAAGCTTTCACCTTCGACAGGCAAATGTATGCGTGATGCCTGCAACTAGCTCGACGGCGAGAACCGTCAAGGGGGCTTGCACGTTGCTTGTCTTGTTTCCGAAAGAGAGAACTGAGCAGACTGACGTAGCATTGCAGGCGTCATCACTGTTCAACTCGACGATTCTTAGATGTCAAGTTGTCTTGGCGGCCAAGCCTGTAAGCGATGTCCCTGCAATTGCGGTTAATCTTTAATTTGCGGCCGCTGACCTATATCGCATATTAGTGAAATGATTTGGATCCTCACTTGGAGCACAGACGAGTTTCTACTGGAATTGACGGGTTAGATGAGGTCACAGAGGGCGGCTTCCCCGAGGGCAGCCTCATCCTCTTGGCAGGCAACCCAGGAACGGGCAAGACAGTTTTCTCAAGCCAATTCCTGGCGAAAGGCGCAATGCTGAATGAGCCAGCCTTGTATGCCAGCTTCGCCGAGAGCAAGGAGACTCTTGTAAAGAACTTGTCTAGGCACCTGCACTATGACTTTGGTGAGCTTGATAGTGAAGGCAAGCTCAAGATTCTAGACTTCACCGCCGTCAAAGAGGAAGCTGTCTCTATCATTCTGAAAGAGATCTTGGCCGAAACTCAAGCCATGAATGCTAAGAGGCTGGTCATAGATAGTTTCTCAGCAATGGCTCAGGCCTTCAAAGAAACGACAGATGTCAGAATCGTTGTCCACACCGTTTTGAGCAAGATTGTTAGGCAGATGGGCTGCACGACAATCATGATAGAAGAAATCCCGATAGGAGAATCCAGAATTGGCTGGGGTGTTGAAGAATTCGTGGCAGACGGTGTGATAAAGCTTGAGGCTAAGCAGTTGGATGGTCGTCCGCTGCGGGATTTGGACATCATAAAGCTCAGGGGAACAAGACTGGGCGAGCGTCAGCTTCTCTTCACACTTGAAGGCGGCTTCAAGGTTTTCCCCCCCTTCAAGCCTAAGTCCATTAAGGAAAGCAAAAGGTTCCAAGAAATCAAGGATTCTCCTACGCATCTTTCCACCGGGAGCCGGGACTTGGACAAAATGCTCAGCGGAGGACTGCCAAGAGGCACAACGGTGCTTTTAGACCTAGACGAAAGGACTGCCACGACTGAATATCACTTGCTCGTCATGACATTAGCAGCAAATTTCGCTGCTTGCGGCAGAGGGATTTGGGTCTTACCGACCAGCGGCGTAGACTACTCAATGCTTGAAAAACTGGCACTAAGATATGGATTTACTGAAAAGGAATTTCGGAATCTAGTACTAGTTTCCGATTTTCAGAAAGGACTCCCTGATGAAGAAGAAAAGCCAAATCTCATTCTCCTGAAAAGTCGCAGCGCGGAGAGGGATTTCCACATTCACGAGAAGGCCATAGAAAGGCTTGCCAACAGGCTTGGTCAACCGGTTCTCACCATTGCTGGAATGGATAGCTTGATCAATGCATATGGAGAGAACAAGACCGAGAGAGTCCTGAACCTAGGCATAACTCGAACCAGAAGCCACGGTTCAGTGGCGCTCTTCATCGTGAAAGCTGGTCATGAGGGCTTAGTCAAGAGAACAGCCGCTTTGGTCGACATCTACCTGAAACTCACGAGAGAACATGGCTCCATGCTGCTCTACGGTGTTAAGCCTAGAACGGGTCTGTATGCGGTTGAGATGGACACGTCTGAGGGCTACCCAATGCCTCGACTTACGCCGATTGTCTAGATGCGGGAGAAGGCTTGAGAAGTTTGACCCACGAGATGGCACGGGTAGATGAGACAATCGGCTACAAGAAGGTCTTCCTTAAGGCTGTTGATGAAGGGCTGTCGGCCCTAGGCGAAGGTATTGCGCAGGCCATCTACTATCATATCGAGAAGAAACATGGGATCAAGCGTGAGCAGATCCTTGACAGGCCTGAGGTGTTCCACAGAGCATTGGGGAGCCTGTTCGGTTCAGGAGCCATCGTTGTTGAGAAACTCATCTCGAAAGGACTCTGCACTACGGTCGGCATAAGTTATGAAGAGCATGAAGACTGGTCACTAGTAGACTTTGTCAAGTTTGCGAAGAAGATCGTGAGAGGCGAAGGCCGCCGCAAAGCGTAGGAAAGTTTCAAGAGTTATTGGATTCGCCCATACTTCTCAAGGATTGTTTTGGTCTGATCTAACGGAAGCGCTGTACGCGTGTTTCCATCTCTGCCAATCATGGTCTCGGCCTTGAACAGGGAGTTGATTATTGCTTCCTCAGTCGCTTCAGCGGCGGCTCTAAACAACCAAGAAAGATCCTCCTCAAGAACTGAGCCGACAGGAGCCCTGATGTCCTCCCTGTAGTGGGATACGCGACTCGTAGTGGAGAACGCTATGACTACGTCTCCGCTTCCCTGAGTTGAGACTGAACCCGTCCTCGCAAGGCCGTGTGTTGCCCTCTTCGCCACTCGCTTCAGTTGCCTTGACGATACCGGGGCATTCGTTGCGACGAGAATTATGATCGAACCATTAGCCGAAGACCCAGATGCCATGCGCACAGACAAATCTCTTCCGACTGGAGCACCGTCGATAATCAGGTCTGTGAGCCTGCCGAAATTCGAGAGTACAAGAGAGCCCACAACGTATCCCCCATGCTGTGACGGCAGGATCCTTGATGAGGATCCGATTCCACCCTTCAGCTCGAATGCTGACATACCAGTTCCGGCGCCGACTGCTCCTTCTTCCACATGCTCACTCGTCGCGGTGCGAAGAGCTCGTCTAACGTGTTCAGGTTTCACGTGCCTTCCTCTGATGTCGTTCAGGAAGCCATCATTACATTCACCAACTACTGGGTTAATCGTTCCAGTTGTTACGCCGATGTCAGGATTCATTTCAAGCATATGTTCAATCAGAGCATCAGCAACTATTCCTACGTTCAACGTGTTCGTGAGAAGGATAGGCGTTTCAAGCGTTCCAAGTTCATCGATCTGAACCAGTCCTATCGACTTGACGAAACCATTAATGACAAATGACGCGGCCTTGACCTTCTCCCTGAAAATGTTGCCCTTGTGAGGGAGAACTGCTGTCACTCCCGTTCTGATTGGGCCATGTCCAGGATTGAGGGCCCCTTGCCCTTCAATCAACGTGACTTGGCCGATGTGAACGCCTTGAACGTCGGTAATGCAATTGTATGTCCCAGGTTCAAACGATCCGATCCTTACGCCAAACTCGCGGCTTCGTGGCCGATTGACCGACATCACACTCACAGCTGTTCGTGTAAGCAGCGACTGCATTTAAGTTTAGATAGAACTGAAGAACATGAAGAGGCACAAGTAGAAGGTTCCAGTTCTGACGTGTCAACGTTTGCCTGCAGGAATGACTTGTATCATGTATTGGCTTCTAGAAAAGGCTGTGATCGTTCAGAACGTTTAAACATGCATTCTCCCAGTAAAGGTTGGGAAATGGAAATGAGCTGCCAAGACGCCGAGCTGCTGAGAACTCTGGGATTCTCTGAGAACCAGTGCAAGATCTATCTTGCGTTGCTTGAATCGTCAGAAGGAGTGAGCATTGATAAAGTTATGACGGAGCTAGGCGTGCCGCCGGCCGAGGCGGAGGGAGCCATCAGACTGCTGGTTGACAAGGAAGCCATCAAAGTCATTAGCAATAGGTTGGAGGCCAATCCTCCTAAGCAGTTTCTCGCTAAAGTGGTTGAGGAGAAAAGGAAGGAGAGTGGAAAGCAGCTTGAAGACTTTGCAGACAGGGCCTTATCGCTCCAAAGGCTCTTGGAGCCAGCGTACTGGGAGAGGAGGAGGGGGATAAGGCCGGAGGACATTCTTGAACCTCTGGATGACTTAGCGGACATGGAGATTCGAACAGTCAAAATGATCGGAAACGCCGAGAAGTATGTTCGAATCTTCGCGCAGACTTTTGGCTGGTACGCGAAGATCCGTGAGGAGCTCTATAGAGCCCTCGACCGAGGCGTCCGAGCACGAGCGCTTATGACCGCTATAGATGAGTACTCCGGCACAGTTTCCAGAGAACTCAAGAATCTTGGCGCGGAGGTAAGACTCTCAGCTCAAGACTGGTATCCTGTCAGAGGCACCTTGGTTGACAGCTCGGAGCTTGTTTTTCTGATATGGGCAACTGACAAGAGACAAACACCGAAACCTGTCTACTATCGACCGCACTACACGAAGAATCCGGGGCTTATCCGAGTGTTCACTGAAGCATTCGACAGGCGATGGGATCAGGCTAAGCCAATCTAGTTGAAACGGCAAAGCCTGGGCCTGAGACGCAGTCCAACGTAGGAATTCTTTGCCTTTGCCCAAGCTCGATCAACCCCGAACTGCGGTAAGTATACAAGATGGCTGAGGCAAGAGCAATCTGAGGACCCGAAACCCTTGACGGGAAAAGCGGCGTGACTGGACTCTTGGATCCGCTTGTTCACCTTGCACTCAAAGTCTTTTGCAGTTTCTGAATAGATGAAGGCTTGGATCTTCCAACTCCCCGTGCTCAACAGATAATCGATGTGCCAGAAGTTGCGATTGCGCTTGCCAAGATGTCTTCTCTTCCTTCCTTCAATAGACGCACTTCCTTTTCCACGAGCGGAGCCCGTGTAAAGATATACGCCCTTTCCAAAACGGAACGAGCCTAGAGAACCAACTCTGCATCTCCTCTCATTCTCGAGTTTCATAACAATTGTGTAGATTCCTTTCAATTGATTGTATCCCTCAAGGGAGCTGAGGACGCCTTGCTCCACACATCAGCTATCCTTATGGAAGGCAGAACAAATTTGATTTTGCTCTGAGGTCAAGAGATGCGAGGTTTGATCGCTCCTGTTCCGTTCAAATCATTGGGATGCAACGGTTTGAGCAGAACAGGCGAAGCTTACATAAGGTTGATCCGACAAGTTTGCTCGGATGATGAGAAGGCACCTGTGACAGAAGCGCTACGGAGACTGACGAAGTGAGTGCGTCACGATTATTCGGAACCAACGGCGTACGCGGAATCGTGAATGTCGATCTCACGACAGACCTAGTGCTCGAACTCAGCCAATCAATCGGGACCTTCTTCAAGCGCGGTCGAATTCTCGTTGGCAGAGACGGAAGACTAAGCGGTCGCATGCTCAGCGAAGCAGTATTGGCCGGATTGACGAGCATAGGCTGTGAAGTCTGCGATATTGGCTTGGCCCCTACACCATGCATTCAGCATTTGGTGCCTTACTGGGGATTTGATGGTGCTGTGGTCGTAACAGCTAGTCACAACCCTCCTGAATACAATGGTGTCAAAGTTGTGGCCAGAGATGGAGTAGAGGTACCTCGTTCAGACGAGGAATTGATTGAGGGGATCTACAGGAGAAGGGAATGGTCAAGAGCTGACTGGAGACATATGGGTAAGGTGCTCCACAGAAGCGATGGAGTTGACGCGTACGTTCGCGACGTGCAAAGACACTTTGACTGTGACGCAATCAAGAAGGCGGATTTGACTGCTTTGGTGGACGCAGGAAACGGAGTTGGAAGCCTGACGACATCTTATGTGTTGCGTAATTTAGGCTGTGCCGTTCACACGATAAACTCGAACATAGATGGGGCCTTTCCAAATAGGTTGCCCGAGCCTTCTCCTGAAAGTCTAAGAAGCATAGCTGGAACCGTTAGAGATCTGGATGTTGACTTCGCAGTCGCCCTTGATGGTGACGCGGACAGGGCAATATTCCTTGATGAAGGAGGGAGGGTCCACTGGGGCGACAGGACCTTCGCCCTTATCGAGCAGTTCTTCCTATCGGAGAACAGAGGGGAAAAGATCGTGACGCCAGTCAGCTCCTCTCAGGTCATAGAAGATGTGGCGAGACAATATGGCGGTTCTGTCATATGGACAAGAGTGGGAAGTGTCGATGTGTCCCGGAAGATGGTGGAGACAGGTGCCAAACTTGGCGGAGAGGAAAACGGGGGAATCTTCTATGCGCCCCATGTACCAGTCAGAGATGGAACAATTGCAGCAGGCTTCATTGCGAGCATATTGGCAAAGACGGGAGAGAAACTCTCCAGTCTCCTTGACGAACTACCTTCCTACTACAATGCCAAGGAGAAAGTAATGTGCCCTAATGAGAAGAAAGAACAGACTCTTAGAGAAGTCAAGGGGAAAGCTCATGGCTCACGGATCGAGACAGTTGACGGCGTCAAAGTATGGCATGAGGATGGCAGCTGGATACTGTTAAGACCAAGCGGAACGGAACCAGCATTCAGACTCTTTGCTGAGGCGAAAAGCCAAGAAAGGGCAAGTCAACTTGTCACCAAATATAGGCGGATTGTGGAAGACTCTGCGAAGTGATCAATAGACGTGGATCAGTCTGCGCTGCCGAACTTGGTTTTCTCAGGGATTCTATTCTGCATAGGTTTCTTGGTAACCTTTCTGACAACACCTTTGCTTGCGAGAATGAATAGAAAGCTAGGAATAGTAGGAATAGATGCCCACAAGACGAATAAGAGAAAGATTCCTGAGATGTGTGGACTAGGAGTTACACTGGGCCTAATCTTTTCAGCAATCCTAGCCGCTCTATTCTTCGGGCTCGAAGCAAAGCCCATTCTGGCTTTAGTGTTGTGCGTCAGTACCGCCGCGGCCATTGGTGTCGCGGATGATTTAGGACCCTTGAGTTCAAGGTTAAAGCCGGTCTTGACAACTATCGCCGCGGTTCCGATTGTTCTTCTTGGAGCCTACAGTCCGTACATGGCCATACCGTTTCTGGGAACAACGAGGCTCACGATAGTCTATCCTGTTCTCGTAATCATAGCGATACCGGTTCTGGCAAATTCGATAAACATGATGAATCCTTTCAACGGGGCGATGAGCGGAACCTGTAGTATGCTGTCACTCGCAATGATTACCTATTTACTGTTGTTAGGACATTTCTCTGAAGCGATCTTGCCTGCTGCGCTTCTAGGATCACTGCTAGCGTTTCACTGGTACAACAAGTACCCCGCGAAGGTTTTCTCAGGCAATGCAGGCGATCTATCCATAGGCGCAGCCATCGGTGCCCTGACAATCATTGGAAGGATAGAGGTGCCGATGTTGATCGCCATGATTCCACACATCACAAACGCTTTCTACCTTTTGTCCAGCGTTGGAGGGCTACGGGAAAGACGAGAGATGCCTTACAGGCCAACTAGGCTTCTTGAGGATGGAAAGCTTGAGGCAACGGAAGATGGTAAGGCCCCCGTAACCCTTTCGAGACTCATCCTGGCTGAGGGCCCTCTGCGCGAGAACGAGGTGGTTAACATCATGATTATTTTGACCACAGTCAGTTCACTATTGGGCCTATTGACCATATTATTCTTGAGGCGATGAGATTGGCGCTGAATAGGCTTGCCTCTCTTATTGCACTGACCGTTGTCGTTTGGTTATCAATAGTCTTCGGTCTTTTCATCGTTTTCAGAGTGATCTTTGAGATCTCATTGCCGTGGCAGAATATGCTCGCGCCAGCAATCATCGGAGTATCAAGGGTCATTCTGAGCGCTATGGTCGGCATCGCTTGGCTACTTGTCTGGTGGAAGCTTGCCAATCTGTACCTCTGGAGAAAACTGAAAAGGCGCGAATGAATCTACTTTAGATGCTTCTCGATGACTGCTATAGGATCTTCCATCCTCGACACGATCCTTCTTGACTTGGCTCTTGACGCCCTTTCATAACCGGGATCGCCCAAGATGCGGACAGCATGTCTGACAATTGCCTGAACACTCTGCAATCTAGTGACGAGGCCTAGCCTGATCAAGTAACTCTCTACGCATGTTGGAGAGATGGGGTAAAAGGAAATTGAAGGCACCCCGAGAAGTGCTGCTTCCGCTGTCATAGTGCCTCCCCCTCCTAAGAAGAGACGAGAGTAGTATAGTAGGCTCGTGGCGTCAATTGCTGAACTAGCAACAATGACTGATCTGCCTGCCAACTTCTTGACGAGCTCACTGGGGTCATATCTTGGAATCAAGACCACTTGACTCTGAGGCATTTCTCGAGTCAGGGTTCGAGCCACCGATACTGAAAGAGACTTGGCCGAACCTCGGCTGATCAGGTACGAGGCTTGACTTTCCTCAGGCCTCACAGTGACAATAGGTCTGGAACAATCCAGTTCAAGTTTGTCAAGTATGTTTGGGTCAGGCTCAAAGTCTCTGAGCCATGCAATGGGGTCAAGGGCGTCGTAGCGGACGATGTGAGATCGGCCTATGCCGTAGTTCCTCCATGCATTCAACGGCACTGCTTTCGGTGTGAAGAGCATCTTTGAAAGTGGAATTGTAAGCCGTGAAACTGCTTCTGCGTGAGGGGAATCACTTACGCAGTAGTGCGGAATGGACAAGCCGTAAGCGACGCGGGCTGCCTCCGGGGAGGAGAAGGAGATTGTGCTTTCACAGTGGTGTGAAGGCAGCAAAGCGGCGAGGCGCCTAATCCTTTCGGCGCTTGAGATCAGTTTAGCTTTGAAGGCAGCACCGCCGTGCCTTCCGACCTCAAGAGCAGAGATCCTCCGTATCTTCAGAAGTTGATTGACTTCCCGGTATTTTCGAGTTGTTACTAGTACGTCTATGCCTCGTTGTGACAACCGTCTTACAAGCGGCGCAAAGAAGTTCACCTGTTTTGGGGTGAGTATGTCAATCCATACTTTCAATTCGCGCGGCTCCATTAGGCCTGATAGGTTAGGTATGCATTGTTGGGTTATCAAACTTCTTCAAGGCGTGATTTGAGTATGAAGGGTATGCAAGCTCAGTTTCGCAAGCTCACTAAAACAATAAATGTTGTGAAAGGCACTTCTCTGTGGTGGCCTGCCGTTGATTGACACACTAAGATCGTCTACCGACGATCTGAAGAAGCAAGTCGCAAAAGGCAATGTCACCATATCTGTCATCGGATTGGGTTGGATGGGGCTCCCGACGGCATGCCTGCTAGCAGAAGCCGGGGCCAAGGTCATTGGAGTGGACATAAACCATCGAGTAGTTGAAAGGCTCAATGAAGGAACCTCACACCTTGATGAGCCGGGCGTTGAACGACTTGTAAGAAGGCACATGCGAACAGGAAAGCTCAAGGCAACGACCAGTGTTGAAGATGCCACCTCACAGAGTGAAGTCATAATCATAGTCGTTCCAACGCTGATTGATCAGTCAAAGAGACCTGACTACTCAGCGGTCGAGAATGTATGCAGAGAGATTAGCAAGGGCATACGTAAAGGCTCTCTGGTTGTCCTTGAGAGCACCTGTGGACCCGGGGTAACAGAGAGAATTGTTAAGACCGTTGTGGAGAAGCGCTCGGGACTGAGGGCCGGAGAAGACTTCGGGCTGGCATACAGCCCGATAAGGGCTATGGCTGGAAGAGCGCTGACCGATCTACAGAGCTACAGTAGAGTCGTAGGAGCTACTAACAAGAAGAGCCTCGACGCCGCGTGCGCAATTCTCTCATCGATGACCAACGGAGAGCTAATTCGAGTTCGCGATATCAAGACAGCAGAGGCAGCGAAACTCTTTGAGGTGATCTACAGGGACGTGAATATTGGCTTGGCGAACGAGTTCGCGATTTTCTGCGAGAACGCTGGGATCGACTACATGGAGGCGATGGCGGCAGCCAACTCCCAGCCTTACTCTCATCTTCACATACCCGGTGTCGGGGTCGGTGGTCACTGCCTCCCGGTATACCCCTATATGCTGATGGAGGAGGCGAAATCTCAGAACGTGAAACTGAGAACTGTGAAAACTGCAAGATCGATGAATGAGGAAATGCCTAAACATGTTTTGAGTTTGGCTGCGAATGGTTTGAGGTCTTCTGGAAAACCTTTGAGAAGGGCTAGAGTGACTGTCCTTGGAATATCCTATCGACCGAACGTCAAGGAGATTCGATTCTCGCCTGCTATTGAGTTGATCTCCCTCTTGAAGAGGAGAGGGGCTCGCGTGACTGTTTATGATCCCGAGTTCTCTTGCGAAGAAATAAGTAGGCTCGGACATGAAGCGGAGCCCACGCTGAAGAAAGCTGTTGAGAAGGCTGACTGCGTAATAATCGCTGTGGCTCATGACGAGTTTAGAAGACTGGACGCGAGGGACTTGGCTGCGTCAATGGGTCGGTCACCCGTAATAGTTGATTGCACTCACCTGATAGACCCAGCGCAGGCCGAGAAGAGCAGAGTAACCTACCGCGGAGTAGGTCGAGGCTTATGGACCAAGTAGAAACAAGGGAAAATAGTATATTGCAACAAGCAGCTGTATGAGTGGGATCTATCGCCATGAAAAGAAGATTGATGGACATTCTTGCATGCCCCATCGATAAGTACCATCCGCTAGAACTTCACGTCTTCGAAGAAAAGGACGAGATAGTCGAAGGGCTTCTCGTATGCCCAAAATGCAACAGGTTCTACCCGATAATTGAGGAGATTCCACATATGCTTCCTGACGAACTCAGAGAGAAAGAAGAGGATGTGGGATTCCTGAAGAAATGGAAGGAAAGGATCCCGGAAAAGATTCTCAACGAAGGAAGACCTTTCAATCTAAAGGCAAGCTAAGGCGTGAACATTTCAGATCAGAAATCTCGAATACAGACAGGATATACTACGTGACCCAGTGAACCTGTTACGGGAACGGACGTAAGTGGATTGGAAGAGTTTTCAGCGCTCAATCGTTGAGAGAGCAAGAGTAACCATTGCTTGAAAGGCCTTGTACACATTGAGGAAGTCGTCGGAGCCATAAGTCAGGATTCTCGGAGCAATTCTCTTCGTTTCCGGGATCAGTTCCGCAATGTCCGCCATGCCTGCGTTCATAAGTTCCAAACGCATCTCGTACGGAGGCTTGAGTTTGAACGGGCCTATCTCACTGCGTCTCTTCAGGGCGGATATCGCTCCTTGCCTTATCGCTTCTCTCGCCTTGTTGGGATGTAGGCATTTCGCAGACGACCTACTCACAGATTCCTTGACGGTGACTGTTTCCACGTTGCCTAGAAGGTTCTTTGCCTCACTTGTCACAGCAGAATCCCCGGTAACGAGAACCACCGGGACATCGAAGCCGCCCGCGATAAGGGCGTTCATACCTGTCTCCCCCAATTCCTGGCCATTAATCATGAAGCTGCTGACCGTTGCACCGGAGTATGTGTGGTCAAGAATCCCATGTAGCGTGCCTCTCCTTGCGTGATATCCGACCAAGAAGGCTGCGTCGAAGCTTCGGTCTATGCCTTGCATCATGCTAAGAGGCTTTGTGGAACCCGTGATTAGCTTTGCATCTTCGTGAAGCTCCTCTGGAATTAGGTTCCTCATGGTTCCATGCGAGTCGTTTACAACTACTTCTGATGCTCCAGCTTCGAAGGCGCCAGAAATAGCTGCATTAGCCTCTCCCGTCATCAATTTTCTAGCTCTGTCGTGCTCTCTGCCATCGCGCATGGTGTGTTCGCCATGAACTACTCCGGATATTCCTTCCAAGTCAACGGATACGAAAACCTTCATTCTCCTCACCTCTGACAAACTCTCGAACTATTGCCTTACTTGATATAAGAGCGTTTGACCCTAAACGGAGATCTGCTATAGGCGTTATTTGCTCGTTGCCGTAGCCATTCGATCAGGTGGACTAACTGACATCTATTCATGTAAACATTGGTAGCCCGGGGGAGATTCGGGCGTACGCACGAATTTATACCAAACCCACTTTTTAGGTTCATTTGAATCGGCGGGAAACCGAACCGCCAGAGGTGTCTTCCTAGTTTAGCGCGATGGCTCAAGATCTAAGAGCCAGAAGCGAGTGACTATTGCACAGGGGCTAAAAGATGGGATGGTACTGCCCTCTGTGTCGAACAGAGTTCTCCGAGTATCAGCCCATGTGTCCGTTCTGTAACGTCAGATTGAGAAGATCAGCAAGAAGTGTTGAGTGAGGATACGCTGCGTGCGCTAAGCCCGAAAGTTGGTGGTCCGGGCGGGCTTTGAACCCGCGGCTTCCGCGTCTCTCTCCTGTAGGATGCGAACGCGGCGTCTGTACTGGCGGCAAATGGAAGCCGCCCTTCATACCAGGCTGAACTACCGGCCCACAGGGATCACGGTGCTGAGCAGCCTACCGCTCTTGTTCGGTCGGTTAGAGAACAGATCGCAGAACTGCCTAAATGGTTTGTGGAATCCGAAAACATCAAGGATCGTCAAAGGAGACATTGTCGGTCCATTGCCCAGCTAGTCTCATCTATGTTCTATCAAATAACCTGAGAGACGGCGAAAGTCTTTCATATCTTTCCTACTCTGTAGCAGCGGCAAGCGAGGGCTTCGACAACGACCGAGGATAAGAGTAGATCGGTGAGATCTGGATACCTTCTGGTAATCACGTCGCACATGTTGAACCACACCTACGACAGCTTACTCCCTATCCTGTATCCATCGATAATCTCGGAGTTCAGTCTCTCATACGGCTTGGTCGGCATCTTGGTCATGGGGTATAGGCTGTGTGGCGGTGCACTTCAACTCGTGATGGGATTCTTGGGCAGGTTTGTGAGAAGAAAGATTCTCCTCAGCTTCGGCATGATCTGGCAATCGATCGCAAACTCATTCGTTTCAATGTCTCAAGCATTTGGACAGATCCTAGCCAGCCGCATATTGGCGGGCGTGGGCTCAAGCCCTCAGCATCCCACCGGCGCGTCATACATTGCGGAAAGCTTCTCAACGGCCGGCCGGATAACCTTGTTCCCAGATTCTCGATCGATGTCAGCCTCACGTGCGATGAGGAGTACGGAGAGTACACTGGGCTGCGACATTTGGTTGATGCTACAAAGAGAGGAGAGAAACACCTATCCTCCGATGTTCTGCTTTCGCTTGACGGTGGAATCGACACTATAGGAATTGGGGGAGCGGGATTCATTTCCTACAGGGTTCGAACGAAGGGAAAGACTGTACACTCCTCTGTGCCTCATAAGGGAGTCAACGCAATCTTTGCGATGCTTCCAGTGCTTGAAGCTATCAAGGAGCTCAGTCTCAAAGTTGAATCCCGGTGGTCCAGCTACCATGCCTCACCAAAATCTGGAGTGGCCCGAGTGAAGCCCTGCCTCAACATTACCCTGATCAAAGGCGGACACGCGCAAAACGCGATCCCTGAAACATGTGAAATAGAAGGGGATAGACGAGTGATTCCAGACGAGAACTTCGACGAGGCCCAATTGGAGTTGACCAATGCCATTCTCGACGCAAAGCTGAGGCATAACATCGATCTGGAGTTTGAAGTGCGCCCAGGAGCATCGAGACCTTTCGCCACGTCTCCCGAGAATCCTTTCCTCACACTGTACAAGGAGACTGCTGAATCCGTCTTGGAGAAAGAGTTGCCTGTCGCGGTGAGCTTTGGATCGACCGATGTTTCAAGAGTGAGAACGGATCTAGGGATTGACGTGATTTCTCATGGAGCTGCAGACGACCTCATCAGCATCATAGTGGGCAGGTAAACAACCATGCCAACAAAAGAACCCGAAGTTTGGGACAACGAGACATTGACAGCGAAGGTCAAGGAACTGGAAGTCAGAATCAAGAAGCTGGAGAAGTGATGAGGCATGCCAGAAATTGTTCTACCCAAAATGCACGAATCACTACTAAACGAGGAATGGTACAAGCAAACTTTTGATCAGCAGGTTAAGGCTGCCTACAAGAATCCGTGGACGATGAGTTATCTTAAGGCTGGGTTGAAAGAGGGAATCCTCTCAGACATGGCAGGAGCCTTAGGCGCCATACATGACACAGTTGTTAATGCTGCAAAACCGAACCTCGTGGGGCGAGAGATAATCGATGTCCGGACGACCAGTGAAGCTCTCGAAAGGTTCCCACGAGCCAAAAAATCCGTGGCTTACGTTGCTAGCGAAACTGGAACCCTGCGCATCCACGGAGAACGGTATGACACAGTCGATGTGTCCACCAACATACTCATCAAAGACGGCGCCGAATGGAGCCGCGAATTCGCAGAAGACGCCAAATGGAATGTACTTAATAGGCAGTTGGAGGAGCTCGGTAGATCGCTCGCTGAGAAAGAAACAGAAAAGGTCCTGGCTCTTTATGCTGCCATTGCGACTGCGGACTTAGCCAGTGGCGGAGTCTTGGCAGGCGGTGGCACAGCGATGTCTTGGACTAAGACGGTGCAGCTTTTCGATGCCATAGACAACGAGGATTTTCCAAACGCCGACACGTTGGTGCTGCACGTAAAACAAGCTAATCAAATGATGACTGCCACAGAATTCATCAATAATCAATATCTTCCGTCAGGCAGCACGGAGCTTACCCGAGGCTTGATCGGGCAGGCGTTGACCATGAAAATCTACAAGACCAGCAAGGCGACGAACGGTGTGGCTCACGCAATCAACAAGGCAATCGCAGGCGTGATGCTGATTCGCCGAGATATCACGGTCGAAGATTACCAGGACACCAAGAACAATGTATTCGGCTTGGTGGCTTCGGAAAGAGTGGGCTTGGCGATTCTGCGGAGCAAGGCAGTAGCCCGAATGACAAACATAGGAACAACATTGTAAGCCTCCTGATGAGCCTCCGTGAAATTCGGAGCGAAACTCACTTTCCGCTTTTTTTGGGTCGAGGCAGAAAGCAGTGTCAAACATAACGTGGGAGAGAAGACATGAAGCCTTCAAAGCCATATGGGAAAAACTCGACGCTTTAACCAAGGCGCTTGAAAGCATAAGCCAGGATACCTTGCGGGTTAAGAGCGCATAACATGCTCGCCTAAAGCCGATTGATGACTGGCTGCCAGACGCTGATGGGCGTTTCTTAGGTGAGACACTGACGCCTCGAAGGTGGGATGGAAGTAAAATGTTCTTTGGCTCCGACGGTGTCCTGTTCACGCATCCAACTTACTCGCCCAACCTTAGGCTGAAAATAACCTACTATGACACGTTATCCCTTGTGCACTCTGATTTTCCAAGCTACCTCTACGATTTAAACGTAAGAAACATCAGACCCGCAGGGCTATTTCCTTCTGGTGTTGACTTTACTATGGAAGGAGCAGCAGGTGGTCGGATTCATTTTGGTGGGTTATACTATGATGAAGTGCTTGAGCATTATGCTGCTCTCAGCCGCGTGAGAATGTTTAAAAACTGGGTTTTGCCATTATCAACGCCAGCTTCACCTGAAGTCGGCTCACATTATTTTGATGCTTCAACTAATACGCTTTACATTCACAACGGCTCAGCTTGGAAATCCGTTACATTAACCTAAAGAGGTGAGAAAAATGGTTACAAAATCGCAAATTCAGAATATTCGCGCAAAACTGGGAAACCTCACGTTGACCGTGGACAAAATGAAACAGGTCTGCGACACTGCGCTTTACGAATATCAAGTGGGAAGCACCACAAAGACACTACCACAACCCGATGTAGACGCGTTGGTTGACGAGTACAGAACTTTGAAAGCCACGTTGAAGACGCAGGTTGATGCTTTGCCATGAAGGATCAGGAAAGGGATGTTCTCCGCAGAACCATTCTTGAACTCGTCAAGAAGGGTCATGTGCACTACACGGACATTGAGAAAAAAGCATGTGCAACATGCCTAAGCTTCGCAACATCAAACACAATCAGAAAACAATTCTACCACTACCTACTTCCAAATGGTTATGTAAAACGGGTCAGTCGAGGCGCTTATGAGATTACACCGAAAGGAGAAAAACTCTTGGAAATCTTGAATTAGTGCGCGCTCAAGGCAGAT